>Ga0068856_100000363_pt1 | contig 49777 bp, 42 predicted proteins | sample KBSCornC62_FD_66595 | JGI IMG/M metagenome (GOLD analysis project Ga0068856, IMG submission 66595) | Corn rhizosphere microbial communities from Kellogg Biological Station, Michigan, USA - KBS Corn C6-2 | ecosystem: Host-associated > Plants > Roots > Rhizosphere > Soil ...
AGGCTCTGCAGCGAGGTGATGCCGGTGTTGGCGGCCTGCAGCACCTGCACGCCGTTGCCGATGCCGTCGAGCAAATTGGAGATGTCGCTGGCGCGGTTATTGAGCGCGGCCGCGGTGAAGTAGCTGGTCGGGTTGTCCAGCGCGGAGTTGACCTTGTTGCCGGTGGCGAGGTCGTTCTGCGTGGTGGCGAGCAGCGCAGCGGTGGATTGCAGCGAGAGCAGGTTCTGGCGAACCGATGCGGAAAGAACAATGCCGGTCATTTTGTCACCTTTCTGGTGTGAAACAAGAGAGCGTGCGTGTGGCCCCGACCATTCAAGTCGGGAGACGCCCCACCCTGAGAGCAAGCTTCTAAAAAAATATGAATCGAAGCCGCCAAAAACGCCGTTTCCGACGGCCGCCGGGCCGACGGCCGGCCGGCCCGGACACCGCGATATCGCAGGGATCGCGCTGATATCGCTGCATATTCGCGCCGGGTCGCGAAAAATGGCGTACCGGCGCGTTTACCCGGTATTAACCATGTTCGGAAAGGATTGCGGCCACATCAGTCAAAAAAGGCAACGGCGCGTCCACATCCCGGCCAACGCCGACGGCCAGAGCGTTTTCAAGCGAAGTGGATACCGGTTGGCGTGAAGAAAACGCGTCAAAACAGAAATCCAGAGCTTCTGGTTCGGATTCGATCGGAACCGATCTTGCTCTGATCGCATTCGCTGCAAAATATCGACCGCACAACACGCGGCAACGGAGAACAGGCATGGCTCTAAAAGTCGAACTCAAGCCGAACGAACGCATCATCATCGGCAGTTGCGTCATCACCAACACGGATCAGCGCGCGCGGCTGCTGATCGACGGCGACCGGATTCCGATCCTGCGCGAAAAGGACATCCTGACCCCCGCGACCGCCGACACCCCGGCCAAGCTGGTCTATCTGGCGGTGCAGCTGATGTATATTTCGCCGAACCCGCAGGTCAATCACGGCACCTACTTCAACCTGGTGCGCGATATCGTCACCGCCGCGCCCAGTGCGTGGCCGATCATCGAAGGCATCAACAACAGCATCCTGAGCGGCGACCTCTATCACGCGCTCAAGGAGGCCCGGAAGCTCGTCGCCTACGAGAAGAAGCTGCTCGACCACAACCGGGCCGTCCAGAACAGTCAAAGCGCCGCTTAAAGCGCGTTTTCGAGCGAAGTGGTCACCGGTTCGCGTGAAGTAAGCGCGTTAAACCAAAAACCGGCGCATTTGCCTACATCGCCAGCGGCGGCGACTGCTCGATATCGAGCACGGCGCCTTCCGAACCCGCGCGCTGCGCGCCGAATTCCAGCACTGCCGCGATCAGCGCATCGATATCGCAGACGTCGGTGCGGTGATTGACGATCGCAGCCCTGATCGCAAGCCGGCCATCCAGCACCGTCGTCGACGGCGCCGCGATGCCGGACTCGTGGATGTCGGCGACGACATCGCGATTGACCTTGCAGGATTCAACAGCGCGATAGCGGAAGCAGACGATGTTGAGCTGCACCGGCGCCATCAATTCGAGCCGCGGCTCCGCCTGGATGCGGGCTTCCAGATACCCGGCGAGCGCACAGGTGCGCGCGATCACCGCGCCGAGTTTCTCGATGCCGTAGGTCTTCAGCGTGAACCAGGTTTTCAGCGCACGAAAACCGCGCGACAGATCCGGACTGAAATCGCAGGGCCAGGAAGCACCGGCGGCAAGGCCCCTGGTTTCGCGGCGCAGATAGGCCGCTGGCGCCGCGAATGCATCGCGGTGCTGAAGGCCGTCGCGCACCAGCAGGAAGCCGGCGTCGTAGGGCACCTGCCCCCATTTGTGGAAGTCGAGCGCGATCGAATCCGCGTTTTCGATTCCGGCGAGCCGCGGCGCCAGCGAACGCGAAAGAATTCCGAGCGCGCCATAGGCGCCATCGACATGAAACCAGAGTTTTTCCTCGCGACAGAGAGCGCTCAGCGCCGCGAGGTCGTCGATCGCGCCGATGTCCACGGTGCCGGCGGAGCCGACGACGAGAAACGGCGCGAGACCGGCCTCACGGTCCGCCGATATCTGCCGGCGCAATGCCGCAACGTCGATGCGGTGGTTTTGATCGACCGCGATGTTGCGCAGCGCGTCGCTGCCGAAACCCGCGATATCCATCGCCTTGGTGATGCAGCCATGCGCCGCCTTCGACGTGTACGCCGTCAGCAGCGCGCCCTGCCCGCCGATGCCGTGTTGCCTGACCTGCGGCCCCAGCGCCGCCGTGCGCGCCACCAGCACCGCCATCAAGTTCGCGGTCGAGGTTCCCGTGACGAAAATTCCGCTCGCGCCCTCCGGCAGGCCGAACAGCGAACGCATCCATTCGACGATCTGGCGCTCGACCTCGATCGGCATGTGATCGCGGCCGCCGAGATTGGCGTTGAGGCCGGCGGCGAGCATTTCCGCCAGCATGCCGACCGCGGTGCCGCCGCCATGCACCCATCCCATGAAGCCGGGGTGAACATTGCCGGTGGCATAGGGCACGACGAAATCGGCGAACTCGCGATACACCTCGTCGAGCGCGGTCGGCGCTTGCGGCAGGCCAGCGCGAAATCGCGCGCGCGCGTCGTCCGGTATCGGCGACCACACCGCACGCTCGCGGATATTAGCCGCATAATCCAGCATGTCGTCGAGCATGCGATGACCCTGGGCGCGAATCTCGTTCCAATTCTGCGGATCGAGCGTCTCGACCGATTGCGACTGCAGGGCTTGCCGGCGCTGGGTAATGGTCATGCAGCGCGCTCTTGCGATTGCGTCGCGCGGCGTTCGAGCATCGCGGCGAATGCATCGAACACCCTGCGCATCTGCGGTTGCTTGTAGGGAAACAGTTCGACCGGTTCCAGATCGTGGACGATCGCGGTATTGTCGGCCTCGAACACCAGGAGCGATCCGGATTTCGTCTCGGCGCAATCGACCGTGAAATAATCCAGCCCGATGCGCGCGGCGATTGCCGCCAGCGCAGTTTCGTGACGCCGTGCAAACTCACCATCAAAGCCGCGCATAAATTCTTCTTCCTCGAGGCGCTTGTCCGCGCTCAGCGACATGCCGGCGTTGAGATACCAGATGTCCCAGCGATCGGCGATCGCGAGATGGCAGGCGTAGGGACGGCCATCGACAAAGACCAGCCGGTATTTGCGAAACAGCCGGTCCTCACTCGAATAGTCGACGAAACGCGAGGCGAAGAATTCCTGCTCCTGCCGTTCGCGCAGATAGCGCGCCAGCGCGACGACGCCCTCCACTTTCGCAAGTCCCGCGCCGGCATGCGATCCGCGCGGACGCACGATCATCGGGAAAGCAAGCTCGCTGGCAAACTCCGCCGGCGCACGGACCGCGCACGACATCGCGAGCAATTGCGCGCGCGACACGCCGATGGTCGCGGGAATGTCGAGACCTTCAATGCCGCCGAGCAAGCGATGCAATTCGTCGCGATCGAGTTGACCAACGCGATGCGGCAGGTTGAGCAGCGGCCGTGGCCAGCGCGCGGCGGCGCGCCCGATCACGCGCAACGCCTCACGGCCGTCCTCCGAGCCGGACGCGATCACGATCGCAACGTCGTGATCAGGCAGCGATGCCGGAACTTCGGCGTCCGGCGTGACATAGAGCGTCATCAATTCGATTGTCGATCCCGTCAGCAGGAATTCGATCGGCGTGTTGCCGCCGATGTCGGTTGCGGCGGCGAGCGCCAGCACGCGCAACCGCGGTTGCGCCGGCGAATCCTTCAGGCGGAACAATTGATGCGACGCCAGGATCTGCTGCTGGATCGCCAGACCCGCCGGCTTGTCGCCGAGCAATTGCGCGACCAGGCTGAGGTCAAGCCCCTCGCCCGCCTCGATCGTGCCATCGATCAGTTTGTCGATCAGGCTCGACCAGAGTGGACGAAGATCGTGGCCTTCGACATGCATCCGGGTCAGCGCGGCGACGCCGAGGCGATCCGCACACGCCGTCGCGATTTTACGCCGCATCGGTCGCCAGCACGGGCGTGGCGAACTGCGCCGAGATGTCGCCGTTGAACACGGAGGGACCGACGTGATCGAGCTTGCTCTCGAGGTCGGCCCAGATTTCGCCGCCGATATCGGTCCAGCGCTTGCAGAAGGCAAAATCCTCGCTGAGATAGGTTTTTGTCGCGGGATCGATCATGCATTCGAACAGCGCAAAGCGGTTCGGGCTGCCGGCCAGCGCGTCGAGCGAATGCTCGCGGAAGAATTGCAGCGACGGATAGGCCGCGCACATCTTCTGGAACACGTGACGGCGGATCATCAGGAAGCCGGTGCCGGCGTAGCGCACGCGGGTAAAACCGTCGATCACCTCGACATGATCGGGGTCGTTGAGCTCCAGCACGTAATCGAGCGAACACGCCGGCACGTTCGGCTTGTTGGTGGCGATGGCGTTCCGCGCTTTTTGCCAGTTGACGCGCTTGATCGGATAGAGGCCCGCGCAAACGTCGTGGCCGGACTCGATCAGCCGGCACACCTGTTTCGGCGTAAAGCCGATATCCGCGTCCACGAACAGGAAGTGGGTTGCGGTCGGATCGTCGAGAAATTGCGTCATCAGATTGGCGCGGGCGCGCGTGATCAGCGCATCGCCGTCGCGCAGATGTACCTTGAACTCGACGTTGGGTTTCGAGCGGATCGCGCTTTGCAGCTTGAAGATCGAGGCGGCAAAGATGCTGGAGATCTGCCCGCCGAAGCAGGGCGTGGCCACCACGAGATGAATCTTTTCGGTCATGATCGGCTCCGAAAGCGGCGCGAGCGGCCGGCAATCCTCACCAAACAGTAAATAGACGTGGTTAACGAAATCCTAACGGCCGGCGATGGTGGCGAGGATGTCCTGCTTGCCGCCCTCGCGCCTGCCTGAGTCGTTCGACATCACCCGGTACAGCATGTGGCCGGTATCCGTGGGAGGCAAGGAACCGGCGGGAATCGCGCCGTGAATAATGAGCAGCCCCCGCCCGGCGTGATAGCGCACCAGCGGCTCGGAATCATCGAGCGCGCCGCGCAACGCCTTGACGGTCGCGGGGTCGTCGACGTCGCACAGCGCCTCGACGGCGATTTGGCGCGCGATCGGGTCGCCGGCCGACGTCAGCACGGCGACGATGGCCGCGGGCCAGCGCGGATCGCGATCGATCTGCCAGAGCGCCCGCGCGAGATCGATCAGGCCGTAGGGATACCCATCGCCGCCATCGGCCGATTGCGCGCGCTGCTCGGCCTCGAACAGCTTCAATAGCGCCGGCCTGGCCCGAGCCGAGCGCAGCACGCCGAGCCCGATGACGCCGCGTGTATCAGGCAAACACGCCATCAGCAACGCTTCGGCGCGCGCCCGCTCCTCGGCATTGAGTTCGCCCAGCGCGGCAAGATCGAGCCCCTGACGGGCGGAATCCTTGTCCTCGAAGAAGCTGAAACGAAAACGCTCGAATGCGGTCGGCATGACCGGTTAGTGGCGCCTGCCTCCAGCCAGGTTCAGCAATTCACCGCTCAGGTCCGCGACAACACTGTCCCAATCGCCGAACGCGGGTTGCCGCATCAGTTTTGCCGTTGGGTACCACGGCGTGTCCTTGCGCTGCCGCATCCAGCGGAAGTCCGCGGCATGGGGCAACAGAATGATGACGGGCTTGCCGAGCGCGCCGGCCAGATGGGCCGCCGCGGTATCGACCGATATCACGACATCGAGCAGAGAGATGATCGCGGCGGTATCGGCGAAGTCACGGATCTCGTCGCCGAGATGCGTAAGCTTCGGAAGGCCGCGCAGCACTTCGCGGTCGGCGGCACGCAATTCGGTCTGTAGGCCCAGGCATCGCAGCGGCGGACTTTCAAACAACGCGGCCAGGCGCGTCAGCGCGATCGACCGGTTGGCGTCGTTCTTGTGGGTCGCCGAGCCCGACCAGACAAAGCCGGCGCGCGGTCCATCGGACGGCAAGCGCTGCCGCCACTGCGCCAGACGATCCGCAGGCGCTGCGAGATACGGCACGTTGGCCGGGATTGTCGCGAGTTCCGTCTTCAGCGCCAGCGGAAGGCTGAGCAACGGACAATGCAGGTCGAACGGCGGAAGCGCTTCGCCAGCCGCCACCACGGCGACACCGGGCCATTGCGACAATAGCGGCTTCAGCTCCGGCTGAACCTCGCAGATCACGCATGCGCCCTGCCCCGCCAACAGCGGCGCATAGCGGATGAACTGAATGGTGTCGCCAAAACCTTGTTCGGCGTGCAACAGGATGGTCTTGCCGGCGAGCGGCACGTTGCCGAGCCACAGCGGCGCCGGGAAAGATCGCCACTGCCGGGCAAAGGCAGAGGTTTTCCAGCGCCATTCATATTGCTTCCAGCCTCGCGCGCAATCGCCCAGCGTCAGCCGCGTCATCGCGGCCTCGAACTGCGCCTCGGCAAATTCGGGGCCGGCTGCCAGCGCGGCGGCAAAATCCGCCAGCGCCTCGTCCGGCCGGTCGAGCCGGCGCAGCGCATGGCCGCGATTGGTCAGGATCTGCGGATGGCCGGGCAGCACGGTCAGCGCCGCGTCATAGCTTGCGACGGCATTGAGAGGTTGATTCAGCCTAAGCCAGGTATTGCCGCGGTTGACCAGCGCGCCGGCGTGATCGGGCCGGCAGGCGAGCGCCGAGTCATAGGCCGCGAGCGCCTCTTCGAGGCACCCGAGTTCGAGACAGGCGTTGGCGAGATTATAAAGAATTTCCGGATGATCCGGCGCCAGACACAGCGCGCTGCGGTAACTTGCAATCGCATCCTCAAAACGTCCGCTGGCATGCAGGGCCAGACCCAGATTCGACATCGCATCGGACGAACCGGCATTGCTCTTCAGCGCCGTCGACAGATATCGCAGCGCCTCGACCACGTTCCGGCGCTCGAGGTGCAGCATGCCGAACAGGTGCAGCGCGTCGAAATCTTGCGGCCGGTGCCCGAGAATGTCGGCGCACAGCCGTTCCGCGGTGTCGAGATCGCCCTGTTGAAACGAGTCCAGGGCCTGCCGTTGCAGGCGGGACAGGTTCGGCATCCGCCCGCGGGTATTTTTTGGCTTCGCCGGCAAGGGAAGACTTTCGAATCAGTCGATGGCCGTTCTAAACTAGCACTTCATCGGCGAACATGCCGCCGGCCCGCTTGCGAATTGCAGGCGCTTTACGTCAAGCCCAATCGTTCGGCGGAGTCGGCGGCGCATTGCTCGCCGCCCTCGAGGACCGCGCTTTTGCGACGATTCCGTTTCTCTGCTGCGACGCCTCCCTGGATGCGGCGGATTTTTACAAGGCCAATGGCTATGTCGAGGAATCCCACAGGGATTTCGTCATGCCGCGCGGTCTCGTTTCCCGGGTCGTGCGCATGAAGAAGCAATCCCGGCGAAAGGGATCGCCTTCGTAGGACCCTCTGATCACGCCGCCCGCTCGCGGCGTGCCTTGGCGTGGCGTGACAGCATCGCCGCGAAGGCGTCGAAAATCTTGTTCATCTGCCGCGACTTGTAGGGAAACAGTTCGGGCGAATCCATGTTGTGGACGACAGCGGTATTGTCGGCCTCGAAGATCAGCAATTCGCCGTTCCTGTTCACGGCGCAGTCGACGGTGAAATAGTCGAGACCGACACGCTCGGCCATCGCGGCAAGCGCATGGCGGTGGCGCACCGCGAACATCTCGTCAAAGCCGCGCATGAAGCTGGCTTCCTCGGCGCGCTTCTCGTCGCTGAACGCCATGCCGGCGTTGAGGTACCAGATGTCCCAGCGATCGGCGATCGCCATGTGGCAGGCATAGGCCCGGCCGTCGACGAACACGATGCGGTATTTGCGGAACAGGCCGTCGTCATCGGAATAATCGACGAAGCGGGAGACGAAGAATTGCACTTCCACCCGCTCCGCCAGGTAATTGGCGAGCGCGGCAGAATCGTCGATCTTCGCGAGGCCGGTGCCGGCATGCGAGCCGCGCGGCCGGATGATGATCGGAAACGCGAGCTCATCGGCGATGTCGGCGAGCGGACGCGACGCCCCGGCGACGCCGGACAGTTGCGCGCGGCTGGCGGCTTCGGTCGCGGGAATGTCGAGGCCTGCGATGCCGCGCAGCAGATGATGCAGCTTGTCACGGTCGAGGTTGCCGACCAGACGCGGCCCGTTGAGCAGCGGCCGCGGCCAGCGCGAGGCAACCTGCTCGATCTTGCGCAACGCCTCGCGACATTCTTCCGAGTCCGAGGCGATCACGATCGCGACGTCGTGCTCCGGCAGCGGCGCGGGCAATTCGATGCCGTCGACGACATAAAGCGTCTGCAACTCGATCCCGGAATGCTCCAGCAGAAACTCGATCGGCGTATTGCCGCCCATGTCCATCGCGGCCGCCAGCGCCAGCACCCGGAGTTTTGGCTTTTCCAGCGAACAAGGCGAGCGGAACAGCTGATGAAACGCCAGCACCTCGTCCTGCACCGCAAGTCCCATTGGCTTGTCGCCGAGCAGTTGCGCGATCAGACTGAGGTCGAGCCCCTCGCCGGCGTCGACCGTTCCCATCGCGATCTTGGCCATGATCTCGTCGCGCATCGGGCGCAAATCGAACCCGTTGAACGCCATGGTCGTCAGCCTGGCGAAGCCGACCCGGTCGGCACAGGGATAGCAGACGAGCTCGGTGCCGTCTGCGCGCTCGAAATCCATGGGGGTCTCCGTTGAATTCAGCTCGTCGTCACCGATGACGCGGACTAGCCGGCCGGCAGGTAATTGGTCAGGCTCAGTTTGGACATCATCGAGGTGGTCTGGTAGGACGCCTGCAACGCGGTCTGCAGCGCCAGGATTTCGCTGGCCACCGTTTCGGTCGAAACGGTTTCGGTGCTGCTGACGAGGTCCTGCAGCATGGTCTGGCTCTGCGCCTGCCGGGCGCTCGCGTCCTGCATCACCGTTTGCGCACGGGCGAAGTCCGACTGGATGTCCGAGATGGTCTGCTGGCCCGCCTGCGGCGTCAGATTGGTCGCGATGCTCTGGCTCAGCGCGGAAATCTGCGCGGAGGAATTGGCGCCGGTCGGCGACGCCGTGAACGCGGCAAATACCGCGATCGACTGCAACTGCGAGCGGATCGCCGATTCATTGGCCTGCGCGCCGTATTGCACCGTGATCGACGAATCGATCTGGGCGGTGGCCGATGCGCGCGCCGAGCCCGGTCCGGAATTGCCGGTGTACCATTGCACCGTGTTGGCCGGCGTGCCCGCGACCAGCGATGTCGCAGAACTCAGTGGCGTGCCGCTCACCCGCAACGGCGGCACCGGCGCGGTGATGCTGCTGCCGGTAAAGCCGAGGTTCGCGATCGCGCCGGCGGGCGAACTTGAGATCGACAGGCTCGATGCATCGTCGGTGTGAATCTCGATCTTGCCGCCATCGATGGTCGAGGGCGTCGAGCTGCCGGTGATGGAGTCGATCGCGCTCAGGAGGTTGCCGACGGTTGCGGTCGTGCTGATCTGGCCGGAGCCCGCCGTGCCCGTCACAAAGGTCAGCGTGGTGCCGTTGATCGTCAGCGTATCGCCGGCGGTGAAGCCGGGCGACAGCGAATCCGTGCCGGTCGCGCCCGACAGCGCCGTGGCGGCGCTGATCGCGGCGGGCGGTACGGCCTGGTTGTTGACCACGTTGTTGGCGGTCGCGACACTCGCGGTATTGAAGAAATCGTTGCCGGCCTCGATCGCGGACGCCGCGACCAGCGTGGTGTTGGCCACCGCGCCTAACGCCGTCGTCAGCGCCGAATTGAGATTGGCGGCGGTCGCCGCCGGCGTGGTTCCGATCAGGAAGCTGCCGGTCGGCGCCGGCGACGTCGTGGTCGCCGTCAACTGCACGGTAGCCGTGGTGCCGTCCGGCTGATTGAAAGTGTAGGTGATCTGATCGCCGGGGTTCGGGTTGGTGGTGCCGAGGTCGACCGAGATCGCCGCCGGCGAGCCGGACGGCCCGGTCACGGTGGCACCGGTCAGCGCCGACGTTACCTTGTTCAGCTTTAGTCCGAACGGCGAGCCCGCGGCGTCCTCGGCCACCGAGACCACCGGCGTCGGCGGCGTCGCCGACGAACTCGACGTCGTGACCAGCAGGCGGCCTGTGCCGCCGGGAACGGCGCCGTCGGCCTGCGCGCGTTCGGCCATCACCGTCTTCAACCCGGCCTGGGTCGCGGTGCCGTTCATGATCTGATCGACCGTCGCGGTCGCCGGCGTGTTGATCGCGGTGCCGGAAAACAGATAGCGGTTGCCGGACGGGGTATTGAGGATGCCGATCATCGAGGCGAGTTCGGCTGTGGCGTTTTCCTGCGCGATGGTTTGCCCGGTGCTGTCGAGCGTCCGCGGAGTCTGGGCCGCGGAGCTCTGCACCTGGCCGCCGAGATTGGAGACCGCCTGCAGCGCGGTGTTGGCGGAATTGATCGAGGTCGTGACGTTGCTGATGGTGGTGGTGAACCCGGAAATGTTGGCGAGTTGCGCCCGCGCGGCGATGGCAAAGCCCTCGCCGGCGCCCATGCCGGCGTACGTCGTCGACTTCTGGCCGGTGGCGAGCTGCTGCGACAGGCTCGTCATCTGATTGTTGAGGCTCTGGATCGCCTGGCCCAGCGGCGAACTGGCGTAACTTAAACTGTTGATCGACATTTACCCGCCCTAGAGTTGCGCCTGCAGCAGCGTGTTCATCATGCTTTGCACGACCGACATCACGTGAGCGTTGGCCGCGTAGGAATTCTGCAACGCGATCAGGTTCGACATTTCGGTGTCGATGCTGACGCCGGCGACCGTGTTGAACTTCGCCTGAAGCGTCGAGACCACGACGTCCTGGCCCTGTTGCAACGACGTTGCCGTTGAGGCCGTGTTGGCCTGCTGGCTGACGAACTGCGACAGGTAATTGCCGATCGTGCCGGTGAATGGCGACGCAGTCGAGCCGAGTCCTGTCGACGGCGAATAGCTGAACGAGGCCGTCGTCAGTTGCGAATAGAGGAAATCCGAACGCGTGGTGTCGCCCGGCGCCGTTGCCGGCGAATTGCTGTAGACGGTGAAGTTCGCCGGATTGGTCACCAGCGCCGGATTGACGGTGATGCGGCCGGCATAGCCGGTCATCTGCGAGCCGGCGCCGGTGATGGCGCCGGTGTAGAGGTTGGTGCCGTCGGTGAACAGCGGCATTTGCGCGCTGCCGCTTGCCAGCGAGGAGCCTGTCGTCGTCGTCGTCGTCGCGTTGATCGTGGTCGCTGCCGATCCGGTGATGTTCAGCGTGCCGCTGCCCGAACTGCTGAACACCAGGCCGGGGCCGAGTTGCGCATTGAGCTGCGCCAGCACGTTCGAGTTGATGCCGCCGGACAAGTTGGCGCCGACCATTTTCGGGTTGGCGTTCGGAAGGTTCTGCAGCGGCAGTGCGCTCGGATCGGTGACGTTGACGATCGTGATCTTTTGCTGGGCGTTGGTCCCGGTATTGGTGACCGTCAGGTTGATGGTGTTGCCGGGCTGTATGTTCGAGGTGTTGACGCTGAAACCCGCGGGCAAGCCGGCGATCGGAGTCGCGGCCGTGGTCTGGTTGGACAACGCGCTCGAGATCGTCGCCGCGAGCTGGTCGATCTGGGTTTGCGCCTCAGGCAAGGTCTGGTCGCGCAGCGCCAGATCGGCGGCTATCTTGCCCGAGGTGATCGCCTTGTTGGCGACCATGTCGTAGCTGCCGCCGTTCGGAAGCGCGATCGTCAGCGAGCCGACGCCGTTCTGGGAAGCGTTGGCGCTGTAGAGGTTGTTGGCGGTCAGCGTTCCCGGCGAGGTGAACGTCATCTTCGACGCCAGTTCGCCGCCGACGAGCTGCACGCCCGAGGTCGTGAATACGCTGGTCTCGTTCGAACTGTCGGTGACGGTGCGCACGTCCATCAGTTTCGACAGATCGTTGATCGCACTGTCGCGTTGGTCCATCAGCGTGGCCGCGGCGGGATCGGTCGGCGCCAGGCCCTGCAACTGGGTGTTGATGTTGGCGATCGTGCTCATGTCGGCGTTGGCCTGGCTCACCGAATTGCCGATGTCCTGGCTGACGTTGGTGCGCAGGGTCTGGATGCCCTGCGAGGTCGCGTTCAGCGATTGCGCCAGCGATTGGGCCGCCCCCAGCGCCGCGGTCTGCGCCGACTCGCTGCCCTGGCTGGTCGACAGCGCCTGCAGCGCGCTGGTGAAGTTGTTGTAGGTGGCCTCCAGCGTGCCGTCGCCGCCGGGCGTGCCGTAGACGTTCTGCAACTGGCCGAGGATGTTGGACATCTGGTCGGCATAGCCGCTGCCGGACGTCTCCGTGCGCAACTGGCTCTGGACGTAGAGATCGAGCTGACGGCTGACCCCGGTGACATCGACGCTGGTGCCGCTGGTGCCGGTGGCGACTTCGATCTGGTTGGGGATCTGGGTGACGTAGCCCGGCGTCTGCGCATTGGCGACGTTGCCGGATACGATCGACAGCGCGGCCTGGTTGGCGCGCAGACCCGACATCGCCGTAGCAAGGGCAGAACTCAAACCCATCTTATTGGCCGCCTTCGATCACGTCGCACTGAGTTCAGCCGAAATGCCGGTCAGCGCAGCACGCTCAGGAGATTCTGAACCATGTCATTCGCCGTGGTGATCACCTTGGTGTTCGCCGAATAGGCTTGTTGCGTCACGATCAGCTTGGTGAATTCATCGGCGATGTCGGTGTTCGATCCTTCGAGCGCCGAACCGCTGATGGTGCCCGACGCACCCGCAATGGCCGGGCCGGACTGCGAGGTCACGGCATAGGCTTCGCCGCTCAGCGCCTGCAGATAGTTGGTGCCGTTGAAGTGCGACAGCGTGACGGAGGCGAGATCGAGGTTCTGGCCGTTCGAGAAGGTTCCGACCACGAGACCGTTGTTGTTGATGGCGACCGATTGAAGCTGGCCGGCGGCATAACCGTTCTGCTGGATCTGGTTGATGGTGGCCGCGCCTGTGGTGCTGGCGAATTGGGTCAGGCCGCCGGAGCCGAGGTTCAGCGTGATGTTGCCCAGCGATTGATTGTTCACCTTGACGCCGGGAATGGTGATGGCGGAGCCCGCCGGGCTGGACAGCGAGCCGTCGGAATTGAACGTGAAGTTGACTCCGACATTGGTCCAGGCCGGCTGCGTGCTGGTTGCCGTGGAGTCGCTCTGGTAGAACAGGTTCCAGGTGTCCTGATGCGGATTGCCCAGCGCCGAACTGTCGGCTTTGACCCAGCGGAATTGCAGGTTCACCGGCGTGCCTGCCGAATTGTAGGCCGTGACCGCGCCGCCGCTGACGCTTTCGGAGTTGAACGTCGTGAGGTCGGCGCCAATGACGAAGCCCGTGCCGGCCGTGCCGCCACCGGTGCGCGCCGCCGACATTGTGGTGCCGAAACCGAGCGCCGTGAACCCGGCCGCGCCGCTCGCGACCGAAAGGTCCTGCGCGGTACCGGTGTGTAGCGTGATCGCGCCGGTGCTGGCATTGATGGTCGACGGATTGCCCGTGCCGGTGATCCCGTCGATCGTGCTGAGCAGCGAGCCGACTGTCGCTGTCGCGAGATTGACAAAAGTCGTGCCGGCAACGGGGGCGGGAGCGGTGCCGGTGTAGAACGTGATCGTCGATGCGGGGTTGGAGTCCACGGTGATGGAATTGCCGGCGACGAAGCTGCTCTGGAGCGAGTTGGTCGGCGGGGTAACGGTGCCGCTGAAGCCAAGCGCGGCGAAGGCGCTGGCGTTCGAACTCTTCACGCTAAGAGCGCTGGTGTTATCATTTAACGTGATCTGGCCGGTGGTCGCGCTGATGGTCGATGGATTCGTCGTGCCCGAGATTGCGTCGATCTTGCCGAGCAGGGTCGTGATGTTGTCGGTGATATTCACGTTGTTGCCTGTCGCGCCGGAAGCGACGAACGTGATGACCTGGCCGTTGACCGTGATGGTATCATTGACCGCAAAGCTCGACGACAGCGCGTTGGCCGGCGCCGTGCCGGACAGCACCGTCGCGCCCGAGCTCACCACCGCCGGCGAGGACAGGTTGGTGACCACGTTACCGGTCTTGGTACCGACTGCGATGCTGGACAGAGCGGTGCTCGCGGAGATCGGACCGGGTGTCCATCCTGGAAACGAAGACGTGTTCAGCGCAGCGGCGCCAGTCACGGTATTGTCGCCGAACGGCGTGGCTGGCGTGCCCAGCACCAATGGATTTGCGCTGAACGCGGATGGGTCCAGGCCGCCGTCGGCGACCAGCGTGCCGGGGGTTGCGGTGGTGCTTGCGGGCGTCTGTGGCAAGGTCGGCAGGTTGGCGGCGTATTGAATATTGGTGGTAGGCTGCGCCGGGACGAAGTTGTTCTGAAACTGCAGCACCTGCGGCACGTTGCCGAGCGGGTTTCCGGTCTTCGGATCGACCGTGACGCCCATCAGATAATAGCCGGCGCCGTTGACGAGGTTGCCGTTGGCGTTGACCTGGAAGTCGCCGGCGCGGGTATAGTCGGTGACGCCGTTGAAGACCGGCTCGTTGTCGACGATGCTGGTAGGCTTCTGTACCGAGAAGAAGCCGTCGCCGTTGATCGCCATATTGGTCGCAACCGTCGAGGAGGAGACGGTGCCCGATGTCGTCAGTGTCTGCTGCGAAAGCGCCGTGACGCCGCCTGCGACTTGCGCGGTCGGCGAAGACGCCTGCGCGACGAGATCCTGGAAACTGGTATTGATGCCCTTGTAACCGACGGTCGAGGCATTCGCGATGTTGCCCGAGATGTTCTGCAGAGCGAAGGATTGCGACTGCAAGCCGGAAACCGCGGTATTCAGCGCATCGAAGATACCCATAACATTGTCTCCAAATTCGATTCGAGGCGGCCAGCCGGCAATGCCGTGACCATCGTCGAGAGGAGACCTCGCAAGCCCCATGCCAAAAATGAAAAGCGCATCATTTCAAGCGCTTGAATAAAAATGCCCCGGTCCGAAGACCGGGGCACAATTGCCGGGCTGGCAAATATTGCCGGGCTTAACATAGCGTTTTCGAGCGAAGCATGCCCTCGGACTTGATCCGGGGGTGGTACCGGTTCGCGTGAAGAAAACGCGTCAAAAAAGGAGTCTTGCTTTCGGCGCTCAGGTCGCCGATGCAGCCGCGGGATGAAACTGCAGCGCAACGCCGTCCATGCAGTAGCGCAGACCGGTCGGCTTCGGGCCGTCGTCGAACACGTGACCGAGATGACCGCCGCAGCGGCGGCAATGAATTTCGGTGCGCAGCATGCCGAGCGTGCGGTCCTTGTGCTCGCCGACGGCGTTGTCGAGCGGCTTGTAGAAGCTCGGCCAGCCGGTGCCGCTTTCGAATTTGGTCTCCGAGGAGAACAACGGCAGGTCACAGCCGGCACAGGCGAAGATACCCTTGCGGTGCTCCTTGAGCAGCGGGCTGGTGTAGGGCCGCTCGGTGCCCTCCTGGCGCAGGATTTGATATTGCTCCGGCGTCAGTTGCGCGCGCCATTCGGCATCGGTCTTCTCGACCTCGAATTTTTCGCCGGCGCGCGCCGGCGTGCCGCTGAGCCAGCGGAAGGCGGCAAGGCCAAACAAACCGGCAACGGATGTCAAAAGAATACGGCGGTCAAACATGAAGGTCTCCGTGGCGTGAGGCGAAAATCGTGTCTTCGCTGGGAGATACGGCGGTCATTTAAGGAAGTTACACCGGCCCGGGGCGAAATTTCTCACTTTCTTGCGAGATCGGGAAACCTGGCGTTCCTAAAGCCCTAGCCATGCTCGCTTTCACCCGTGGCCGGCGGCCCCGGATCGACCGGCGCAGGCTGAGCCGGACGCAGGGGATGCGGCCCACCCGGCGGCGGGCGCGGCCGTGGCGGCCGGGTTCCGGCCTGGCGGTTGGCCTCGACCAGCCGCGCCTCGCGAATCCGTTCGCGGGCCCGGGCGCGTTCCCGGTAGCGGGCCAAAGCGCCGGCCGCGGCCGAACTCCCCCTGCCCCACAAACCCACGACATGCCCGGCCACCCGGCCGGTCGGGCCGCCCGCCCATACCAGTTCGAACGGCGAAAACAGCCGCCAGCGTTCATCGCCCCACAAAATGCCCTGCGCGACCAACTGCCCGGCGATCGCGGAAGTATTCAGGCCCTGACGCCCAAAACCACTGGTCACCCACAGGCCTTTCCGCAACTGCCCGATCTGCGGCATGCCGTGCACGGTCTGGCCCACCGCGCCGCCAAACACGTCCTCAATCTCGACCTTGCCGAGAGGAGGAAAGATGGTGCGGATGCGGCGCGCGATCGCGCCGGCGAAACGCTGCGGCCGCGCCGCCCAAGTGGTCTCCGGCGAGGCCCACATCAGCCGGTCGCCATCGACGATCCGGAAATGATCGACGCCGCCGTCGGTGACCGATCCCTGGAAAGTGATGGCCTCACGCAGGCGCTCGCCGAGCGGCGCGGTGACGGCGGCATAGCGCCACACCGGCAGCAGCGTCTCCGACAGCCGCTTCAAGGGCGCGCCCAGATGGATGTTGCCGGCCAGTACGATATGCGAGGCGCGCAGCCGCGCCGACGGCGTCACGATGCGCTTGCGAATGCCGGACGGGTCGATGCTGACGACCGGCGTGTCCTCGAAAATCCGCGCCCCCGCCCGCCGCGCCAGCGCCGCCAGGCCGTGGACATATTTGCGGCCGTCGACCTGAAACGCCCTGGGATAATACATGCCGTGAAAGTAATGTCCGGTCTTGAGTTCGGCGCGAACCCGATCGACCTGCCAACCCTCCACTTCAGTCTCAAAATCTTCGCCCAACATCTGCAGCCGGCTGATCAATTGATCGCCGACATCGACATTGGAAACTTCAAGCGCGCCCTCCGTGAGGCCGATGCCCGGCATCAATTCTTCCGACGCATTGGCCCGCACCAGATCGGCGCCCTGCTTCGACAGCGACCAGAGTTCGCGGGCATCCTCGAAGCCGACGCGCGCGATCAGATCGCCGAGCGGCAGGCCATAGCCCGGCATGACCGTGCCGAGCTGGTGACCGGACGCGTTCCAGCCGACATGCCGGCCCTCGAGCACGGCCACGCTGGCGCCGAGCCGCGCCGCCTCCAGTGCCACCGTCAACCCGGCAACACCTGCCCCGATCACGCAGATGTCGGCGTCGAGGTCGAACGACAGCCGCGAACGCTCGCGCACCCCTACGGTGTCGAGTAGGCTGGTCGGACTGCCGGATGTCTCGCTCATGGCGTTTTCTTACGGACCGATCGGGCGCTTGTCACCTTGCCCTGAGCCACAGTCTGTACATTAATCCGCGAGCCTTTGAACGAATCGAGATCGCGCCATGCGCCGTTTGATGCTGTTGCGTCACGCCAAGACCGAGAATGACGCGCCGAGCGGCCGGGATCAGGACCGCCGCCTCGACGAGCGTGGCCGCAAGGACGCCGCCGAGATCGGCGATTTTATCGCTTCCCATCCGCCGTTTCCCGATTATGCGCTGGTTTCGCCTGCGGTGCGCGCGCACCAGACCTGGGAACTGGCCTGGGCGACGATGAAGGACCGTATTCCCGAGCCGCATGTGGAACTGGCGCCGGATATCTATGGCGCCGACCCCGCGCAATTGCTGCAATGCATCCGCGACGTTGCCGTGAGCGATCCGCAACGGCTGCTGGTGGTCGGGCACAATCCGGGCATGCACGAACTGGCGCTGGCGCTGACCGATGGCGGCGACGCCGCCGGGCGGCGGGCGCTGGCCGATAATCTGCCGACCTCGGGCCTCGCTATTCTGGATTTTGCGACCGACGACTGGAACGATGTGGCATTCCGCCGCGGACGGCTCGTGCTGTTCGTCAGTCCGAAACTGCTGAAGCAGACCTTGGACGATTAGGATTTTGGGACGATTGAGCCGGCCGCGGCGCACAATATCCGCTGACTTTCGAAATCCTTTGGCTTTCGACTATGCTATGTCATCACCGACTGGGAGGCGCAGATGTTCAAATCCATCCTCGTGCCGATCGATCTCGCCGACACCGATCTGGCGAAGCCAGCGATTGCGACCGCCGCGACGCTGTCGCAGACCTGGAACGGCGCGGTGCGATTGCTGAATGTGCTGCCGATGACGCCGGTGATGCTGGCGGAATATGTGCCGGCCGATTTCGACACCCAGCAGCGCCAGACCTCCGAGGAAGCGCTGGCCATCGTCGCGCGCGAATCCGGCATCGATGCCGCACGGATTTCCAGCGTGGTGCGTCAGGGCGGCATCTATCACGAAATCCTCGAGGAAGCCTCCGCCGTCAAGGCCGATCTGATCGTGATGACCTCGCACCGGCCGGCGATGCGCACCTATTTCCTCGGCTCCAATGCCGGCCATGTCGTGCGTTACGCCAAATGCTCGGTGCTGGTGGTGCGGCACTGAATTTCCTGCCCGGAATTTCTCGCGCACCGCCGGTCAGGCCGCAGGCCAGTCGGCGATAAAACCCTTCGCCCTGTAAGGCTCGATCTTGTCCCATTCGCGCAGCACCCTTGCGCGGAACTCGGGGTGGGTGTGCCAGCGCTCCAGCGGCGTCTCGAAATTATCGACGTTGCACAGCATCTTCTCGACCTCGGGCCAATGCCGGTGCAGCGTCATCGCGTAACGGCGCGCGGTCCAACTGTTGCCGAGGCAGATCAGGCTTCGGATATTTTTCAAACCCAAGGCCTTTTCGAGGATCGGCAGCGAGAAGATCACGTTCTCGCCAGTGTTGGTCGCGCGATGCTCTTCCAGAATGCGATCAGGCGGAATGCCCCGCGCCACCATGGCGGCCTTGATGATCTCGCATTCGGAACGCTGCGATCCCGGCGTGACGCCGCCGCTCACGATCGACCAGCGAAAAAGACCCTCGCGCCACAGTTTTGCGGCTTCATCGACCCGCCGCGTGACGTCCTCGCGGGTGCCGAATACGAACAACAGATCGGCGGGCTTGAGCTGGGTCCGAATCAAATGCCGCGCATTGATCTCGGCAATCTCGGCCTCGGTCGGCAATCCCCTGTGATCCGTCAATATCCGCCTCGCGCCGTACAAACGCAGCGAGGATGCCGCGCGCGGACGGCATGACAAAATCATTTTTCATTGCGGTTGATTGCGACGCGGCGCTGTTACGGCAGCAACGCTTGCGGCAGATGATCAAAGCTGTAGGCTTGCGGCCGGTTGCGCCGGACAAAGCCGCCGACCTGCCAGGTAAACAAGGCGGCAAAGCCGAGCAGGAATGCGATGCCGGCGAGTTCGCCGATCAGGATGGCGCGAACCAGCAGGCTGGCCATCGCGGCCGCGACCAGCGCCAGCAACACCAGCGCGGCGGTATAGATGCGCGACCTGAGGCCGCCGATCAGCTCGGCGTTGCTTCCGGCGGCCTGCATGCGACGGTGCAGTTCGACGATGAAGTCGCGATAGTCGCGGTCCTGCGGCGCCATCAGCGCCGAGGTCTGCCAACTCGTCGACAGCAAGGCGATCCGCCCGAGATCGGCGCTTTCGATGTCGGCGCGAAACCGGCGCGCCTGCATCGACACCGGGCGGAACGACAGGCGGACCCTCGATATCGCGGCGTAGGGCCAAAGCCCAGTTTTGCCGCCGATGCGCCATGTCAGGCCCTGCTCGGTCAGTTCGAACCGGTGCGCGGCGCCGATCAGCGATGCCTTGTAGGCGTATTGCACGGCGGGCGCGCCGTCGGCCGATGGCATTATCTGTTGTTCCTGATCGGGCAGCGTCTTGATCCCTGATGTCGGCTTGCGCGGCCGACCGGCTTTATCTTACAAGCACGGCATGGCCGAGACGACTTATTTTCCGCGCCGCCTGATTCTGGCCGGCGCCATGATTTCCGGCGTGCTGCTCGCGCTCGCCGTGCACATGCTCGGCGCGCGCTTCGGCCTCGACCTCGGCGGCCTCTGGCGATCCGATGCCCGCGAATTCATGCCGGCGGGATCGGCGATCGCATGGTGGCTGATCGCGACGGTTGGGTTCAGCGGCGGCTATTTCACCGCCAATCTGATGCACAGCGCGGTGTCCGGGCACATTCCGCAGCGGATGCGGCAATTCCTGATCGCGGTCGGCGTTCTCCTGCTGGTCGGCGCCGGCGCGGTTGCTTCCGGGCCGAGCGCGATCCCGACCATCTCGGGCGTACTCGCCGGCATCGCCGCGCTGGTTCTCGGCGCGGTGATGGCGTTTTGTGGCGCGCACTTTGCCTTGCGCAGAAGCTGACCCTATCACGCGGCTGGCCGTGACGCGCCGAACCAGATGCCTGCCGCTGCGACCAGCAACAGGCCGGCCGAGATCATCAGCGACAGATGCGCGCCGGGCAGCAGCTCGTTGGCTTGTCCGGCGAGCGAGCCGAACATCGCCACGCCCAATACGCTGCCGGTCTGCCGCGTCGCGTTGAGCACGCCGGCGGCGATGCCGGAGCGCTGCTTCTCGACGCTTCCGAGCAGCGTCGACGTCAGCGGCGGCACCAAGAGGCCGAGGCCGCCGCCGATCACGATCAGCTGCGCGCAGATCAAGGCGTAGCTGGTGCCCTGCCCGATCCCGAGCAACGCCAGACATCCAAGCGCGGACAATGTGGCGCCGACCGCGATCGTCGCCGGCGCGCCGATCCGTTCTGCAAGCCTCGGCGCCAGCAGATTGACCGGCAACACCGCGCCCATCATCGGCACGAAGGCGAGCCCGGTCGCGAACGGCGACCATCCATTGACGCGCTGGAAGTACAGGCTGAAGATGAAGATCAGTCCGTAAAACGCGACGTTGACGAGAAGACCAACCATCGAGGTCAGCGCGAACATGCGACGGCCGAACAGCGACAGCGGCAGCATCGGCTGCGACGCGCGGCGCTCCCTCAGCACGAACAGGACAGCCAATATCAAGGCCGCGACAAAGCCCGCGGTCACGAACGGGCTGCTCCAGCCGAGCGAGCCGCCTTCGATGATGGCGCCGGCGAGACACCCGAGCGCCGCAATCGCTGTGAGCTGGCCCGGCAGATCGATCTCACGCTGCGGCGAGCGCGTGGTTTCGCTGGCATAACGCCAGCTCAGCCAAAGGCCGGCGAGCCCGATCGGCAAGTTCACGAGGAAGATCGAACGCCAGCCGACCAGCGCGATCAATCCGCCGCCGACCAGCGGGCCCGCGGTCAGTGCGAGGCTGGCGCCCGCGGCCCAGATGCCGACCGCGCGTCCCCGCGCCTTGTCGTCGGGATAAGCGTGGCTGAGCAGCGCCAGCGAATTCGGGACCAGGATCGCCGCGCCAAATCCCTGCACGGCGCGCGCCGCGATCAGAATCATCGCGTTGGGCGACAACGCGCAGGCAACCGAGGCCGCGGTGAAAATCGCAAAACCCGCGATAAAGATCCGCTTGGCGCCGATGCGGTCGCCGAGCGCGCCCGCGGTCAGGATGAAGGCAGCAAACGCGATGGTATAGGCGCTGACCACCCATTGCAGTTCCGACACGCCGCCGCCGAGCGAGGAGCCGATACTGCCGAGCGCGGTGTTGACGATGGTGACGTCGAGCTGCACCACGCCATAGCCGAGGCTCATCGCCGCCAGCGTCAGCGACGTCGACAAAGCGGAACGGGCCGGGTTCGGCCGCGGATGGGCCAGCGAAGCGGTCTGCCGTGCGGGAAACCTAAGTGACGTATGCGGCCATATAGCTGTCATGGGTTACCTCCGTTCGAGGAGAAGTAACGCCTGATCTAGGCCTCGTTTCCATCAGACGCTTCGCTGCCGGTCGAACTATGCCCGCGGGAAACATCCACCCGTAACGGCCGGCGGCGAGTTTCGCCGGCCGGCGAAACGCCGCGCGGGAAATCATCGGGCCCGCGCGGCGTATTGTTTCTACCGGGACGGCGATCAGCTCGCGGCGCGCAGATTGACCTTGCCTTCGGCCAGCGTGGTCAGCTTCTGGTCGGTGGCCTTTTCCTCCTCCAGCGTCTTTTGCAGCACACTGGCGCAATCGCTGCGGCCGAGTTCACGCGCCCACGCGATCAGGCTGCCATAGCGCACGATCTCGTAATGCTCGGCGGCCTGCGCCGCGTTGATCAGCGCGGCATCGAGCACGCGCTTGTCCTCGACTTCGCCGGCGACTTCATCGGCTTCCTTGATGATGCCGTCGATCGCCGGGCAGTTCACCGCCTTGACCTCAGCGCCATGCATCTTGAACACCTGTTCGAGGCGCTGCACATGCGTTCTGGTCTCCTCGAGATGGGTGAGAAAACCCTGCTTGAGCTGCTTGTCGGCGGCCTTGTCGGCCATTTTCGGCAGCGCCTTCACCAGTTGCTTCTCGGCATAATAGATATCCTGCAACTGGTGCACGAACAGATCGTTCATGGTTTTAATGTCTTTGGAAAACAGCCCCATTTGTGGGGTCCTTTGTTGGCGGAACATGGCGGGCCGAATTGTTCCTCTCGACGGCATCGCCAATGTTCGATTGCTGATCAGCGCTAACCGGACCGCCGCTGCGATGTTCCTGGCGTCGGCAAAAACATCATCGGGGAACAGATCCGCGCGAGGGAACGGCGGATCGTCTCGCCAATGCTGCATGGGATTTCAGGGCTGCATTTCAAGACTCGAATCCGCCGCGCCACGAACTAGGTAAAGGGATGTGTACGGCGTATGACAGGCCTCTCGCCACGAACGAAAGGTGACCTTGTCAAGGACTGCCCAGGCAAGCGTTTTTGCCTTATGGGTCTACGCCTATGGAGCGATTGACAGCAGTTTGCTATCAATGGTTTTCAGAGCTGCGCGCGTGTTATCGCCCCGCCGGGAGGATGAATGCATCGACTGCTGACCACGCTGGGGCGTGGCTTCAAGGAACGAATTGGCTGGAAGCGGCTCGGAATCGCCGCGAGTCTTCTCATTATCGTCCTTGCGATCACGACATTGGTCCGCACCCTCAAGGGCGTCGATACCGGCGTAATCCTGACGGCGTTGACGGACATACCACCGCATCACATCGCGCTCGCCGCACTGTGCGTGATCGGCGCATTCTGCACGCTCACCTTCTATGATTTCTTCGCGCTGCGGACCATCGGCAAGAAACACGTGCCATACCGGATCGCGGCGATGTCGGCCTTCGCCAGCTATACGATCGGTCACAACATCGGCGCCACGGTATTTACCGGCGGCGCGATCCGGTTTCGGATCTACTCGGACTACGCCCTGAATGCGATCGACGTCGCCAAGATCTGCTTTCTATCCGGCCTGACCTTCTGGCTCGGCAATCTGTTCGTGCTCGGCTTCGGCATGGCGTATCACCCGTGGGCCGCCAGCGCGATGGACCTGATGCCGCCGGCGATCAACCGGCTGATCGCGCTCGGCTGTCTCGGCGGCATCGGCGTCTATTTCGTCTGGCTGGTGACGGGCAAGCGCCGCAGGGAGCTCGGGCAGAACGGCTGGAAGGTGGTGCTGCCCTCGGCGCGGCTGACATTGGTGCAGATGCTGATCGGCGTGGTCGACCTCGGCTTCTGCGCGCTGGCGATGTACCTCTTGATGCCGGTCGAGCCGCACATCGATTTCATTTCGCTGTCGGTGGTGTTCATCCTGGCGACGCTGCTCGGATTTGCCAGCCATGCGCCGGGCAGCCTCGGCGTGTTCGACGCCGCGATGCTGGTGGCGCTGCCGGAATTCGGCCGCGAACAATTGCTCGCCACGCTGCTGGTTTTCCGCGTGCTGTATTTCCTGGTTCCGTTCGGCATCGCGATTTCGATCATGGGCACCCGCGAGCTCTGGCTCAACGTGGTGCAGCCCTGGCAGGAACGCCGGCGCCTGAGCGAGAATTGCCCGCCTCCCGCAGCCGTTCCGCAGCCGCTGAAGCACAAGCAGCTCACGCGGCAGGGCTAGCGCCTTCTGTTTTGGCGGAACCGGGCTTGAGCGGCATGCCGGTTGCTCTTATTTCCGCCCCACCTGTAACGTCAAAACGCGTCATGATCGCCATTCCCCTTCGTTCGATGATTTCGTGCGCGCTGCTCGCCATCGCGCTCGGCGCGCTGCCGGCGCGATGGGCCGCCGCCCAAACCACCGCAGCGCCAGCCGCACCGATGGCAACACCGGCCGCGCCGGTGGCCGCACCCGGCCCGGACGACGGCTCGATGCAGATTTCGTGGGAAGTCCGCAACCGCTTCCGGCTGTTCCGCGAGGAACGCGATTTCAAGCTCTTCACCGAGAGCGCGCAGGCCGGCACCATCCTGGCGTCCGAAGACATGCTGGAACAGCAGAGCGACGGCCGCGGCTGGGCCCGCAACATCGTCAACCGCCTCTGTATCGACCTGACCGGCCGTGTCGGCGAGGCGTGCACCCGCGACAACGTCAAGGAAAATTACCTGGCGCCCGCGGATCATCCCGTCACGGTACGGCTCACCGGCCAGGTCCCGGTCGGCGCAATCTGCGCCTGGTCGTTCGACGACGGCGGCGGCCCGCCGCGCACGTCGACGATCGACTGCGCCGAGCCCTTGAATCTCCGGGTGCGCTATGGTGCCCCCACCAACGTCACGGTGGATGTCTCTAGCGCCGACGGCGCGCAGCGCCTCGCCGCCGCGATCGAGGTGCGCGACATCTTCATCGCCGGTCTCGGTGACAGCATCGCCTCCGGCGAAGGCAATCCGGACCGGCCGGTCGCGCTGACGGATGAAGGCTTTTGCTTCCGCTCCTATCTCGGCACCGCGAGTTCGCAATATTACCGGCCGAGCCGCGCCGGCTACAAAGGCGGCCGCGCCTGCGAGGCGCCGGACTCGCTGCAAAACTGGCAACGCTATGGCGCGCTGTGGTTCAATTCAGCCTGTCATCGCTCGCTCTACAGCTACCAGACCCGCACCGCGCTGGCCCTCGCGGTGCGCTATCCGCACATCGCGGTGACCTATCTGCCGCTGGCCTGCACGGGCGCCACCATCGCCGACGGCCTGCTCGGCACGCAACGCGCGCGCGAATGTCCGAACGCGAAATCCGCCACCTGCCAGGGCACCGTCAATGCGCAGGTCGGCGAGTTGCGCGATGCCGTCACCGCGGCGAAACGCCGGCAGCCCGACCGCCAGCTCGACCTCGTGCTGCTGTCGATCGGCGCCAACGACATCAACTTCTCCGGCCTGGTCGCCGATACCATCATCGACGCGCCGACCGAACGCGAGCTGTTCAGGCGGATCGGGCTGATCGGATCGGTCGACGATTCCCGTTCCGCGCTGACGCGCGACCTGCCGCGCGGATTTGCAAAACTGCGCGACGCCTTGAGGCCGCTGGTCGGCGACCTCTCCCGCGTGGTCTACGTCTCCTATGCCAATCCGACGCTGGCGAGCGGCGCGCCCTGCCCCGGCGGCCGCGCCGGGTTCGATATTCATCCCTCGTTCAGCGCCGCGCCGCAGCGGCTCGCCAATGTCTCGGGCTTCGTGCAGAGCGAATTCCTGCCGGAACTGAAGGCGCTGGCACTGTGCCAATCCGGCGTGCTGTGCCGCGATCCCTCGACCGACCGCATGACCTTCGTCGATGGTCATCAGGCGCAGTTCGCCAATCACGGATTCTGCGCCCGCGCGGAGAGCGATCCGGAATTCGACCGCACCTGCTTCTCGGACAAGGGCGACAGCTTCGACCCCGATATCGTCAACGCGGCCAACCAGCCGCTGGTCTGCGGCCGCAGCGCCTCCGAATACCGCGCCTATCTGCCGCGCGCGCGCTGGATCCGCGACGCCAATGACAGCTACTTCGCGGCGATGACCTATCCGCAGGGCTTGCCGTCGTCAATGCAGCCGGCCGACATCCATGATGCGACCTGGGGGATTCTGTCGGCGGTCTATGGCGGCGCGATCCACCCCACCGCCGAAGGCCACGCCGCGATGGCGGATGCGGCTTTGCCCGCGGTGACCTCGGTGTTGCGTCTCGACGCTCCGGTGCCCGAAGTGACCTCGGAGCCGGCCCCGCCGCTACAGCCTGCGCCCGCTGGCGCCGCGCCGGACGCGCAAAGCAGATAGATTGATCGAGAAGAAGTTACGCGGCCGCGCCTCAATGCGCGGGCGCAGGCGCCGCGCCCTTCTTGACGCCGGCCGGCGCCGGCGGCTTGATTGCGGCGGCCGCCTGGGTCGGCAAATATTTCGCGATGATTGCGGGGTCGACCTGGGCCATCGCGGTGTCCGGCAGCCGGTGCCAGACCTCATCCTTGCCGAACAGCGCAATGCCGATATAGCCGCGCATGGTCAGCATCTGGCCGTCGGCGCTGACGGTCATCTTGGCGTGATAGATTTTGCCGTCGCGCGGATCGAGCACGTTGCCGTCCTCGTACTTCAATCCGTTGCGCTTCATGTCGCGGATGAAGGAAATGCCGAGCACCGGCGCGCCCTTGCGATCGTCGGTGCATTTCGTGCAGTAATCGTTGGGAGGCGTCGTCTCGCCGGGATCGGGAAATTCCCGGGCGATCACGCCTTCGAAGTTGACGCCGTCGTGGTCGACCACCAGCACCCACACCACCGGCTTGCCATCCTCGAGCTTTTGCCACAGGCCCGCGGCCGAAGGCTCCGCCGCCATTGCCGGCGACACGGCGATCAACGCCATCAAGACAAACGCCGCGGCAAATCCGGCCGCGATCGGCGATGCCAGTCGAGTCATGGATAAAGCGGTTCTGGATAAAGCCATTTTAGATAAGGCCTTGCGCATCATCATTCACCTAATCAAGGCATAAATTAATGGACGCAGACTAAGGCCATTTCGCGGACGGTTCCAGTGCCCGCAAACCGCTTTATGGTTCCGAAATCAGCCGCGCGCCGCCGGAACGCGTCGTAATTACCTACGGCGATTCTGTGACGGCTGTTCGCGCCAGACGAGGTGACGGGATCAATTGACCCCGAGCTTCTTCTGCAGGCTCGACGACGACGTCGTGTACTGGAACACCAGCCGCTTGTCCGGATAGACGTAACGGTGCGCCTTCTGCGCCATCAGCGCTCCCTCGTGGAAGCCGCACAGGATCAGCTTCAGCTTGCCGGGATAGGTGTTGATGTCGCCGATCGCGAAAATGCCGGGCACGTTAGTCTCGAACGCGCTGGTCTCGACCGGCACCAGATTGTTCTCCAGCGCGATGCCCCAATTCGCGACCGGGCCGAGCTTCATGGTCAGGCCGAAGAACGGCAGCATGGTGTCGCAACTGACTTTTGTCATGGCGTTGTCGTTGCCTTTGACGTGGGCGCCGGACAATTTGCCGCCTTCGCCTTCGAGACCGGTGACCTGGCCGATCTTCAATTCGAGTTTGCCCGAGGCCACCAGCGCGCGCATCTGCTCGACGCTGTGCGGCGCCGCGCGAAAATCGTCGCGCCGGTGCAGCAGCGTCACCCGCTTGGCGATCGGGTGCAGATTGAGCGTCCAGTCCAGCGCGGAATCGCCGCCGCCGACGATCAGCAAATCCTTGTCGCGAAACTGCTCCATCTTGCGCACGGCATAGTGCACCGAAGTGCCCTCATAGGCCTCGATGCCCGGCACCGGCGGCCGCTTCGGCTGGAACGAGCCGCCGCCGGCGGAGATCACCACCACCTTGCATTCGAACACCGTGCCGGCATCGGTGGTGACGCGAAAACCGGGATCGCCGATCTTCTCGACCTTCTCCACCATCTCGTTGAGATGGAAGGTCGGATTGAACGGCTTGATCTGGTCTATCAGCGCGTCGGTCAGACCCTGGCCGCTGACCTGCGGAATGCCGGGAATGTCGTAGATCGGCTTTTCCGGATAGAGCTCGGCGCACTGGCCGCCGATCTTGTCCAGGATGTCGACCAGATGCACCTTCATGTCGAGCAGGCCCAGTTCGAACACGGCGAACAGTCCGCACGGGCCCGCGCCAATAATCAGCACATCGGTTTTGATCGCTTCGCTCATGTCAGCTTCTTTTCGGTTGAACCCTGCAAGCGCAGGCCAGAGGAGGCATTCCGGTTGCGTCTGTCTAGCCAAGTGGCGGGCTTGAGGAAAGCCATAAATGGCGGCCCAGTGATGCCCGCAACCCCTTGCCGGCGTTGCCGAACTCGGCTTCAAGGAGCAAGGACTTTCGGAGACCGCCCCGTGAACGCGCGAGCATCAATCGATTCAACGCCAGGACTACAGGAAATTCGGCTCGAGGATTTTCCGTTTCGGGTCACGGACAATGTGCGGTTTGCCGATCTCGATCCCAACCACCACGTCAACAACGCGGTCTACGCCACCTATTTCGAGACCGGCCGCGTCGCGCTGATGAAGGACAGGAGCTACGGGCTGATGCCGGAGGGGCTGGCCTGGATGATGGTACGGCTCGACATGCATTTCCGCGCCCAGTTGCGCTGGCCGGGCACCATCGAAATGGGATTGGGCCTGATCAAATTCGGCCGCACCTCGGTGACGTTCGAGCAGGTGGTTTTTTCGGCGGGAAAATGCATCGCCTCGGCGCAATCGGTGTCGGTGCTGATCGACGAGGTCGCCCACAAGCCGCAGCCCCTGACCGCCGAGATCGTCAGGAACTTTCAGCCCTGGCTCCGGCGCGGCATGGATATCGCGCAGCCGGTCTTTTAAGCCGCTTCTTTAAGCTTGCCGTTCCGGCGTCGACACCACGAGGCCGTCGAGCGCGTCGCTGACCTTGATCTGGCACGACAGCCGCGAATTCGGCCGCACGTCGAAGCCGAAATCCAGCATGTCCTCTTCCATCGGCGTCGGCGCGCCGACCTTGTCGCGCCAGGCTTCGTCGACATAGACGTGGCAGGTCGCGCAGGCGCAGGCGCCGCCGCATTCCGCCTCGATCCCGGGAATGGCGTTGCGGATTGCCGCTTCCATCACGGTGGCGCCGTTTTCGACTTCAATGGTGCGGGATTCGCCGGAATGGTCGACAAAAGTGATCTTGGCCATGATTGCTCGTAATAGCGGGAAAAAGGGGTCCGGCCAGTCCTATAACGGGTCGATCCGCCCAGCGCTAGTGCGGGGGATTTGGGCCAAGCCTGCGATTTTGCAGAAATCAGGAGCGACGCAGCATCGCGTCGATGGCGGCCCTCGCCTCGGCGACGGCATGCTTCAGCCCGGCCAGCGCCTCGGCGGGATCGTCGCCATTGCGGATCGCGGTCTCAATGATTTCGGCGGCGTCGGCGACACGGAACGCACCGATCGCGCGCGCCGAACCTTTCAGCGTGTGCGCGAGCGTCGGCGCATCCGAGGGTAACGATTCCAGTCGGCCGATCAGGTCGACCGCCTGGGCTGAAAACATTGCGAGCACCTCGCGGGTCAAGCCGGCGTCGCCAAGCGTCATGCGCTCGAGATGCCCGCAGTCGATCGGACCGTCATCGGGGGCAAGCGGCGGCGATGGCATCCATTCGATCCGTTCGAGGTGAAGCGGCATGACTGGTAAGACCTCTGGCGACTAAACCCTGTTCCCGCTGCCTGCCGGTTTCGGCGGCGCGCTTTTCGTCAGCCAATCATGGAATTGGTTAACGGAACGTTGTGGCCGTCCGCCGCAAGTTCGCCTCTTTTTTGACGAAAAGCCGCCGTGATCCATCAACACGAAACGGAATTTTCAGGACTCAGAAGACCTTACGCCGCGGCGCTGTTAACGATGATTAAGATTGTCTTAACCGCGGCCATTTCATTCGCACCGCGCAGCCAATAGGATGTTGGCGGATGTAGCGGACAACGCGGCCGGGGGCCGTGCTTGCGCACGTTCGAGGGGATGAGACCGGTCTCGCCGTTTTCTTGCCGCTTGCAGGAGACGCGCAATACGTGACCGGACGCGTACAAAGTAACACGAGGGCTCGGACTGAACATGGCGAACAACCCCAAAAAGGTCAAAGACCCTACCGAAGTCGCGCTTTCCGCCATTCAGGAAGCCCTGAACATCGGCGATACGCCGAGCAGCGACAGCGACCGCGACGCCATTCGGGACGATGCCATCCGCAACGATTCAATGCGCGCTGATGTCAGCGCGCCGATTTCGCCGCCGGTCTACAACGAGCCGTCGTTCAATCCCCGCGAAACCAGGCAGAGCGCCTCGGAGCGGCCGGTATTCGATCCGATCGAAGAGCCGCGTCCGTCCCGCCGCGCCGCCAATGACGACCGCGAAACCATCGGACAGATCCTGCAGGCGATCCAGAAGGGCCGCCCTGCCCGCAGCGCGTTCACGCTCGCCGTATTGTTCACGGTGGTCTGGGTGGTCGGCGCGCTGCTGCTGACCATCAGCTTCCTGCCCTCGCTCAAGGACGTGATCGGGAACGGCGCCGGCGGCACGCTGGCGCTGGCCGGCCTGATGGCGCTGTTCGTAGCCCCCGTGCTCCTGATGTTTTTCCTGGCGAGCCTGTCCTGGCGCGGCCAGGAGATGCGAATGATCGCGCAGTCGATGGCGCAGGTCGCGCTGCGATTTTCCGAGCCCGAGGGCGCCGCCAGCGATTCCATGGTCACCGTCGGCCAGGCGATCCGCCGCGAAGTCGCCGCGATGGGCGACGGCGTCGAGCGCGCGATCGCGCGCGCCGGCGAACTCGAAACCCTGGTCGCCAACGAAGTTTCCGCGCTGGAACGCGCCTACAGCGACAACGAGGTGCGGATTCGCGCGCTGCTGCAGGACATCGCCCATCAGCGCGACAACCTGGTCGGCCAGGCCGAACAGGTGCGCAGCGCCATTTCCGGCGTGCAGATCGACCTGCGCCACGACATCGCGCTGATCTCGGATGCGATCGCCTCACGGGTCGACGAAGTCGCCAAAAGCATCACCGGCGCGCTCGAGGAGCGCGGCGCCCACATCACCGGCGCGCTGAGCAATGCCGGCGACAACATGATCCTGGCGCTCGGCGAGCGCGGCGGCGACCTGCTCGACCGCCTCGAGGAAGCCAGCGCCGAGACCACGCGCGCGGTGCTCGACGCCAGCGAGCGCCTCACCACCAGCCTCAATTTCAAGACCGGTCACGTGCATGACGAGTTCGTCGATCTCGCCGACCGCGTCCACGAGATGCTGAACGAACGCATCGACCGCATCACCAGCGAGTTCGAGCAGCGCTCCTCGACCATCGTCGACGGCATTTCCGACCGCACCGAACAGGTGCACGACTCCCTGAAGAACTCCTCGGACTCGCTGCTGCTCGAACTCGAGCTGCGCAGCGGCGACCTCGTCAGCAAGATCGACGATGCCGGCAACCGGCTCGCGACCCAGATCATGTCCAGCGGCGACAAGGCCAGCGAAGCGCTCGACGTCACCGTCAATTCGCTGGTGGCCAAGGTGGTCAGCCAGACCGAGACCGCGCACGATTCGCTGTCGCTGCAGATGAACGCGTTCGACGAACTGGTGAAGAACCAGGGCGGCGAACTGGCGGAAAAATTCGCCCGCGACAGCGGCACGCTGGGCGCGCTGATCACCCGCCACATTTCGGAATTCGACCGCACCGTGAAAACCTTCGGCGGCGAGATCGTCGAACGGCTGGGCCAGCGCACGCAGGACATCGCCGAAAGCCTCAAGACCTATGTTGATACCTTCGATAGCCGCCTGACTTCGAACGGCGGCGAGATCACCGCTTCCCTCGATCAGCGGCTGGTGCAGTTCGAAACCACGCTCGGCAATCGCGTGACCGATCTCGACGCTTCGCTCGACAGCCGGATCAAGGGCTTCGACGAATCCGTCGACGGCCGCCTCAAGGCGCTGGAACAGACTTTCGACACGCGGGCCAAATCCGTTACCGAAACCATCGACGGCCGTCTCGGCGCATTGTCGTCGTCGCTGACCGACGGAGCGATCCAGGCCATCCATGCCATCGACTCCCGCCTCACCCACCTCACGACATCGCTGACCGATGGCGCCGCGCAAGCGGTCGCGGCCGTCGACCAGCGGATTACCGCGGCCACCGAGACCATCGATGGCCGCAGCGCGCAGCTGACCGACACCATCACCGCGCGTTTCCAGGAAATCCACCAGGGCATCGAAACCCGCGTCGGCGCCGTCGCCAACGACATCGACATCCGGGTCGCGCAGTTCGAAGACCTGCTGGGCTCGCGCGTCGAGGCCGTGGCCGGCCGTATCGAGAGCAGCGGCCGCCAGGCCAGCGACGGCCTGATGGCGCGGGCCGAGGAACTGTCGGCCGGCATCCGCTCCCATGTCGAGGACGCCGAGCGCTCGCTCACCAACCTCGTGGTCAACACCAGCGAGACCATCCAGACCGGCGCCCGCGCCGCGCAGCAATCGCTGTTGACGGTGTCGTCCGACGTCGGCGCGCAGTTGAAGCTGACCTCCTCGGAAGTCGAGCGCGCCCTCACCGCGGTCGGCACCGGCGCCGCCAATTCGATCCTGACCAGTGCCCGCGACGCCCAGTCTACGCTGGTCGCCTCCTCCGGCGATGCCGTCAACCAGATCAAGGCGCTGTCCGCCGACGTCGAGCGGACGCTGTCCGCCGCCGGCACCGCCACCGCGAGCTCCATCGTCACCGGCGCCCGCGAGGCCCAAAGCACGCTGGTGACCGCTTCGGCGGATGCGGCATCCCAGGTCAAGTCGCTCGCCGCCGACGTACAGCGCTCGCTGTCGATGGCCGGCACCGCCACCGCAGACTCGATCACCGCCGGCGCGCGCGACGCGCAGGGCACGCTGCTCTCCGCGTCGTCGGAAGCCGCCAATCACGTCAAGTCGCTGGCGATCGACGTCGAGCGCACCTTGACCGCGGTCGGAGCGGATACCGCCGCCTCGATCCTCAACACCGCGCGCGAGGCGCAGAATTCGCTGACCGCGACCTCGGCCGACGCCGCCAGCCAGATCCGGACGATCTCCACCGAGATCGAGCGCTCGCTCTCCAACGTCACCGCCAATACCACCGACAACATCCAGACCACCGCGCTCAACGCCCAGAGCGCGCTGATTGCCGCCTCCAACGAGGTCAGCGCCAAGGTCAAGTCGGCCTCGGCCGACGTCGAGCGCTCGGTGCTCGCCGCCAGCGGCGCGTTCGGTTCCGCCATGACCGGCAAGACCGACGAAATCGTCAGCTATGTCCAGCAGCAGACCGACCGGCTGGCGCAGATGATCGACGGCAAGCGCGGGCTCCTGGTCGACGCCATCGGCGCCAAGACCAGCCAGCTCACGCTCGATATCGACCGCGTCACTTCCGACGCGCTGAAATCGATCGAAACCCGCAGCCAGACCTTCTCGCAGTCGCTGTCGACCAACGGATCCGACGTCGCGCGGACCATCACGTCGGCCGGCGAACTGGCCACCGGCGCGGTCAACAAGTCGCTCAAGGATCTCGAGCAGTCGTCGCGCGCGGCGATCGAACAGTCGCGCCAGGTGTCGATCGCGGCCGTCACCGAAATGCAGGAGACCAGCAAGATCCTGCGCACCGATACGGTCGCCCTGTTCGAGCGGCTGCGCGAAGGCAACATCCTGCTGCAGGAAGTGCTGACCGGCGCGCACGACAACCTCAACTCGCTGGAGCGCGCGCTGGTCACCCGCGTGGCCGATTTCGTGTCCGCCATGAACGATGTGACCTCGCGCAACGGCGTCGCGACGCAGGCGCTGGAAGACCAGTTGAACGTTTTCAACGCCAAGACCAACAGCGCGCTGGAAAATCTCGGCTCGCTGTCGAGCCAGTTCGAGACCCACGGCAAATCGCTGGTCGAGGCCGCGACCGTGGTCGAACAGAGCAACCGCTCCACCACCGCCTCCGTCGCCGAACGCAAGGCGGCGCTGGAATCGCTGGTCACCACCATCGACCTGCGCACCACCGATCTCGATCAGCGGCTGTCGCGCTTCACCAGCCTGCTGGATGAATCGCTGGCGGCGGCCGAAGAGCGCGCCCGCGACATCGCCCGCATCGTGGCGGAAACCGCAGGCGCCGGTTCGGCCGCGATCAGCCACCAGTTCGAGGCGGTGCGTCAGTCCGCCGAAGAGCAGCGCCGGATCACCGCCGACACCATGGCCCAGCTCTACAACCAGGGCACCCAGGAAGCGGATGCGATGTTCAAGCATTCCGCCGACCGGTTCGCCGGCATGGTCACCGGCATGAAGCAGATGGCTGCCGAGATGCAGCAGGAGCTCGAGGCCACCCGCAACGAGCTGCGCCGTGGCGTGCTGGAAATGCCGCAGGAGGCCGCCGAAAGCACCTCGCAGATGCGCAAGGTCATCGTCGACCAGATCGAGGCGCTGGCCGAGCTCAACCGCATCGTCGCCCGTCACGGCCGCGGCCTCGACGTGGTCGGCAGCACCAGCCGCTCCAGCATCCAGCGCGAGGAAGAGCCTGCGCTCGCGACCGCCGGCGGCCGCAACGAGCCGCCAGCCCGTTCGGCACCGCCGCGGGCGCGCGACAGCGCTTCCAACCTGCCGCCGCCCGACCTCGGCATGCCGGCGTCGCGACGCACCGAGGCCCCTCCCGTCAGCCCCGCCAGCACCGAAGGCGGCAATGACGGCTGGCTGTCCGGCCTGTTGAATCGCGCCGACAGCAGCGGCGAGGCACCCGCACGCGGCCGTCCGCCGCAGGCCCCGACCGGCGGCAATCCGCTGGAATCGCTGTCGCTCGACATTGGACGGCTGATGGATCGCAATCTCGCGGTCGAGATGTGGGACCGCTACCAGCGCGGCGAGAGCAAGGCTTTTACCAAGCGGCTCTATACGCCGGCGGGCCAGAAGGCGTTCGATGAGGTCGCCCGCAAATATCGCGCCGACCGCGGCTTCAAGCAGACGGTCGACCGCTACATCACCGAGTTCGAGCGCCTGCTCGACGAGGTCGCACGCGACGATCGCGGCCCCGCGGCGCTGCGCAGCCACCTCACCTCCGAGACCGGGATGGTCTACACCCTGCTCGCGCATGCGGCGGGAAGGCTCGGGTAAGTGGCGAATAGCAGTAGCGAATAGAAAAACGGAGGCCTCACGGCCTCCGTTTTGTTTAGCGACACGCTATTCGCTACTCGCCGTCTTACGGTCGCTTCCTCTCGCCCGCCGGAGCGGCCGCAGGAGCCGGCGATGCCGAGGTGCTGTTGCCCGGGCCGAACAACAGCCGCGTCGGATTGCGGTCGAGATTGTTCACCGCGCGGCTGATGTCGCCGAGGGTTCGGCGGCCGTCGCTCATCAGCGCGCCGGAGCGCTTGTCGAAATCCTCGGCCAGTTCGCGGATCGATTTCACGGTCAGGAACAGCTCGCCGCCGTCCTTGCCGCCGGCCAGCGTATCGAGCCCCAGCATCAGATTGTCGGCCTTGCTCATCACGCCGTCGACTTTCGCCATCAGGTCGTCGATCTTCTGCGAATTGCGCGCCAGCGAGCCGGTAAACGTTTCCAGGTTTCGCAGCGAGTTCTTCACCGCCTGCTGGTTGTCGGCGACCACCCGGTTGATGTTCTGCAGCGTGCCTCTGATGGCCTCGGTGACGTCCTGCAGCCCGTTCGGGTCGGCGGTCAGCACGGGCACGCCGTCCTCGTCGAGCGGCACGCTGGGAGCCGCCTCCTCGCCGCCCTTGAGCGAGATCGCGGCGACGCCGGTCAGGCCCTGGAATTCGAGCCCGACCAGGGTGTCCTTGCGGATCGGGGCGTTGTTCTCGATCATCGCTAGCGCGACAACCCGCCGCGGGTTGTCGAGCTTGACGGAGATCACTTCGCCTACCCTGATACCATTAAAGTTGACGCTGCCACCGTTGCGCAGACCGGAGGCCGGGCCCTCGAAAATGATGCGCAAGGGGGTGCGGGCCTTGGTGGTGTGCAGGCTCTGAAACCACATCACAAAGCCGAACGCCGCGGCGATCACCGCCAGCGTGAACGACCCGATCAGGACGAAATTCGCCCGCGTTTCCATCAAATCAACTCCGGTAGCGGATGCTGGCCCATCACGACCCCATGACAGCGCGGGCGCGCTTGCCGTGGAAATAGGCCCTCAGCCAGGGATGCTGCGAGGCCTGCATGTCGGCCATCGATCCTGCGGCAATGATCTTACCGTTCCCTAAAACCGCGATACGGTCGCAGGCGGTATAAAGGCTGTCCAGATCGTGGGTTACCATGAAAACGGTCAGCCCCAAAGTTCGCTGCAACGTGCGCACCAGCTCGTCGAAATCGCCGGCGCCGATCGGATCGAGGCCGGAGGTCGGCTCGTCCAAAAACACCAGTTCGGGGTCGAGCGCGAGCGCGCGCGCCAGCGCCACGCGCTTGATCATGCCGCCCGAGAGTTCGGAGGGGAAGCGATCGGCCACTTCAGGGCGCAGGCCCACCATGCCGAGTTTTGCAAACATGATCTCGTCGAGCAGCCGCTGCGACAGTTTTAGATATTCGCGCACCGGAAACTGGATGTTTTGCCGCACCGTCAGCGACGAGAACAGCGCGCCCTGTTGAAACAAAATGCCCCAGCGCCGCTCGACGCCGCGCCGCTCCCGGGCGCTAGCGGAATCGAGGTCAACCCCGAACACCTCGATGCGGCCGGCGATTTTCGGCACCAGGCCAATGATGGTGCGGGTCAACACCGATTTGCCGGCGCCGGACGGGCCGACAAATCCCAAAATCTCGCCGCGCTTGACGTCGAGGTTCAATCCGTCGAGCACGCGCGTCGAGCCGAACTGCACGGTGATGTCGCGAACCCGGATGATGGCATCGGTTGCTTCGCCCGCCCGGTCACTTACTGGCGTCATGTCACATCCCGATCGAGGCGAAGAAGATCGCGAACACGCCATCCATCACGATGACGAAGAAGATGCCCTTCACGACCGATGACGTGGTGTGCTGGCCGAGCGATTCCGCGCTGCCCTCGACCGCCAGCCCCTCGACGCAGGCGACGATGCCGATCACCGCGGCCATGACGGGCGCCTTGACGATGCCGACGATGAAATGATCGATCGAGATGGCGTCGCGCAGCCGCAGCAGGAAGGCTTCGGGATCGACCCCACCATAGAGCCACGCCACCAGGCCGCCGCCATACAGCGCCGCCATGGCGCCGAGAAACGCCAGGATCGGCAGCGCGATGACCAGCGCCAGCATCCGCGGCAGGATCAAGACCTCGATCGGATCGAACCCCATGGTGCGCAGCGCGTCGATCTCCTCGCGCATCTTCATCGAGCCGAGTTCGGCGGTGTAGGCGCTGCCGGAGCGGCCGGCGACCATGATCGCCACCAGGAGCACGCCGATCTCGCGCAGCACCAGCACGCCCAGCATGTCGACCACGAAGATATCGGCGCCGAACTTGCGGAAATGGAAGATGCCCTGCTGCGAGATGATGCAGCCGATCAGGAAAGTGATGAGCCCGACGATCGGCACCGCGCGCCAGCATACCTGCTCGAGATGGTGCACGGTCGAGGTCAGGCGGAACGTCCTGGGGCGGATCAGCACCCGGCCGCTGGCCGCAAGCACGGCGCCCAGCATATCGACCAGTTGCACGATGGTGGTGCCGAAACCGGCAACGCTGCGGCCGATCTGGTCCAGCATGCCGGTAATGGTCACCGTCATGGTATCGGAGGCCGGCGCGCCTTTGACCCGGCGCACCTCGTCGACCAGGCTGGAATAATTGGCCGACAGGCCCGCGATCTTGGCCTCGGCGCCGGTTTGGCTCAGGCTGCGGCGCAGCCGTTCGATCAGCCAGGCCCCGAAAGTGTCGAGCTTGTCGACCTGCGAGACGTCGATAAAGATATTGGGCCGGCTGCCGCCGAGCTTTTCGGCCTCGGTCACCATCGGTTCCAGCACCGGCGCAAAGCGCGCGGTCCAGGAGCCGGCCGCGCACAGCGCAAGTCCGTTGCCCTGGGCGATCCGCTCCAATGTCGGATCGCCGGTCACGATGCCAGCCCCCAAAGCCAACGTTGAGCCTGTTCCCCGCACGTCATGCCGATGAAAGTTCCCACGCCGCCACCGCCGCCCTGTAGAACGGACCCACCCAGTCATACTTGGTCACGGCGGGCAAGCATACGGTTCAGAAATTGCCAGACATTAAAGCTACTTCGAGCAACGTCCTGAAACTCAAGTGCCGAATCGAGCGCTGGCCGATCGCGGGCGCCTTCACCATCAGCCGGGGCGCCAAAACCGAGGCGGTGACGGTGGTGGCCGAATTGAGCCAGGGCGGCCTGACCGGGCGCGGCGAATGCGTGCCCTATCCGCGCTATGGCGAGACCCCGGAAGCGACGCTGGCCGCGCTAAAGGCGATGCGGGAGCCGCTACGGCGGGGGCTGCAGCGAGAGGCGCTGCAGGCCGCGATGCCCGCCGGCGCCGCCCGTAACGCGCTGGACTGCGCCTGGCTCGACCTCGAGGCCAAAATGAGGGGCGTCCGGGTCTGGAACATGCTCGGGCGGCCCGCCCCGCGCGCCTGCACCACCGCCTACACCATCTCGCTGGGCACCCCCGAGGCGATGGCGGCGGCGACCGCCAAGGCGGCGCACCGGCCGTTGCTCAAGATCAAGCTTGGCGGCGAAGGCGATGGCGAGCGGATCCTGGCGGTTCGCAAGGCCGCGCCGGAATCCGAACTGATCGTCGATGCCAATGAGGCCTGGACATCAGACAATCTGGAGCAAAACCTCGCCGAATGCGCCGAGGTCGGCGTGACGCTGGTGGAGCAGCCGCTTCCCGCCGGCCGCGACGAGGCGCTGTCACGCATCCGGCGCGCGGTCGCGATCTGCGCCGACGAGAGCGTGCACGACCGTGCCACGCTTGAAGGCCTTCGCGAACGCTACGACGCGGTCAACATCAAGCTCGACAAGACCGGCGGACTGACCGAAGCGCTGGCGATGGCGGACGAAGCGCGCGCGCTCGGGTTCGAGATCATGATCGGCTGCATGGTCGCAACCTCGCTGGCGATGGCGCCGGCGATGCTGCTGGCCCCGGAAGCGCGCTTCGTCGATCTCGACGGCCCGCTGCTGCTGAAGCGCGACCGTGTGGACGGGCTGCGCTACGACGGCAGTCGCGTCTATCCGCCGGAAGCCGCACTCTGGGGCTGATCGGCTTGGGGATGATCCGCGAGCCGATGCCGCGCCAGCCACATCACCATCGCGCCCGAGGCGGCCATCGCCACCATCAAATAATAGACGCCCTGGCCATATCGGCCATAAACAATGCCCGACAGGATCGAGGCGCAGACGCTGACGATGCCGGAACAGGCCGCGAGATAGCCCTGCCCGCGCGCCATCAGGTGCACCGGCACATGCCGCACCAGCAAATTCATGGTGCCGACCTGCGTCAGCCCGTAGCTCAGCCCATGCGCAAGCTGGACCACGCTGAGCACCGCGAGCGGCGGTTCCTGCGCATAGATCGACCAGCGCGTCACCGCGCTGAGCGCCCCGATCACCACCAACAGCGCGGGGGCCAAGGTAAACCGCGGCGACAGCGCTAACACCACGATCTCGGCCAATACGCCCAGCACCCAGAGCGTTGCGATGGTGAGCCCGCCGAGGCCCTGCGCCTGCCAGTTGATCGAGGCGAAGGTGTAATAGGCGGCGTGGCTGCCCTGGACCAGCGCCGAGGTCAGGATGACGGCGAGGAAGCCCGCGTCGCGCAGCAGCGCCTTGGCGCCGTGCACCGCGGTGGCGGCCGTCTTCGGCCGCTCCAGCGGCCTCAATCCGAAGCTGACCACGGCGCTGAGCGCCGCCACGGAAGCAATCACCCAGATCAGATTCCGGGCCGCGATGAGGTCGACCAGCAGCCCGCAGGTCAGCGCGCCCACCACGAAGGCGGCCGAACCCCAGAGCCGCAGCGGCCCGTAATTGAGGCCGTAGCGCACCACGCCGCGCAGCGCATAGGCGTCCGTCAACGGCAGCACCGGCGTCCACACGCAGCAGGTCGCGGCATAGGCCACGAACACCGCAAATGCCCGATGCTGGGTTCCGGTGAGCGAAAAGCACAGCGCGGTCAGCAACGCGGTCGCGATCAGCGCCGCGCGCAGCGAGTAGCGCCGTTCCGCCGAGCCGGTGACGAGGGGAAGCGTCGTGAACCGCGTCGCCGCGGGAACGGCCGAGATGATCCCGATCCAGGACGCGTCGATGCCCACCGCCTTCAGCCACACCGTGAAGAACGGCAGATGGGTGCCCATGGTGCCGAACGACGCGCCGTAGAACAGCGCCAGGCGGCCCGCGAATCGCCTGGAGGCATCCTGAGATGCGATGGGGATTTGTGATTCGCCGGCCATCAATTCAATTGCGATTCGCTCGATATCGTGATGATCGTTAGCTTAACGCGCGGTGATTTGCGCGAAGAGTCTTGCATGGCCGACGAAGCATTCGCCCTATCGCCGATCTCCGCCCGCGCGGCCCAGCCGAGCGAGGAAGATTACGACGCGATCAGCGAAGCCTTCATGGAGACGTCGCGCGGCCGCTGGTTTCTCGGCGAATACGCCAAGCGCAACCGCAACGCCGACACCCGCATGGTGCTCGACGCGGTGGCGCGTATCGAGCAATCGCTGGCGGCGCAGAAGCCGCCGGAGCCGGAACCGGTCCCCATCATCGACAGCGCGCTGCCGGAGGCGATCGACGCGATCAAGGCCGCTCTTGCCGAAGCGCGCGCCTTCGCCGCCGCCTCGATCGACGGTCTCGCGATCGAGCAGCACCTGGCGCCGGTGCGCAAGGGCGCGCGCGTGATCCGGGAAATCTCCTGGCGCTGGCGCGAGATCGGCGCCGACAGCCGGATCTGCGACCTGATCGATTCGCAGGTCAGCGCCATCGAGGCAAGCTGCGGCGAGCTTGCGACGGTCAACCCGCAGAGCGGCCTGAGCGCGGCGTTCGACCTGATCGGCCGGCAGATCGCGGCATTCGACGACAGCGAGGATGCGGCCGAGGCCACAGCCGGGGCAGCGGCCGATGAAGCCGAACCGGCCGGCGCCACGGCCGAGTTGAATACCGAAGCTGCGCAGGCGAGCGTCGCCTTCGCCGAACCGGCGCAAGCCCCTGAGACCGAGGCAGAGATCGCCGCCGAAACTGCTGACGGCGCCGAACCCGCCGTCGGCATGACTGACGAAGCCGCGGAAGCCCAGGACGATGCGATGCTCGACCTGATCGCGGCCGAGATGTCGGCGGCCGATGTGTCGGACGCCCATCTCGTCGATGCCGACGAGCCGGAAGTGGCGGAGGCGGAAATCGCCGGGCCCGAGCCGATCGCGCCAACCGAAGAGGTCACGGTTGCGCCGGTGATCGAATCTCCTGCTCCGGTCGCGCTTCAGCCTGCGCCCGCACCTCCAGCCGCGCCCGAGCCGGAACCGTCGATCGGCTCCGAGTTGGTGGCCGGTGGATTGTTCAAGAGCGCCGCCAGCGACCCGCTGGCCGCGCTTCGGCGGCTGAGCCAGGCCGAGAAGATCGCGCTGTTTAGCTGATCAGCCTGGCGTACAGATCCGCGTCCACATTGCCGCCCGACAATACGATCACGACGTTCTTGCCGCGCACATCGATGCGGCCCGCGAGCAACGCGGCAAGCCCGACCGCGCCACCCGGCTCGACCACGAGCTTGAGCTCGCGGAAGGCGAACGCCATCGCCTGCCCAACTTCTTCATCGGATGCGGTGACGCCCTGCGCCAGCAGCTTGCCGTTGATCGCAAAGGTGATCGCGCCCGGCATCTCCGCCATCAGCGCATCGCAGATGGTGCGGTCCTTGGCCTGATGCGCCTCGCGCTTGCCCGATCGCAGCGAGCGCGCGTGATCGTCATAGTCCTTCGGCTCGGCGACGATCACCGCCGTGTTTGGGAAGCATGCCTTGACCGCGGTCGCGATCCCCGCGATCAGGCCGCCGCCCGAGGCCGGCGCGACCACGATGTCCGGCACCACGCCGAGCGCGGCCATGTCCTCGGCGATTTCGCGGCCCACCGTGCCCTGCCCGGCAATCACAAAAGGATCGTCATAGGGCGGCACCAGGGTCGCGCCGCGCTTGCCGGCGATGTCGCGGGCGATGGCTTCGCGATCCTCGCGGTCGCGGTCGTACAGCACGACCTCGGCGCCATATCCCTTGGTGCGCTCGCGCTTGGAGAGCGGCGCGTCGCTCGGCATCACGATGGTCGCCTGCATCTTCAATATCTGCGCCGCCGCCGCCACGCCCTGGGCGTGGTTGCCGGACGAGAACGCCACCACGCCGCCGCCGCGCGCCTGAAGCGGAATCGACGACAGCTTGTTGAAGGCGCCGCGAAACTTGAACGATCCGGTTCGCTGCAGCAGTTCCGGCTTCAAAAACACCTTTGCGCCGAGGCGCTCGCCGAGCACCGGCGGCGACAACAGCGGCGTGCGCACCGCATAGGGCGCAATCACCTTGGCGGCGGCATCGATATCGGAAGGCGTGACGGGAGGATTTTGCGACTGGGACATCCGCGCCTTCTATCGCGTCATCCGGGCGGCCGGCAAGGTCGACGGAACCGGATCAGGCGACGAAACGCGGCTGCTCGGGCTCGAATGGCGCGGTGGATTCGTCCGGACCGACGTCGCCGATGTCGGCCATCTCTTCAACAAAAGCCCGGGCCGAGGCTTCCCAGCTATGCTGGCCTGCGAATTCGAGGCAGGCCTGCGGCGATATGTTTAGCGCCGACAGGCAGGCGGCCTGCAAATCCTCATTCAGCACCCCGACCGGCGCGCTGCCGATCACGTCGCGCGGGCCGGTCACCGGAAATGCCGCGACCGGCAGGCCGCTGGCGAGCGCCTCCAGCAGCACGAGGCCAAACGTGTCGGTGCGGCTCGGAAACACGAACACGTCGGACCCGGCATAGGCCTGCGCCAGTTCCTCGCCCTGCCGCGCGCCGAAGAACACGGCCTGCGGATATTTCTTCGCCAGTGATGCCCGCGCCGGGCCGTCGCCGACGATCAGCTTGGTGCCGGGCAAATCCAGATCGAGGAACGCCTCCAGATTCTTTTCCACTGCGACCCGCCCGACGCAGACGAAAATCGGACGCGGCAGGCCGAGATCGACGCTGCGCGGATGAAACAGTTTTGCGTCGACGCCGCGCGGCCACAGCACCACGTTGCGAAAGCCGCGTTGGCGCAACTCGGTGGCAAGCGCGGGAGTTGCCACCATCACGGCACGGCTCGCGCCGTGGAACCAGCGCAAGCCGGCCCAGATCCAGGATTCCGGAATCGGCAGTCGTGCCGAAACATATTCGGGAAAGCGGGTGTGAAAACTCGTGGTGAACGGCAGGCCATGCTTGCGGCAATAACGGCGCGCCAACAGCCCGATCGGCCCTTCGGTCGCGATATGGATGCTGTCGGGCTGCGCCGCTTCGATCAGCCGCGCCGTTTTGACCGGGTTCGGCACCGCAAGCCGCAGATCGGGATAGCTCGGCGCGGCAAACGTGCGGAACGACTGCGGCGTCAGGAAATGGATTTCGGCGCCGAACGCAGTCGCCGCTTCCGCCATCATCGCCAGCGTGCGGACCACCCCGTTGACCTGGGGATGCCACGCATCGGTCGCGACCAGGATTCGCATCAGGCGGCGCGTGCGGTCACGCGAGGGACCGGCGCTTCGTGCCGCAACGGATCGGTCCAGGTGATGATCTCGAACCGGCCGTCTTCGTGCTCGACCAGCGCGGTGCAGCTCTCCACCCAGTCGCCGCAATTCATGTAGCGGATACCGTGCTCGTCGCGGATCACGGCGTAATGGATGTGGCCGCAGATCACGCCGTCGACGTTGTGGCGGCGCGCTTCGGCAGCCAGCGTCTGCTCGAAGGCGCCGATATAGTTGACCGCGTTCTTCACCTTCTGCTTGGCCCATTGCGACAGCGACCAATAGGGCACGCCGAAGGCGCGGCGGAAGAAGTTGACCAGCCGGTTCATCTGGATCGCGAAGTCGTAGGCCTTGTCGCCGAGATGGGCGAGCCAGCGCGCGTTCTGCACCACGAGGTCGAAGATATCGCCGTGGATCACGAGATATTTGCGGCCGTCGACGCCGGTATGAACGGTGTTTTCCACCACCTCGATGCCGCCGAAATGGGTGCCGTAATAGTTGCGCAAAAACTCGTCGTGATTGCCGGGCACGTAGACGATCTTGGCGCCCTTGCGCGCCTTGCGCAGCATCTTCTGCACGAAGTCGTTGTGCGATTGCGGCCAGTACCAGTTGGACTTCAGCGCCCAGCCGTCGACGATGTCCCCGACGAGATAGATGGTATCGGCGTCGTGGGTGCGGAGGAAGTCGAGCAATCGCTCGGCCTGCGAGCCGCGCGCGCCGAGGTGGACGTCCGAGATAAACAAAGTGCGAAAGCGCCTTTCGGGACTCTCTTCACTCACATCGTCACTTCCCATGCGCGAGCACCTAGCCAAATCCCGTGACAACGTGATGACGATTCACGCCGGGATGGAACCGGTGGTTAACAACCGGCCGAACGCGAATCAGTTGTCTTTTGTCGCAAGGGGGAAATAGCAGCGGCGTGCGACACGGAGGCGACAGACCGCTAACCCGCGCATGGCGGAAACAGGGCGTTAACAGAAGTCAATAGAAGCGATGGAAATGATGCACCGGGCCGTGGCCGTGGCCGACATCGAGGCGATCGGCAGCAGAGATCGCCTCGCTGATCCAGGCCTTTGCCGTGCGCACCGCGGCTTCGAGGCTCTCGCCTTTGGCAAGGCCGGCCGCGATCGCCGAGGACAGCGAGCATCCGGTGCCGTGGGTGTTTTTGGTGGCGATGCGCGGCGCCACCAGCGCGATGGTGCGGCTGCCGTCGAACAGATAGTCGATGCTCTCGCTGCCCTGCCCGTGGCCGCCCTTGATCAGCACCGCGCGACATCCCATCGAAATCAGCCGCTCGCCCTGGCTTGCGATTTCGGCTTCGCCGGTTGCGAGAGGTTGCTCCAGCAGGGCTGCAGCTTCCAGCAGATTGGGCGTAACCAACGAGGCGCGCGGAATGAGTTCGCGGCGCAAGCTCGCGACCGCGTCGCGCGCCAGCAGATGATCGCCCGACGTCGCCACCATCACAGGATCGAGCACGACATGTTTTGGCGACCAGCGCTTTAGCCCGGTGGCGATCGCCTCGATGGCCGCGCGCTGCGCCACCATGCCGATCTTGACCGCCTTGACGTCGAGATCGGCGAATACCGCGTCGATCTGCGCGGTGACGAAATCGGCCGGCACCTGATGGATGCCGCGCACCCCGGTCGTATTCTGCGCGGTCAGCGCCGTGATCACGGAAGCGCCGTAGACGCCGAGCGCGGCGAACGTCTTGAGGTCGGCCTGCACGCCGGCGCCGCCAGACGAATCCGAACCGGCAATGGTGAGCGCGACCGGGATCGTCACGGCAATACTCGCTTATATCGCAGGTTTTTACAGGCCATTTCCTGTCCTAGCGCGGCATATCAGAGGCAGCAAGTTGACTTGCCATACCGCCTCTTATTTTGCTCTATTGCAAGCCAAGTGAAAGCCAAGCGACGCCCCTCGGAGACGACAGCGATGGTCCCTTTTTTCGTCCAGTTCAAATGCAAGCTCGGCCAGTCCTACAAGGTGGCCAATGCGCTGGCCGAGGCCGAGATCGCATCGGAGATCTATTCGACCGCGGGCGACTACGACCTGCTGGTCAAATTCTATGTCGATAACGACACCGATATCGGCCACTTCATCAACGAAAAGGTACAGGTCATTCCGGGCATCCAGGACACCCACACCATCATCACCTTCAAGGCGTTCGGCCCCGGCTAGAGCGAGCGCGATCGCTTTTCGATATGCCCTGAAAACGGGCATCCGACTGTCCGGGCAGCAGCCCTGTTCCCCAAGCAGACCTCCCGCACCTGTGTGACAGTTTAGGCGGGGAACAAGTCGCATCCTGTTCCGTTTTCACTTTCGGCAACGCACAAAACCGACAGTGCAAGATGGACTGGAGCAAGGCGGCATGAGTTCTGCTGATCCGACAGATGCTGGCTCCGCGGCCCTGATCTCGGGGGACGCTGCGCCCAGAGGGCGGCGGCCCCAAATCAAATCAGCAAAATCATCGGAGGACAGGTCCGAGCCCGCGGTGCGCGACAATGATGAGGAACTCAGGGCTGAAAGGCCCCAACCGAAGCCCGAAGAGCAAAAAGAGCAGCGAAAAATCGATCGTGCCGCGCCGAAAGCGGATCAACCGGACGATCAGGACCCGAAAGGCATCAAGGGCGCATTCAAAAAACATCCCATCGCAATGATCGTCTGCCTCGGGCTGATCGCGCTCGGCCTCATCGCCGGCATCGCCTGGTATTTGCATGCCCGCCATTACGAGAGCACCGACGATGCCTTTATCGATGGCCGGCCTGTGCTGGTCAGTCCGGAAGTCGGCGGCGCCATCACCAGCGTTAACGTCACCGACAACCAGATCGTGAAAAAGGGCGACCTGCTCGCGACCATCGACGTCAGAAATTACAAGGCCGCGCTCGATCAGGCCAACGGTCTCATCCAGCAGGATGAGGCGACGGCGAAAAATGTCGACGCCCAGATCGCGGCGCAAAAGGCCCAGATCGAACAGGCCAACCAGCAGGTGATGGAAGCGCAGGCCGCGCTCAAATTCTCCACCGACGAAAACATCCGCTACCAGGATCTGGTGCAGAAAGGCGCCGGCACCGTCCAGCGCGCGCAACAGGCTTCGTCGGATTTCACCGGCAAGCAGGCGGCGCTGGATGCGGCCAACGCCGCAAAAGTCGTCGCCGAGCGGCAGGTCGACGTCCTGAACGCGCAAAAGATCGGCGCCCAGGCACAGCTCGAGCAGGCCAGGGCACAGCGCGATCGCGCCGCGGCCGATCTGGCGCGGACCGATCTGCGCGCCACCGTGGTCGGGCGCGTCACAAAACTGACCGCCGCGGTCGGCGCGCTGGCCGCACCCGGACAGGCGATCATGGTGGTGGTGCCGCTCGATATCTGGGTCACCGCCAATTTCAAGGAATCGCAGCTCGCGCTGATGCGGGTCGGGCAGCCCGTCGCCATCGAAGTCGACGCGTTCGGCAAGACGTTCCCGGGTCACGTCAACAGTATCCAGGCCGGCAGCGGCACCGCATTCAGCCTGCTGCCGGCGGAGAACGCCACCGGCAATTACGTCAAGGTGGTGCAGCGCGTGCCGGTGAAAATCACCTTCGACCAGCGTCCCGATGTCGAGCTCGGACCGGGCATGTCGGTGGTACCGACCGTCACCGTCCGTCCGTGATCGCGGCCGATGCCCGGCAATACAGACAAAGGCGAATACGGTAACGCCAATCCGTGGCTCGTCGCGGTGCTGGTCGCGGTCGCTACCTTCATGGAGGTGCTCGACACCACCATTGCCAATGTCGCGCTGCGCTACATATCCGGCGGGCTCGCCGTCAGCAGCGACGAAGCCTCATGGGTGATCACGACCTACCTCGTCGCCAATTCGATCGTGCTCTGCGCCAGCGGCTGGATCGCGGAGATGTTCGGCCGCAAGAACTTCTTCATGGTGTGCATCGCCTTGTTCACGGTGAGTTCGCTGGCGTGCGGCTTTGCGTGGAACCTGCAGTCGCTGTTGGTCTTCCGGGTGCTGCAGGGGCTGGCCGGCGGCGGCATGACGCCGGTGGCGCAATCGATTTTGGCGGCCGCCTTCCCTCCCGCCAAGCGCGGCCAGGGATTCGCGCTCTACGGCATCGCGGTGGTCGTCGCGCCTGCGGTAGGCCCGACGCTCGGCGGCTGGCTGAGCGACAATCTGTCGTGGCACTGGTGCTTTCTGATCAACGTCCCGGTCGGGCTGATCTCGGTGATCCTGATCTATTTCATCATCCCGAGTTCGCCGGAAAAGCAGAAAGAACGCAAAAAACTCTGGGCCAGGGGACCGAACTTCGACATCATCGGCTTCATCCTGATCGTGACCTTCCTCGGCGGCCTCGAGGTGGTGCTTGATCGCGGCCAGATCGACGACTGGTTCGGATCGGCGTTTATTGTGACCTTCGCGGCGATTTCCGTGGTCGCGTTGCTGCTGTTCATTCCATGGGAACTCAACCGGGAAAGACCTCTGATCGACATCAAGATGCTGACCGGACGGCAGTTCGGCACCTGTTTTGTCATCATGCTGGTGACCGGCGCGCTGCTGATCGCGACCACGCAAATATTGCCGCAACTGCTGCAGGAGGATTTCGGCTACACCGCAACGCTCGCCGGGCTGGCGATCTCGCCGGGCGGCGCGGTGACCATGATCATGATGGTGATCGTGGGTCGCCTCGGATTCGTTCAACCGCGCTATCTGATCGCCATCGGCGCTGCCATCGCATGTTACGCCATGATTTACATGATGCGCATGACGCCGGACGTCGACTACGACTACTTCGTCTGGTCGCGCATCTATCTCGGATTGGGCCTGCCGCTAATCTTCATTCCGATCACCACCGCCTCATATGACGGCATTCCGCCTGATAAGACCGACCAGGCCTCGGCGCTGATCAATCTGGCGCGCAATTTCGGCGGTTCGATGGGCGTGGCGCTGAGCCAGACCGTGCTGGCGCGGCGCGAGCAGTTTCACCAGAGCCGGATGGTCGAGCATCTGGGTTCGTGGAATCCGTTCTACAACAACAGTCTCGGCCAGATTCAAACCTATCTGAACGGCCGCGCCGCGACCGGCAGCACAGGGGGAACCAGCATCGCGATCGTCGGCCAGGCGGTGCAAGGCCAGGTCTCTATCCTCGCCTATATCGACGTGTTCGTGGCGCTGGCTGCGATCGCCATGGTGATGGTACCGCTGGCGCTGACCTTGCGAAACGTCAAGACCAGCGCCGGCGCAAAGCCCGCGCATTAGAAATGGACGAAGATGAACTCAGCTCGATCGGGAACGGAAACGCGCTCCCTCTCCCCATGAGAGAGGTGTAACCTCACTCGATCCGCAGCTTGGCGTCGTGCACGACCTTGCCCCATTTGTCGATCTCGACCTTGATGCGCTGGCCGAACTCGTCGGGCGTATCGGCCACCGCGGTGAAGCCGAGTTTTGTCAGGTTCTCCTTGACGTCGGGCTGGGCCACGGCCTTGGCGATCTCGCGGTAGAGCAGATCGACGATCTCCTTTGGCGTTCCGGCCGGCGCGACGATGCCGGTGATCGTATCGGCTTCCTGATCCTTGATGCCCTCTTCCGCGAAGGTCGGCACGTCGGGCAATCCCGGCGCGCGTTTGGCCGACGCAATGCCGATGGCGCGCAGTTGGCCGTCCTGCACCGCCGCCAGCGCCGGCGGCAGCGCGGTGAAGGCGATCGGCGTATGGTTGCCGATGGTGGCCTGGATCGCGGGACCGGCGCCGGCGAACGGGACGTGGACGAGGTCGAGATTGAAGATGAGCCGGAACAGTTCGCCGCCGAGATGTGGTGTCGAACCGATGCCCGGACCGGCATAGCTGTATTTGCCCGGATTATCCCGGATCAGCTTGACCAGCTCGGGTAGCGTCTTGACCGGCACCGACGGATTGACCACCACGACATTGGGCGACACCGCAACCAGCGTCACCGGCGCGAAATCCTTGACCGGATCGTACGGCACCTTGGCGTAGAGGCTGGGGTTCACCACAAAGCCGGTCGAGATCACCATAATGGTGTAGCCGTCCGGCGTTGCGCGCGCGACCTGGCCGGAGGCGATGTTGCCGCCGGCGCCGCCGATGTTCTCAACATAGAATTGCTGGCCGAGGCTGTCGGAGAGTTTTTGCGAAACGATGCGTGCGATCGTGTCGGTCGGACCGCCGACCGGAAATCCGACCACCACGCGCACCGGCCGCGTCGGATATCCCTCGGCCAGCGCCGACGCGACGCCGGACAGCGACAACAGAACGGCGCAAAACACCCGCAACGCTGCCCGCATGGACTTCTCCCGATCTTGTTCGTTGCCGGCATCATCGGTGGCCGTGCAGCGCGGGGCAAGTGCAATCGGCGCGGCACCGGCGCTACCTTCGGAGGACTTGTCGGAACAGGATTTGCCGGATCAGGATTTGTCGCCGTCCTTGTCCGCCTTTTTCGGTTTCGGCGGCCCCTCCACCGGCGGCAGCGATTTGATGTAGTTCGCGATCGCGGCGCGATCGGCTTCGTTGAGTTGCGAAATGTTCTTGATGACGGCGACCATCGAGCCGCCGACGCTGTCGCCGTCGGGCGTCTGCCCGCTCTCCAAGA
>Ga0068856_100000369_pt1 | contig 49419 bp, 46 predicted proteins | sample KBSCornC62_FD_66595 | JGI IMG/M metagenome (GOLD analysis project Ga0068856, IMG submission 66595) | Corn rhizosphere microbial communities from Kellogg Biological Station, Michigan, USA - KBS Corn C6-2 | ecosystem: Host-associated > Plants > Roots > Rhizosphere > Soil ...
GGGCGGCCGGCGCGGCCGATCGGGATCGAGCGCTCGAGGTTGTCGACGACCACCTGCGGATACTTGGTCAGCAGCGTCTCGGTGGCGAACTGGCCGGCGGCGAGGGCGACGGTCTTGATCCCGAACCGCGCCCACTCGACGGCCAGCGTCCGCATCATGTTCTCGACCGCGGCGCGGGCGGCGCCGGAGTGGACCATCCCCGGCATCCCGTTGTGCGGCGAAAGCGTGACGCTCAAGACCTTGCCCTCACCCTGGGGGATGAACGCCTTTGTCGCGGCGGCATGCGTCATCAGCCAGGTGCCGAGCACGTTGAGGTCGATCACGGTCTTGAAGCCTTTGGGGGTGATCGCCTCGGCCGGGCTGAGGAACTGGCCGCCGGCGTTGTTGACGAGGACGTCGAGGCGGCTGTGGCGCTCGAGCAGGCCGTCGAAGAAACGGCCGACCGGCTCCTCCTCGCGGATGTCGAGGCATTCGTGCTCGAACGATCCCGGCAGATCGGCCGCCAGCGCCGCCGTCTCGGCCAGCGGCTCCTCGCGCCGTCCGCAGGCGACGACGGTGGCGCCAAGCCGCGCCAGCTCCAGCGCCGTCTCCCGTCCCAGGCCGCTGCCGGCGCCGGAGACCACGCAGACCTGCCCCTCGAGGAGGCCGTCCCTGAAGACCCGCGAACGGTTGCGTTCAGTCATCGACGGCCAAGCCTATAGCGGCGCCGAGCCGCCAGAATCCCCTTCCCGATGAGCGTCAGCGTCGAACCCCACCCCCTGCACGAGCCGCTCGCCGGCGGCAGCCGCGGCGCCACCGTGGCGGTCGAACCGCTGGTCGCCGGCCACGTCGAATGGCCGCGGGCGATGATGGTCAGCCCCGGGGGCCGGATGCTGAGCGCGAAGCTCCTGCGCGCGCTGCTGACCGGCAAGGACCCCGCCTCGATCCCGATCCCCGCCTTCCTGGTCCGCCACCCGAGCGCCGGCGCGATCCTCGTCGACACCGGCCTGCACCCCTCGATCGCCACCGACCCGGCGGAGAACTTCGGCTCGCTCGCCACCCGCTTCGCCAAGATCACCCTGGCGCCGGGGGAAGACGTGCCCTCGCAGCTGCGCAAGCGCGGCCTCGAGCCGGGCGAGATTCCGATCGTCGTGATGACCCACCTCCACCTCGACCACACCTCGGCGATCTCCGAGTTCCCCAATTCGACCTTCGTCGTCAGCGAGACCGAGTGGCAGGCGGCGGCGCACGGCTCCAACCCGGTGGCGAACGGCTACCGCCGGGCTCACTTCGACTACGCCTTCGAGTACCGCACCGTCGACTTCGACCGCGCGAACATCTCCTCCTACGCCGGCTTCGGCCGCACCTTCGACCTCTTCGGCGACGGTTCGGTCCGCCTCGCCTTCACCCCCGGCCACAGCGCCGGGCACACCTCGGTGATCTGCCGGCTCGCCGAGCGCGACTTCGTGATCGGCGGCGACTGCGTCTACCTGGCCGCCCAGCTCGACGGCTCCGAGCAGGGACCGCCGCGCCCCCAGGACGCCCACAACTACCGCCGCTCGCTGCAGGAGCTGCGCCTCTTCCGCCGCCAGTTCCCCGACGCGATCGTCACCCCGGGGCACGACCCGGACTTCTACGCCGGGATCGAGAAGCGCTACGAGTAGGCGCGCCGGCCCGCCTCCGAGAGCGCCTCGTGCATCCCCCGCACGCGGGCGAAGACCTCGGTCGCGACCTCGAGCTGGCGCTCGCGGCTCGGCCCCGTCTCGACCGGGAAGGTGAGCGGCTCGCCGAACTGGATGGTGACCTTGGGGAATCGCAGCCGCTTCCAGCTACGCACCCGCTCGGAGCCGTAGATGCAGACGGGGACGACCGGCGCCCCGGTTTCCAGGGCGATCCGGCCGATCCCCGGTTTCGGCTCGCCCAGCTCGCCGGTGCGAGAGCGGCCGCCCTCGGCGTAGACGAGCAGCATCTCGCCCTGCTCGACGAGGATGCGGGCCGTCTCGATCGCCACCTCGTCGTGGTGGCCGCGGCGGACCGGGAAGACGCCGCCGTGCTTATAGATGTAGGTGAGGACGGGCGGGCCGAAGAGCTGGGATTTGGCCATGAAGCGGATCTTCCGCCGCAGGTGGACGCTGGCGAAGAAGTGGTCCATCTGGCTGAAGTGGTTGGGGGCGAGGACCAGCGGCCCCTGCTTCGGCACGTTCTCGACCCCGATCGCCCGCACCCGGTAGAGCAACAGCGTCGGCAGCGTCAGGACGATGCGGGCGAGGGTGTAGGTCCAGCCGACGCCCTTGCGGGCCGTCTCGTGAAACTCGTCGAAGTACTCCGCCGGGCGCGGGTCCTTGTAGACCTGTGGCTTCATCTCGGCCATGAACGAGGGCGGCGGGGGTGGTCGCCGTGAATCTGCCTACCCTGGCTGCGGCGGCGAGTTACGCCCAGCCGCGGGAGCGCTCGACCGCTCGCCGCCAGTCCGCCAGCAGCTCCTGCCGCTCCGCCTCCTGCATCCGCGGCTCGTAGCGATCCGCCTCCCGCCACATCTCCCCCACCTGCTCCGGCGACCAGGCGCCGGTGGCGATCCCGGCCAGATAGGCGGCGCCCAGAGCGGTCGTCTCGGCGATCTCCGGGATCGAGACCGGTGCCCCCAGCACGTCGGCCTGGAACTGCATCAGCCAGCGATTGACGGTGGCGCCGCCGTCGGCCCGCAGCAGCTCCAGCCGCTCGCCGCAGGCCGCCTCCTGCGCCCGCACCGCGTCGACCGTCTCGTAGGCGGTCGCCTCCAGCGCCGCCCGGGCCAGGTGGGCGCGGCCGCTGCCGCGGGTGAGGCCGACGATCGTGCCGCGGGCGTAGGGGTCCCAGTGGGGCGAGCCGAGGCCGGTCAGGGCGGGGACGAAGTAGACACCGTCGTTGGAGTCGAGCGAGGCGGCGAGCGCCTCGGTCTCCGCCGCCGCTTCGATGATCCCGAGGCCGTCCCGCAGCCACTGCACCGCGGCCCCGGTGACGAAGATCGCCGCTTCCAGCGCGTAGGAGACCTCCTGGCCGGTGCCAGCGGCGACCGTCGCCAGCAGCCCCTCTGGAGCCGATGGCACCTCCGGGCCGCTGTTGAGGAGGACGAAGCTGCCGGTGCCGTAGGTGTTCTTCGCCATCCCGGGCTGGTGGCAGGCCTGGCCGAAGAGCGCCGCCTGCTGATCGCCTGCCACCCCCGCGACCGGCACCTCGCCGCCGAACTCGCCCGTCGTCCCGAAGACGCAGGAGGAGGGCAGCGGCTGCGGCAGCGTCCCCGTGCCCACCCCGAGGAGCGCGCAGAGCTCCTCGTCCCAGGCCAGCTTGCGGATGTCGAACAGCATCGTCCGCGAGGCGTTCGTGTAGTCGGTGACGTGGCGGCCGGTGAGCTTGAACAGCAGCCAGGAGTCGATCGTCCCGAATACCGCCCGCCCGGCCCCCTCGACGTTGCCCAGCAGCCACTCGATCTTCGTCCCGGAGAAGTAGGGGTCGATGGTGAGGCCGGTCCGCTCCCGCACCAGCGGCTCGTGACCCGCCTCCTTCAGCTCCTCGCAGCGGGCCGCGGTGCGGCGGTCCTGCCAGACCAGCGCCCGGTGCACCGGCTCTCCGGTCGCCGGATCCCAGGCGACGACGGTCTCACGCTGGTTGGTGATCCCGATCGCCTCCAGGTCGGGGCCCGCGACCCCGGCGTCTGCGAGGGCCGCGGCGGCGGTCCGCCGCGTCACCTCCCAGATCTCGTTCGCGTCGTGCTCGACCCATCCCGGCCGCGGGAAGAACTGTTCGAACTCCGAGTAGGCGCGGCCGCCCACCCGCCCGTCCCCGTCGAAGACGAGGCAGGTCGTCCCGGTCGTTCCCTGGTCGATCGCGAGGATCACGCGGCGGTTCGTGTTACTTCTGCACCCGGCAGGTGCGGATCAGGACCGAGGAGAGCTTGCGTCCGTCGGCGAAGGCCATCGAGACCTTCGAGAAGGGGAAGGTCGCGCTGCTGAACCCGGCGGGGGCCGAGCAGGCGGCGCTCAGATAGCTGTGCTTCCGCCCCCGGTAGACGAAGGTCCGGCGCAGGTCGAGGCTGATCTTCTTCAGGTAGCCCGAGCGGTTGAGCCGGGCGGGGAGGGCGGCGCTGAGGGTGGTCCCGAAGGTGCCGTGCGCCTGGTGGATGTGGAAGACGATGATGCGGCTGTTCGGCACCGGGTCGCTGCCGTAGACGTGGGCGAGGATCGCCCGCCGCCCGTCGATCACCGCGTTGAACGCGAGGATCCTTCCTTGCAGGGGAAAGCGGTCCTGTTCGGGCAGCGCCAGGGCGCCGAGGTAGCGGCCTTCGCCGACCAGCGCCGGGCCGCAGGCTTCCAGCGCCTGCTGCGAGGTGGCGGGTTCGATCTGCGAGCGCCGGCAGGTCGGCAGCCCGCGGGTGTCGATGACGCCGCCGCGGTTGATCGCGATCGAGATCTGGCGCAGCGCCGGCGGCCGTTCGCCGGAGAGCACCCTCACGATGCCGTCGATCCGCACCGCGACCGGTGCCCGCTCGGTCCGCGGCAGCGCCGTCGGGGCGATGCCGCCGGCGAACTTGACGAAGAGGTTCCCCCGCTCGACCAGCTCGGCGTCGGCGAAGGACGCGCAAAGCAGGCAGCCGACCAGGAGGGTGGCAACCCCGAGGACACGTTTCGCCCGCACCATCCGCCCAGGCTAACGACTGCAGGGTGAGTTCAGTGCTGGATGAAGATCATCGTCACAACCAGGCTGAGAAAGCCGATCACCATGGTGCCGAAGAGGCCGCCGCCGACCTGGATGATCAAGCGATGGGTTGCTTCAAAGCGCTCGTTCATCCCGGCGAGCTCGGAGCGCACTTCGCGGATGTCTTTGTCGAGCCGGTCGAATCCTTCGCCCATCCACCGGTTCATGTCGTCGAGCCGCTCATCGGTCCACTTCTCTCTCACAGCCTCCATGGTGCCACTTTAAGAGGCATCGATTCACGAGTGGGGCACGGAAGTGGAAATTTTGTGTGACCTGCTCAGCCGCGCTGCATCGAACGAGAAAAGAACACCCGGGCGAAATCACGCAGCTGACCGGCGCGGTGGAGGAAGCCTTTGAAGTCCCGGCCGGTGGCGCGGTGCTCGAGGTCGAGCTCGTACTCGCGCAGGCGGTAGCCGGCGCGGACGACGTCGACGGTCATCCCGATCTCCATCCCGAAGCCCTTGGCGAACGGGAGGGCCGTCCGCAGGGCCTCGACGCTGAGCGCCCGCTGGCCGGAGATCGGCGCCTTCGTCTCGGCGCCGCAGAGACGGCGGACCGCCCAGTGGGCGAACCCGAGCGCGAGGCCGAAGCCGCCGCCGACCCGGCGGCTGAAGGCGGCCACGGCAAGGTCGCACTCGCCCCGCTCCACCGCGTCGACCAGCGGCGCGAGCCGGGCTGCGGAGCCGCCTAGATCGCCGTCGCACAGCAGCACGAACCGGGGTACCGGATCAACGCTTAGTGCCGCCTCGGCGGCGGCGGTGACGTTGCCGCCCTTGCCATGGGAGCGGCCGCGCCGCACCACCTCCGCCCCGGCCAGCATCGCCGCCTCGGCGGTGCCGTCGGTGGAGGCGTCGTCGGCGACCCAGACCCTCGCCCCGGGGAAAGCCTGCCGCAGTGCCCGCGCCGTCTCCCCCACCCGGTCGGCCTCGTTGCGAGCGGCGACGATCGCCGCCAGGCCCTCGTATCCCGACGCCGCCGGCTCAGGTCCCGCTTCAGGTCCCATCAGCGGGCTATTGTCCCCGCCCATGGCAGACATCGAGGCACACATCACCGGCAACGTCTGGAAAATCGAAGTCGCGGTGGGCGACCAGGTGTCCGACGGCGACACCGTCGTCATCCTCGAGTCGATGAAGATGGAGATCCCGGTCGAGGCCGAAGACGACGGCGTCGTCAAGGAGATCCGCTGCGAGGAGGGCCAGTCGGTCTCAGAAGGCGACGTCCTCGTAGTGCTGGAGTAGCGGCGGTGGAGGAGCAGCTCGCGGGCGGCAAGCTCCTGCTCGACCGGCCGGCCGAGGCGGTCACGCGCCTGACGATCTCCAACCCGGCCCGCCGCAACGCCCTCGACCACGAGATTCTCGACGCCTTCGCCGAAGTCCTGCCTCAGCTCGACCGCGGGATCGAGAACCGCTGCGTCCTGATCACCGGGGCACCGCCGCTCTTCTCAGCCGGCTACGACATCGCCGGGATCCCCGAGGAGAGCTTCGAGCGCGACGCCGAGGCGCTCGTCGCCCACCCCTTCCACGCGGCGATGGAAGCGATTGCCAAGCACCCCTGGCCGACCGTCGCCGCAATCAACGGCCACTGCCTCGGCGGCGGCCTCGAGCTGGCGATCACCTGCGACCTGCGGATCTGCGCCGCCGGCGCCAAGCTGGGGATGCCGCCGGCCAAGCTCGGCCTGATCTACGGCCACACCGGACTGCGCAAGTTCCTCGAAGTCGTCGGGCTGCCGCGGACCAAGGAGCTCTTCCTCACGGGCCGCAACTTCGAGGCCGAGCGCGCCGAGGGGATCGGCCTCCTCAACGAGGTCGTCGCCGCGGAGGAGCTGGAGCGCGAGTCGGTGGCGCTGGCGGCGGCGATCGCCGGGAACGCGCCGCTCTCGATGCGCGGCAACAAACACGCGATCAATCTGCTGAGCGAGGTCGCCGAACTGACCGCGCAGCAGGAGGCCGGGCTGGTCGCCCTACGCGAGTCCTGCTTCGAATCCGAGGACTTGCGCGAGGGCATCCGCGCCTTCGGGGAGAAGCGGCGCCCGCAGTGGCGGGGAAGGTGAGCGCGAAAGCGCGCAAAGCGCTGGCCAGCGCCGACCCGACGATGGCGGCGCTGATCGAGCGGATGGGGAAGCTCGACATCGCGACGCGGCTGCGGCGGCGCCAGGAGGAGCGGCCCGCCGACGCCTACGGCGCCCTGCTGCGGGCGATCGTCGGCCAGCAGCTCTCGACCAAAGCGGCACGGACGATCTACCTGCGCGTGCTCGACCTCTTCGGCGGCAGCACCCCGTCCCCCGAGCAGCTGCTGGAGGCAAGCGAGGAGGACCTGCGCGGCTGCGGGCTCTCCGGCCGCAAGACCGAATACGTCCGCGACCTCGCCCGCCACGTCCTCGGCGGCGAGCTCGAGCTCGACCGGCTCGAGGAGCTTGAGGACGAGCAGGTGATCGAGGAGATCGTCGCCGTCCGCGGCCTCGGCCGCTGGACCGCCGAGATGTTCCTGCTCTTCCACCTGCAGCGGCCCGACGTCCTCTCCGGCGGCGACCTCGGGATCCGCAAAGCGGTCCAGGTCGAGTACGGCCTCGAGGAGATGCCGACGCCGACGCGGGTGCTGGAGATCGGCGAGCCCTGGCGGCCCTATCGCAGTCTTGCCAGCCTCTATCTCTGGGAGTCTTTGGCCGCCGTCCCGTCATGAGAACGCGCTTCTGGATCAGCATCGCCGCCGTCACTGCCATCGCGATCGGCTCGGTGATCGCCGCCTTCGCGATCTACCAGAACGACGAGAGCGACTTCGACCGCGTGCAGAGCGACGACGCTGGGCGCGCCGCCCGCCAGGCCGAAGCGGTGGCGGCGCTCTCTGTCGGCAAGCTCTCGACCGCCGCGGCGATCGTCCAGACGCAGGGCCAGGTGAGCCCGCACGAGTTCCGGGTGATCGGGCGGTCGCTGCTGGGCGACGGGGCGCTCGACGGCGCCGCTTACGTCCCCCGGGTCCCGGCCTCGCGCCGGGCCGCGTTCGAAGCCTCCCTGGGCATCAGCATCACCGAACGCGCCCTCGGCCCGCTGCTCAAACCGGCGGCAGCGCGGCGGGTGTACTACCCGGTCACCTTCGGGACCAGCGAACTCGGCCAGCCGCAACGGGTGCAGGGCTTCGATTTGGGCTCGGACCCGCTGCGCGCCCGCGTCCTGCAGCGCGCCGGCGACACCGGCATGGCGGTGGCCACCCCCCTGGTGCGCCTGCTGATCGGCGGGACCGGGATCAACGTCTTCCGGCCGGTCTATGAAGACGGCGCCCCGGTGGACACCCCCGCCGAGCGCCGGCGGGCGCTGAAAGGCTTCATCGCCGGCAGCTTCCGCGTCCACGACGTCGGCGCCGCCGCCCTTTCCGTCCTCCCCGACGACGCGAAGATGCAGCTGCAGGTCGGCGGCCACAGCACCTTCGGGCCGCGCGATGAGCTCGACGATGCGTCGCGGGTCCCGATCCACATCGCCGACCGCACCTGGTTCCTGGTCCTCAAGGACCCCGGCGGGCCGCCGGTCGGGCTGCCGATCGCGGTCGGGATCCTCGGCCTTTCGCTCGCCGCCCTGCTCGCCTCGCTGGTGGTCAGCTGGAACCGCGGCGAGCGGATGCGGGAGCTGGAACGGCAGGCGAGCCAGGACGCCCTGACCGGGCTCGGCAACCGGCGGCGCTTCGAGGAAGACCTGGCGGCGACGATGGCGCGCAGCCGCCGCGACGGCACCACCGGTGCACTGCTGATGCTCGACCTCGACCGCTTCAAGCAGGTCAACGACTCCCACGGCCATCCGGCCGGCGACCGGGTGATCAAGGAGGTGGCCGAGACGCTGCGCCGGCGCACCCGGGCGAGCGACTCCTTGGCCCGGCTTGGCGGCGACGAGTTCGCGGTGATCCTGCCGCGCTGCAGCCGCGAGGAGGCGCTGATCGCCGCCGAGGCGGTCGCCGACGAGATCCGCCGCCGGCATCCCCAGGGCGGGGTCGACCCGCTCACGGTCAGCATCGGGATCGCGCTCTTCGGCGAGAACCCGAAGGCGAGCGTCGCCACCGTCGTCTCCGACGCCGACGCCGCGATGTACGCGGCCAAGGACGAAGGGCGGGACGCCATCCGCATCTTCGAGCCCGCCGCCGTCGGCGAGGACGGCTCCTTCGGCTAGATCGGCAGCTCGGCCCGCAGGGCGAGGACGCGTTCGACCGCCGCGACGAAGGCGGGCCGCCCCAGCCCCCCCGAGCGAAGTCTCGCCTGCAAAGCGCGCCGCGCCGCCATCGCCGGCCCGAGTCGCGTGTAGAGGAGCAGGTCGGTCCCTGCCGCCGCACCGGCAACCGCCGCTCGGGTGGGCGTGCCGAATCGTTCGACGGCGGGAGTTTCCAGGGCGTCGCTGATCGTCACGCCCTCAAAGCCGAGCCGTCGCCGCAGCTCGCCGGTGGCGATCGCGCGGGTGAAGGCGGCGGGGCGGTCGGAGAAGGCCGGGTAGATCGCGGTGCTGAGCATCACCAGCGAGCCGCCCATCGCGATGAAGCGCTCGTAGGGAGCCTCGTCGATCTGCCGCAGCTCCTCCCTCGAGAGGTCGATTCGCTCGGCCGAGAAGTCGGTGTTTTCGCGGGCGGCGCCGAAGCCGGGGAAATGCTTGCCGGTGGCGGCGATGCCGCCGTGCTGGAGCGCGCCGCCGAAGGCGACGGCGGTGTCGGCGACGCGGACCGGATCGGAGCCGAAGCTGCGTTCGGTTTCGGCGATCACACCGCCCGGGCGAGCGACGTCGAGGACCGGGGCGAGGTCGACGTTGACGCCCACCCCGCGCAGGCCGGCCGCCGTGCGCTTCCCCTGCTCGCGGCTGAACTCGGCGCCGCGGGCACCCATCGTCGCGGCCGAAGCGATGGGGGCGCCGGCCAGCCGCTTCACCTGGCCTCCCTCTTGGTCGACCATGATCAGCAGCGGGCTGCGCAGTTTCGGCGGCCGCGGGATCGCCTGCAGCCGGGCGATCAGCCCGCGGCCGGCGGCGCGGGTCGGGAAGTTGCCGGCGAAGAGGACGACGCCGGCCACCTCGCCCCGGTGGATCGCCGAGCGCAGCCCCGGCTCGACCGAGGTCCCGTTGACGCCGACGACGATCCGCTCGCCGACGAGCAGCTTCGGCGGCAGCGTGCTCGCCGGGCCGGGCTCGTTCCTGGCTTCACTGTTGCCGTCGCCGACCGTCGCCCCGCAGGCGAACGCCGCCAGCGCCAGGAAGGCCAGGATCACCGCCGCTCCCCCTCGACGTCGGGCCACAGTTCGGTCCATCGCAGCGATGGTATGCGTCCGGGCCGATTCCTAGGGTGAGCCGCAATGCCCCCGCTGATCACCGTTGAGGAGGCCCTCGCCTACGGCCGCCAGACCGAGCACGCCGAGATCGAAGCCCTGGTCGAACGCGCCTGGGAAGTGCGCCAGGAGAACTTCGGCAACTCGACCGACATGTGCTCGCTGGTCAACGCCAAGTCCGGCGGCTGCGCCGAGGACTGCGGCTTCTGCGCCCAGTCCCGCTACGCCGAGGCCGACACGCCGATGCACGCGATGATGGAGCCGGAGCAGATCCTCGAGCACGCGAAAGCCGCCGAGGCGGCGGGCGCCCACCGCTTCTGCATGGTCACCCAGGGCCAAGGCCTCTCCAAACGGGACTTCGAGAAGATCCTCGAGGGCACCCGGCTGGTCGCCGAGCAGACCAACCTCAAGCGCTGCGCCTCCATCGGCCACATGTCGGCCGAACGGGCGAAGGCGTTGAAGGAGGCCGGCGTCCAGCGCGTCCACCACAACGTCGAGTCGGCCCGCTCCTACTACCCCGAGGTCTCGACCACCGTCCGCTACGAGGGTCGGCTGCGGACGATCCAGGCGGTCAAGGAGGCGGGCCTGGAGACCTGCGTCGGCGGCATCCTCAACCTCGGCGAGAGCGAGGAGCAGCGGGTCGAGATGGCCTTCGAGCTTTCCGAGATCAACCCGACCTCGGTCCCGATCAACCTCCTGATCCCGAAGGAGGGGACGAAATTCGGGGACCGCGAGGTGATGGACCCGTGGGAGGTCGTGAAGTGGATCGCGATCTTCCGCCTGATCATCCCGGGCGCCCTCTTCCGCCTCTGCGGCGGCCGGGTCGAGAACCTCGGCAGCATGCACAAGCTGGCGGTCAAGGCCGGCCTCAACGGGGTGATGATGGGCAACTTCCTCACCACCCTCGGCGCCGAGCCTGCCGAGGACCGGGCGATGTTCGAAGAGCTCGGGCTCAACGTCGCCCGCCAGCCCGACAACGGTGCCAACCCGCGGCCCGACAACCGCTCCGGCTGGCTCGAGGGCGAGGCGCCGGCGACGCCGATCGACGAGCTGATCGACAGCCAGGACGAGGCGAACTTCTGGGACCCCTCGACCCAGCTGCGGGTCGTCAAGAAGAAGGGCAAGACCCCCTCCTACCCACAGGCGGCGTGACCGACGTCGCCGAGCGGCTCGAGGAGCTTCGCGAGCGCGGGCTCTACCGGCGACTAAGACTGATCGAGGGCCCCCAGGGGTCGACCGTCACCCTCGACGGCCGCACGGTCCTGCTGCTCTGTTCGAACAACTACCTAGGCCTTGCCGACCGCGCCGAGGTGCGCGAGGCGGCGGCCGAGGCGGCGCTGCGCTGGGGCGCCGGCGCGGGCGCCTCGCGGCTGATCTCCGGGACGATGGAGCCACACCGGCAGCTGGAGCGGCGGCTGGCGGCCTTCAAGGGCTACGAGTCCGCGCTGCTGTTCGGTTCCGGCTACCTCGCCAACACCGGCTTGATCCCGGCCCTGGCGGGGCGCAACGAGGTGATCTTCTCCGACGAGCTCAACCACGCCAGCATCGTCGACGGCTGCCGCCTCTCCCGCGCCGAGACCTTCGTCTACCGACACACCGATCTCGAACACCTGGCCTGGGCGCTCTACCACCAGCGCGGCAAGCCGGCGCTGATCGTCACCGACGGCGTCTTCTCGATGGACGGCGATGTGGCGCCGCTGTCCGAGCTGCTGGAACTGGCGCGCCGCCACGGGGCGCGACTGATGGTCGACGAGGCGCACGCCACGGGCGCGGTCGGCCGCGGCGGCCGCGGCTCGGTCTCCGCCGCCGGGCTCAGCGGTAAGGTCGACGTCGTCGTCGGCACTCTCGGCAAGGCGCTCGGCTCCTACGGTGCCTACGCCTGCGCCGACGCGGAGACGCTCGACTTCCTCGTCAACACCGCGAGGCCGTTCATCTTCTCCACCGCGCCGCCGCCACCCGCGATCGGCGCGGCGCTCGCGGCCCTGACGCTGCTGGAATCTGAGCCGGAACTGGTCGACCGACTTCAGGCAAACGCGCGGCAGTTGCGAACCGCGCTGGCGGCCGAGGGGCTCGGGGTCGGCGCCGCGAAAACCCAGGTGGTCCCGGTCCACGTCGGCGAGGCGGAGACGACGATGGAGTTCTGCGAGGCGACTCTGCAGCGCGGCGTCTTTGCCCAGGGCATCCGCCCGCCGACGGTTCCCGAGGGAGCCTGCCGGCTGCGCTGCACGGTGATGGCAACCCACTCCCGTGAGGAGCTGGCCCAAGCTGCGCGCCAGATCGGCGCCGCCGCCCGCGACGTTGGCCTCGCCCCCACCTCCCAGGCCCTCAACGTCCGAGTCGCCTAGACGTGGCAGGAGCCGCGGAGGGCAGGCCGGGCGTGTTCGTCACCGGCACCGGCACCGAAGTCGGCAAGACCGTGGTGGCCGCGGTACTCGCCCGCACCCTCGCGGCCGAAGGCAAACGCGTGGCTGTCTTCAAGCCGGCGGTCACCGGTCTCGAAGAGGAGGGAGAGACCGACCATGCCCTGCTGCGCCGCGCCTCCGGCTCCAGCCAGAGCGACGAGGAGATCGCCCCTTACCGCTACGACCCGCCCGCCTCGCCCCACCTGGCCGCAGCTTGGGCCGGCGAGGAGATCGATCCCGAGCGGCTGCGGCAGGGCGCCCGAACGGCAGCCGCAAACGCCGACGCGATCATCTGCGAGGGCGTCGGCGGCCTCCTCGTCCCCCTCTCCCCCACCTACCTGGTCCGCGACCTCGCCGCCGATCTCGGCTACCCGCTGGTCGTCGTCGCCAGGCCCGGCCTGGGGACGATCAACCACACCCTGCTGACCCTCGAGTGCGCCCGTGCCGGGGGCCTGGATGTAGCCGCGGTGGTCCTCAACCCATGGCCTCCGAGCCCGAGCGAAATCGAGCAGTCAAACCGCGAAACGATCGCCGCGCTAGCGGATATCCCCGTCCGCACCCTGCCCCACCTCAAGCTCACCGACCCGGGCAGCTGGCCGCAACTGCAGATCTAGACTCGAAGCCCGGGGCGAATCACTCCCCCAGGCGGCCAGCAGCTGCCCAGGGGAGTCATCTCGAATCGTCGCCGGATGGTCCGGCCGGGGCTTACGGAGCGGTTACCGCCCAGGTCCCCCAGATGATCTCGTTGGGTTCGTCGCCGGTGGTGGTCACGATCGCGCCGCTGATTCCCGCTCCAGCGGTGTTGCCCGCTGAGGGATTCTTGATGGAGGCGATGGTCGCCGGCCCTTCCGAGGCCCCGATGTACACGCAGAGGTGGCCGGCGGCGGCTTTGGGATCCGCGGCCGTGCCGCTCGCGCATTCGGTCCCACCCGTCGCGTTCTTGGCGACGATGTGGACGTTTGCCGCGGCGATCGACGCGGCCAGCGGAATCGTGAAGGAGATCGCGTCACCGCCGAACAAATCGGAGTCGATCTTGGCGCTCCAAGCGCCCTTCTCGGTCTTACCGGTGGGCAGCGTTTCGGTGAACCCGGTCTGTCCCGCGGGGCCGGTCGGGCCCGTCGGGCCGGTCGGACCTGCGGGTCCGGCTTGACCAGCTGGACCAGCGGGTCCGGTCGCTCCAGTCGCTCCGGTCGCTCCGGTCGCTCCGGTTTTACCTTCCGGCCCCACCGCGCCGTCGGCTCCCTTGGCGCCGGTTGCACCCGTATCGCCCTTGGCGCCCGCCGGACCTTGCGGCCCCGCCGGCCCCTGCTTGCCCCTCGGGCCCCTCGGACCCCTCGGACCTTTCTTGCCGGTGGAGGAGGCGGTGGCCTTCGAGCCGCCGGAGTTGACGCTCTTCGCGGCGAAAGCCCCTCCAGCCATGGCAAAGACAAGGGCGATGATCGAGATCACCCCCGGGATGCCGAAGCGATTGCGCAGTGGTGACAACATTTCTAGTTCCTCCTATTTCGATTTGGAACCGCTGCCGTGGCGGCGTTTTTTCTTGCTCTTTGAACATCCGACGCGAAGGGCAGGCCGCTGAAGGACCGCCTTGCCGCTTTGGGCGATCAGCGAGACGCTGGCCCGGTTGATGGAGGTGCAGAGGTTTCGGCTGTTGATGAGCAGGCCCTTATGACCGCCCCCCATGGTGAGGACGAACTTGCTCACCGGGGCATCCGGGACCATGTCGAAGCTGCTCCTCAGGCCGCCCTTGAAGGAGTCGATGCGGCCAACCAGGACGATCGGGATCGGGCCGTTGAGGTCGGCGACGAGATCGGGGAGCGGGTTGTTAGAGGACCTGAGGTACACCGGTCCTTCCAAAGGCTGGTCCAGCAATGGGCTGATCGCGCGAGCATGTCCGTAGACCGCCCGGGCCGGACACGCGGCGGCCGCGAACTGAACCCGGGTGCAGATCGTGCCGATGTGCCCCTGGTCGAGGAACTCGGAGTGCGGAAGGGCGACAACCGCTTTGGCGATGTTGGCATCGCCGGGCGTCGCTCTCAGTTCGGCGCGCAGGGCCGGGTGGCCCCTGCGCTTGGTAGAGCCCTTGAGCGAGAGCGAGAGCCGGGGGCTGAATCGCAGGCTCCCGCAGGAGGCCGCCCGGAAGGGGCTCGACGGGTTCGCGACCGCGCCTTCGGCGGAAACGACCCTGGCACCGACCGACATCGCCGCGCAGCTGGTCGGGTTGAGAGTGAAGTCGGGTCGATTCACGTCGACGTGAATCGTGCGGTAGGTGACCGGCACACCTTCGAGGATCTGCGGAAGCGGGTCTGACCTGACCGTCACCTGGGTCGTTTCAGGATCGACGTGGATACCCGCCCTGGTGACCACGGTGCCGAGGTCGAACGGTCCAGCCTGGGCGGGCACCTTGACCGTGAGGCTGTACGGGGCGCCTTTGTAGGGGCCCGAGAGGTACACGGCGGTCGGGTCCTTGCCCGGCTGCGGAATCCAGAGGGGGCTGGATCCGGGCCCGCTGGCCACGGTGGTGGTGCCGACCTGAGAACCGGCGGGGCAGGCGCCGACGCGGGCGCTTCCCTCCCCGCAGACGGTCACGCCGGCGAGCTTCGCCAGGAGGCCGGGGGGCATCGAGACGTCCAGGCTCGAGACGTTCTGCTCGCCGGGCTCGCGGCGCAGGCTCAGAACGAAGGGCGAGTAGGCGCCGGCCGTGGGATCGATCGTCCCTGCGGAGAGCTTGGGGGAGAAGCCGCCGCCGTCGCAACCCTGGTCGATCGTCATCGGGGCATCGGCGAGGACAGCCGGGGTGCCCGACCACGGGGCGAGCTCATAGTGGGTCTGGTAGACGCCGCAGGAGCCGGGATTGGCCAGCGGCGCCCGCGGCCCGGACTTGAAGTGCAGTTCGAAGCTCCGCACCGGCGCCTGCGGGGTGTCGAGGAAGAGCGAGGTGATCTGGCCCGTGAGCGGGTCCAGATGGATGTCGCCGGGGACCTTCAGGTGCAGGCCGAGTTCGTCGCTGACGAGCCAGATCCGGAAGAGGTGGCCGGGTTCGGGGGTGCGCTGGTAGATCGAGGCGTGCAGGATCCGCGAGAGCGCCGGCACGTCGATCTCGGCGCTGCCGATCTTGGCCGCGTCGGGGCAATTCGCGCTCTCCCGCGTCTTGTAGCCCACCTCCTGCTCGCTGCATGCCGCCAGGCCGTCGGCGGCTCCGGCGGCGATCGTCATCCCCCGGGGCAGGGTCACGGTCGCATCGCGCAGCTGGGAGGTGGCGAGGCCGTCGACCGTTTCGTTCTGGGGCATGCTGAGCGTGGCGTCGAGCCCGGTAGGGGCCGCAGCCTCATGCGAGGTCGGCGTGACCGCAAGGCTGGGGTGGAATTCGACTTCGTCGCAGCCGTCGATCGGCGGCAGCGGCGCGATCTTGGGCGGCCCGAACTGCCCCGGCAGCTGATAGCTGTCGCTGAGGATGCTGATCTGCTGGGGGACGCCGCAGCGGGTCGGGTTGCTGAGGAAGGGAGCCGGATCGCCGCCGGGTGGTCTGGGCGGCGATTCGGACACGCCGTTGAACGCTTCCTGCGGAGTCTGCCGTTCACGATCGTGCTCGTGCGCGGCGGGCACGCCCCAGATCGTCGTGCTCGCCGTGACCACCGCCGCCGAGGCGTTCAGGCCTTCCAACGTCGCCGTCAGGCCGTAGTCGTCCTCGGAGCGGACGCCGACGTCGATGAAGGTCGGCAGAGACGCCGCGTAGACGCCGAGCCTCGCGACGGTATCGCCTTCCCCCGGCGGCGTCATGTTGTAGACCGGCTCGAAGAAGGCGGCCTGGTTGAACTGGTAGAGGCTGAATCGCACCACCCCCACCTGGGAGGCGTTCGGGCAGCCGCCGCCGCTGAAGGCCGCCGCGAACTGGGCCGCGGTGCACTGGGGAACGGAATTGGGATTTCCGATCAGGCCCGGCGGCAGGTTGACGATCAGGTCCTTGGTCCGGGCGTAGGGCGCCTTGTAGCCGTGGGAATCGGTTTCGCTCGCCGGGTCGGTGGCGATCGTGAAGGCGGTGGTCAGGTCGGTGTGCGCGCCCGCCTGGGTGCTCGACAGCGAGGCGCTGGTGGACGCGACCGCGTAATCGCTGTAGTCGGCCCTGGCCGGCGCTGCGACCGCTGACAGCGCGATCCCGATCAGAGCCGCGGCAAGCGCGGCATGGCGGCGCTTGGCGGCGATCACCTTCCGCCTCCGTTCCGGCCCTGGGCGCTCTTCGAGCGGTGCTTGTGCCGCCCAGCCGCGTGGCGGCGTTTCTTCTTCACGCAGCGCCGGTGCCCGTGTTTGCGCACCAGCCGCTTGCCGCGGGGACAACGGCCATGCCCCGCCGGCGCGTTCCCCGGCCCGCGAACCGATGAGCTGGTCGGCACCGGCAGGAGCGGCGCTCCGGCCGGAGTCCCCTGGCAGCTGTCTTCCGAACACGGCTGGGCGGCGGGCGCCGCAAAGCCACCTTCGACCCGCGCGTCGTAGATCGACGGGTCCCCCCCGTCCTGATCCTGAGGAACGAGCGAGTCGTCGGTCTCGAAGAAGACGTCGCGCCCGTCGGCGGACATCCCGTAGAGGTAGTCGTGGCTGCCGCTCCCACCCCAGGAGATCAGCGAGAGGTGCCCAAGTCTCCACTCGTAGACGTCGGCGTGGCCATCGCCGTCGGCCGGCAGCAGCGAGTCGGTGGTCTGGAAGAAGACCGCGTCGCCGTCGCTGGTGACGTTTGCGATGTGCGAGAGGGCGTTCACCGGAGAGACTCCCAGCTGATGCTGGGCATGGTTGAGCCCTTCGTTGACCTGCTGCAGTTCGGCTTCGCCGGCAGGGAGGCCGCCGCGCGGGTCGCAGGAGACGCACTGCAGGCCCGGGTGGGCCGTGTCATAGCGGAAGATCTCGGAGTGGCCTTCGCTGTCGTATGAGGTGAGGTTGGCGAAGGACTGGAAGACGAAGACCGAGCCGTCGGGAGTGGTGCGAGAGGGGTCGAAGCCGGGGCCGATGAAGGCGTCCGGATTGGGACCGACCGCATCCGTCCACCCCGCCAGCGTCGTTTCGCCGACCGCGGCTCCCGGGTCTCGGAGGTCGTCGGGGGAGAGGACGGCGATGAAACGGGTCGTTGCCCCGTCCCAGACGTAGAGGTTGTTCGACCCGGCGTCACCGCGGGCACCGTCGAGCTGCTCGGGTGAGACGAAGTAGAGATGGGATCCGTCGGCCGAGGCGTTGACGACGGTGGCGCCGCCGGAGCTGGTCAACTGCGTGGTCGCGTGAATGCCGGCGTCGAAGGCGAAGACGTTTCCGCCACGGAGATAGAAGACGCGACCGCCGTTCTCGGAGGCACCGGCGAAAGTGGCCCCCGCCGGTGACACTTCGAGCGTCGTCGCGTCGTCGCGTCGCTCGTAGAGGACCCCGCCGACGGCGAAGAAGACGGCCGAGCCGTCGGCGGAGACGCCACGGTACTGGGCGTCCGTCGTCGGGGTCTGATCGTTCGGGAGCAGGGAGACGACGTGGGTGACGCCGTCCGGCGTGCGGTCGTAGATCGCCGCGATTCCCGGCCCCGGCGCCTGGGGCTCCAACTGCACCGCGGAGCCGGAGGCGGTGCTGAAGACGATGTGGGCGCCGCCGGCGCCGATCCAGCGGCCGGTTGCCCGCGGATCCTCTCCGCTGCTTCCCCGGCCGAGGACCGCGTAGCTGCCGTCGGGGTTTCTGACGTAGGTGGTGACGGGGGCGACGGTTTCGAGGCTGCCCCCCCCGTGGCTGCCCCTTTCCACCAGCCAGAACGCGTAGCCGTGGTCGGATGAGACACCGCCCGGCCTGGGCTCCTCCGCCTGAGCACCCGAGGGACCGGCCAGAGCGGTGGACCAACCGCCGTCTCCGCGCACGGCCCGGTACTGGTCGTGGACGCCGTTGCCGTCGACGCCGGGCAGCGAGCCCGCGGTGTCGAAGATGAGGCTGCCGCCGCCCGGCGCGCCGAGCCAGGTGTCGAAGCTGCTCGTCTCGCCGTTGGTGCCGATTTCGGATGCGGGCTTGAGCCCGTTCAGGTCCGGCGTCACTAGCTCGTAGGCCCGGCAGTCGGGCAGGCCGGCCGAGGCGCCGCTGCGGGCCACGGCGTTGGGACAGGTTTCGGTCACCGGCCTCGCCGACGTGGTCAGGGTCTGATCGGGTCCGATGAAGGTGCCCAGCGAGTTGGAGGCGACGATGCGGAAGTGGTAGGTGGTGCCCGGGGTGAGTCCGAAGATGGCGGCGCTGACGTCGACCGGGCCTTCGGTGGCGGCGATCTCCCCGGCCGGCGTCGAGTGTTCGTAGACTTCGCTTTCGCCGTATTCGAAGTGGTAGCCGGACGGCAGGCCATCGGGGTCGACCGCGGCGCGCAGGGTCGCTTCGGTGAAGAGGACGGGGAAGGCCGGCTTGGTCGTCACCACGACCGGGCCGAATACCCGCGCCTGGCCGAGCGTGGTCCCGTATTTGTTCGAGGCCCTCAGCCGGTAGTGGTACCGCCCCGGATCGAGGCCGGAGACAACCGCGTGCACGGCCACAGGCGCCGAGCCGGAGCCGATCGATTCGAGCGACTCCGCGCAGGCCTGACTCGCGGCACCGGCGAAGCCGCCGGTTTCGAAGCCGGCATTGTCGACGTATTCGAAGCTGCAGCTCTGCAGCGGAAAGCCGCGCGGGTCGACGGTTCCGCTGAGCGTGGCTTCGGCGCCGTCGGCACCGCTGGCGCCGCCCGTCACCACAGCCGGGGGCTCGCCGTAGACGGCGGCTTCGTAGACGTCGACCGTGGGCGGGCCGTTGATGCCGCCCGCGACGAAGACGTCGCGGTCGTTGGGTCCGCCGGAGTTGTCGACGGCCACCCCCGCGAGGCCCCCGTTTTCGGTGCTGCGACCGAAGCGGCTCACGTAGGCGCCCGAAGCCTCGAACTCGTAGACGTCTGCGGCCGGACCCTTGGGGCTGTAGTAGACATGGCCGTTGGCCTGGTCGACCCCGATCGAGGCGGCGGCCGGGAGGCCGATCCCGCCGTCGGGTTTCTTCGACACCGCGTTGGACCCGTTGATGACCGCAATTCGTTCGTCGTTCGCCGGATCGAAGACGACGATCCCGGCCAAGCCGTTTTCCCCCTGGAATTCGTCGGCCATGTTGGTGACGTAGAGGTAGCCGCTCTTCCCATAGACGCCGACAGCGGAGATTTCGTCCAAGCCGAGACCCTGACCGAGGTTGTCTCTTAGCAGGGCAGAGCCGTTCGCCGCGCTGTCGTATTCGAACACCACTTTCCGGTGAGAGACCAGGACGTGCTGGTTCACCGGGTTGACCGCAACGCTGGCAAATCGAGTCGTGGTGGGGTCGATGACTTTCGGCGGCCCGTAGGTCGTCGCGGTGAGCGGCGGGTACATCAGCAGCGTCTGTTCCGCGGCGGCGTTGGCGTTCGGGTGGGTGACGTATACGTCGCCCGCCGCGTCGACGGCGACTCCGCAAGGCCTCGCGGTATCGGAGATCGACGCCACCAGGTTCCAGGATTTGCCCGCCGGGGCGAAGACGTCGATCGACGAGCTTCCTTCGCTGGTCACGTAGACCCGACCATCGGAACCGACGGCGACCCCGCAGGCGCTGTTGAAAGCTTTCGGCAGCGACGGCAGAGCCGGGTGGCTCGGAATCGGCAGCGGCCCGAAGGCGTCGATCCGGGAACCCGCCCCGGAACCGCTGCTGACGTAGACGCGGCCGTGGCCGGCGCCTTCGGTTGGATCGACCGCGAGGTCGGTCGGGCCGGCGTCCTCGAAGCCGTCGGCGATTCGGCTGACGTAGGGCCCGCTCGCCTCGAACTCGAAGACGGTGCCGCTTTCCTTGACGTCGCTGACGAAGACATGGCCGTTGGCCTGGTCGACGGCGACGTTGGCCTGCGGCAGGGTGCCGAAGGAGCCTGGGCTGCCGGCGCCGTCGGCAGCGACGGAACCGTCTATTTCGGCGCGGACGTGGGTGCCCTTGGCATCGAAGACGTAGACCTTGCCGCCTTCGTCGCTGACGTAGACGTAACCGTTCGCACCCCAGACGTCGACGCCGAAGGCTTCGCTGAGGACGCCTTCCCCGATGTGCCCGTCGAAGCCCTTCACGGCCTCGGAGACGACGACCCTGGCCAGCCCCCCGGTCAGCCCGCTCGCGTCGGCGACCAGCGGTGGGACGTCGGCGTTGCCGAGGGCGCCGGTGAAGGTGACCTGGCTCAGGAAGGCACCGCTGACGGAGACGTTTCCCGGTCCGACCGTCGACAGCGCTTCGAGCGCCTCCTGAATGCTGTCGACGACACCCGGGGTGCCGGGGTCCTTGTCAGGGGCGTTGCAGGCGATGGGCCCGGTTTGCTGCCCTTCGAAGCTCAGCCGGTAGCTGCCTCCGGTGCAGCTGATCCGGAGGGCCTGCACCTCGTTGACCCTGTTCAAGGAGCCGTCGGAGTTGTAGACCGTGACGACGGAGGGACTCGCCACGTACACCCTGTCGTCAGCCGGGTTGACCGCGACGGCGGTCGCTTCGCCGCTGGAGTCGAACGTCACCGGCGCGCCGTAGGTGGTCGCCGCCGTAGGCGGATAGCTTCCCCCGGCCGGTTCGTACTTGACCACGTTTCCAGCCGTGATCGCATAGACGCTGCCATTGGAATCGACGGCGAGGCCGCAGGGCGCGGTGGCGGCGATCGAGGTCAGGAAGGCGCCCGCCGGATCGAAGACGTCGATCGCGTTGTGGCCATGGTCTGCCACGTAGAGGTCGCCTTCCCCGTCGACGGCGACGCCGCAGGCCCGGTCGAATCCGCCGGCGGGAGTGCCGGCGCCGTCGAGGGACTCGAGAAACGGATGCGTCGGCGCAGCGCTGGCACGCTCGATGCCGAAGCTGAAAGTCCCCGCCACGAGAAGAAGGGTGCAAAGGACGATGAAGGCCCCCGCCTCAACCAACCCCAGGTACCGCCTTCCCTGCACCGCGCTGTCCACCCAGCCCCTCTCGATCATCCTCGCACCGCTCCCGCCTCTGCGAGTCCCCTACCCGCAGCTCCTACTTGGAAACGTCGCGGTCCTGTCCATAAATATCTATGGCTTCCCAGGGGAATGCTAGCAGCGCGTGGCAAGGCCGCGTTGGCCTTGACCCGATCAGGCCGTCGGCTGCCTACAGGACTGTCAGCCCGGCCGGCGAGGTGACTGCGTAGGTGGCGCTCCAGGTCGCCGTCGAGGGGCAGATGGCCCCGGTTTCGTGGCTGAGTTCCACTTTTTCCGCTCTTGCGACCGCCGGTTCCCCGTTGGTGATCGCGAGTTCAGCTTTCTGGGTCAGGAATTCACAGCTCAGCCAGGTGCCGCAAACGACTTTGGCGCCAGCGCCCACGGCATCGGTAACCGTCAGCGTTTTGCCTTCGAGCGAGGCGCTGTACGGCAGGTTTCTGACCGTGACCGTGCAGGGGATGAGCGTGACCTCGCTCCGGCATCCGGTGAAGGAAAGCGCCGTGACTTCGCCGAGGATCGGCGCACCTGTGCTGTTGTTTGCGTGGATCGTCGCAGCGGAGTCGCTGCATTCGAAATTGGCGAGGTTCGTCGCCAATGTCGCGTTGGTGGATGTGCCGGTGATGTTGCCGCTGTACTCGGTACAGACCCCTACGGAGTCCGTGCACAGCTGGGTCGCCGAAGTGGTGCCCGCTCCGAGAGCTGCCATCAACGCCGTCGCCGCAATCGCAGCAAGGGCGAGATTGTGGATTAACTTCATTGGGCACTCCTTCTGTCCAGCTCGCCTGGATTTGAAGGCCGATAGCCGCGGCCACCGTGCTCGGCGGCCGCGGCATCGGCTTGACCCTGTCGGGCCGTCAGCCTGCCTACAGGACTGTCAGGCCGGCCGGCGAGACGACCGAGTAGGTGGCGTTCCAGGTCGCCGACGAGGGACAGACCGTCCCGGATTCGTGGCTGAGACCCACTTCTTTGGCTACAGCGACCGTGGGTTCGCCGTTGGTTATGGCAAGGATCGCTTCGTTGGTCAGGAATTCACAGCTGAGCACGGTGCCGCAGACGACTTTGGCGCCCGCGCCCACAGCATCGCTGACCGTCAGCGTTTTGCCTTCGAGTGAGGCGTTGTACGGAAGGTTCTTGACCGTGACCGTGCAGGGGATCAGCGTGACCTCCGTCCGGCATCCGGTAAAGGTGAGTTCGTCGACTTCACCGAGGATCGGCGCGCCTGTGCTGCTGAATGCTGTGATGGTCGTGTGGGAGTCTTCACATTCCACATTGGCCAGATTCGTTTTCAATGTCGCGTTGATGGATGTGCCTGTGATTTTTCCGCTGTACTCGAACTTCTGGGGCGTGCCGGCACATTCCGGCCCGGTTGCTGCGGGCGCGAATGCGCATAGCTGCGTCGCCGAAGCGGTGCCCGCTCCGAGGAATGCCATCAACGCCGCCGCCGCGATTGCGGCAAGGGCGAGATTCCTGAGTACCTTCACGGTAGTCTCCTTTGTCTAGTTGGCGCTGAAATGCGCCAGATTTTCAATCGCGAACGCGCCGGGGCCGATCTCGTTCGGGCCGGTCCCGGCGTCTCGCGTTCCCGGCCGGCTGAGATCGCCGGCCAAGTCTTGGTCGCTGCCGGCGTTCGCCGGCCAAGGGCTCTCGAGTGGCTCGAGGGGAGAGGAGGGACTGTGCCGGCTATCCGGCAATGCCCGTCTGTGAAGCGCGACTCGGTCCAGCTCACCACTGGTCTTCCTCTTCCCCACCCTCAAGGCGATCCTTCCTGCCGAATCGCCTTCTCGGCACGGCCTATACCCGATGTCGCGTCTTTAACACAAATTTCTGTATCAATCAGCTAAACGTCCATGATCAGAAAAACCTCGGCCAAAGCGATCCGGCTGAGGAGCTCCGGAACCCGATAACGAAACCGATCTCGACGAGGAAGATTTCGTCCCCCGCCCCTAAGCGGGCTGCGCCGCCCCCTGCGCCTCCTCGGCGGCGATCGCCTCGCCGCCGGGGTTGGCCTCGGCCGTTGCCGCCTCGATGCTGGTGTGGCCTTTGCCTTTCGCCCGGATCGCCGTGGCCCCGATCACCGCGCCCAGCAGGGCGACGAAAGCGGAGACGGTCATCGCGTGGCCGAGCGCGTAGACGAAGGCTTCGCCGCCGGCGGTCGTGACCTCTTTGGCCTGTGCCGCCGTCAGTCCCGGCACCTTGGAGACCGAGCCGCCGCCGAGCTGTTCGGAGACCGCGTCGCGCTGGGCGGCGGTGACGCCGCTACCGCTCAGGAGCGTGTCGAGTTTCGAGGTCACCAGGCCCTGGAAGATCGCCCCGGTGACGGCGACGCCGAGGCTGCCGCCGACCATCCGGAACATCGAGAGCACGCCCGAGGCGATCCCGGCTTTCTGCACCGGCACCGCGTTCATCGCCGCGCTCGTCATCGGCGACATCGTCATCGCGATCCCGATGCCGAGCAGCATGAACCCGGGCAGTAGGTCGAGGTAGGTCGAGTCGACCGCGATGCGGCTGAAGCTGAACAGCGAGGCGGCGACGATCGTCAGCCCGATCGCGATCAGCCAGCGCGGCCCGAAGCGATCCGAGAGCCGTCCGGCCACCGGCGCCACGCCGACGATCATCAGGGTCGAGGGCAGGAAGCGCACCCCCGCCTCCAGCGGCGAGTAGCCGAGGATGTCCTGCATGTAGAGGGCGAGGAAGAAGAAGACGCCCAGCATCCCGAAGCTGATGATCATCGCCACGCAGACCGCGGCGAGGAAGTTGCGGTCGCTGAGGAGGTCGAACTGGACCATCGGCGCCTTCACCCGGTTCTCGACGAAGACGAAAGCGGGCAGCGCCAGCGCCGCCAGCGCCAGCAGGCCGATGATTTCGGTCGAGCCCCAGCCCCAGCTGTTGCCCTCGACCAAGGCGAGGACCAGCGAGGTCAGGCCGACAGTGAGGACGGCGACGCCTGCGTAATCCACCTCGCGCCCGACCGAGGTGTCGCGCGACTCGCGCACCGCGAACAGGGTGGCGATGATCGCCCCGACCGCGACCGGGATGTTGACGTAGAAGATCGCCCGCCAGCTGACATGCTCGGTGAGGAAGCCGCCGAGCACCGGTCCGACCGCCAGCGCCAGGGCCGAGACGCCGGCCCAGGTGCCCATCGCCTTGCCGCGCTCCTCGGGCGGGAAGGCGTCGGTGATGATCGAGAGCGTGCCCGGCATCATCAGCGCCGCGCCGACGCCCTGGACCACCCGGCTGACCACCAGCGCGGTCTCGTTCGGCGCGAAGCCCGCGGTCGCCGAGGACAGCGCGAAGATGACGACGCCGGTCATGAACATCAGCCGTCGGCCGAAGATGTCGCCCAGCCGGCCGCCGGTCGCCAGTAGCACGGCGAAGGAGAGCGTGTAGCCGTTGATCGTCCACTCCAGCCCGCCGATCGAGGCCCCCAGGTCCTTCTGGATCGAAGGCAGGGCGACGTTCACGATCGTGTTGTCGAGCATGATCATGAACAGCGCGAAGCACATCGCGCCGAGCGTCCACCACTTGCGGTTCTCGTCGGTGATCAGGTGGCTGTATCGCGTCGTCAAGAGCGATCACTTCCCTTCAGGTGCTCGTAGGTCTGGGCGAGGTCTTCGCGATCCAGCAGCGACTCGACGGCGGCGTCGAGCTTGCGACGCTGCGCGGCGCTGAGGGTCGCGACAAAGGATTCGATTCCGGTCAGGCGGACGGTGACCAGGGTGGCGACGAGGTTCTTGCCCTTGGCCGTGATCTTCACCCGGCGCACCCGGCGGTCGTCCGGGTCCTCGACCCGGGTTGCCAGCCTCGCCTTGACCAGCGCATCGACGGCGCGGCTCATCGAGGGCACCGAGACGCCGAACAGCTCGGCCAGGTCGCTGACCTGCCAGGCCTCGGCGGAATGCCCCAGCCCGCCCAGCTCGAGCAGGACCTTGCACTGGGTCATCGAGAGCCCCGTCTCCTCGATCACCCGCAGCTGGTTGCCGCGGTCGTAGAGGAACATGTGGTGCATCAGCGCGGTCAGTCGCGCCGCGGTGTCCTTCTCAGCCGGGCCGGTCTCCTTGCGAGAGGCCGCTTCGATCGCTTTCACATCCGTCGCATGCATGAGGACAATAGTTGCATGCGCGCAACCTTTTCGGAAGAGCAATAGTTGCTCGTGTGATGCACATCACGCGCCTGCTGCTCCCGAGAGGCGCACGGAGTGAAGCGGCTTAGGCCTCGCCGTCGAAATAGTCGACGCGGCTCTCGCGGCGGACCAGCACCTCGGTCTCGGGGTCGCCGGTCCAGATCCCGACCTTGTCGCTGTCGGGGTAGACGGTCGCAGTGGGGATGACGACGGTGGAGAACATCAGCACGCGTGCCGTCTCCTCGGTGTCGTTGCGGATGCCGTGGGCACCGGCCGCGCCCTTCTCGAAGAAGGCGACGTCCCAGGGCTCGAGCCGGTCGGAGCCCTCAGGGTGGCGAAGGGTCGGATGGCCCTCGAGCACCAGCAACCACTCCTCCTCCCCCACCTCGTAGTGATAGGGGCAGACCGCCTGGCCCGGCGGCAGCTCATAGACGCTCAGCCCGGACTCCTCAGGACCGCCGAGCAGCTTGCCGAGGCGCGCCCGCCCGCTGCGGAAGCCGTCCGGGTCCTCCTTGTCGTACTCGAACGGCGGCGCCGCGATGTTGATCCGCTTCATGCGCCGAAGCTAGCAGCGCAAACAGCGTCTTTTGGACGGGCCGCTGCCGCCGAAGCCGGGTCTAACGTGCGAGCCGATGCCGACCGATTACGCGCAGCTCGACCGCGACTACGTCTGGCACCCCTTCACCCAGCAGCAGGGCTGGAGCGAGGAAGAGCCACTGATGATCGAGCGGGGCGAGGGCTCCTACCTGTTCGACACCGAGGGGCGGCGCTATCTGGACGGGACGGCGGCGCTCTGGTGCAACGTCCACGGCCATCGCCACCCGACGATCGACCGTGCGGTCCGGGAGCAGCTCGACCGGGTCGCTCACACGACGATGCTCGGCCTCTCCCACCCCGGCGCGACCGAGCTGGCAGCGCGGCTGATCGAGATTGCCCCCGAGGGCCTCTCGCGCGCCTTCTACTCGGACTCCGGTTCGACGGCGGCGGAGATCGCGCTGAAGATCGCCTTCCAGTACCAGCAGCAGCGCGGCGGCGAGCACGCCCGGCGGACCAGGTTCGTGCGCCTGCGCGAGGCCTACCACGGCGACACGATCGGCTCGGTCTCGGTCGGCGGCATCGACCTCTTCCACGCGACCTACCGGCCGCTGCTGTTCGAGACCCACGTCGCCGAGCCTGGCGACGCTGCCGACCTCGAGCGGGTGCTGGCGGCGCACGGAGAGGAGATCGTCGGCGTGATCGTCGAGCCGCTGGTCCAGGGCGCCGCCGGGATCCTCGTCCAGCCGCCCGGATACCTGCGCGCCGCCCGCGAGCTCTGCTACCGCTACGGGGTGCTGCTGATCTGCGACGAGGTGGCGACCGGGTTCGGCCGCACCGGGACGATGTTCGCCTGCGAGCAGGAAGGCGTGGCGCCGGACCTGATGTGCCTCGCGAAGGGGATCACCGGCGGCTACCTGCCGCTGGCGGCGACGCTGGCGAGCGAGCAGATCTACGAGGGCTTCCTCGGCAGCTACGAGGAGTTCAAGACCTTCTTCCACGGCCACACCTACACCGGCAACCCGCTCGCCTGCGCGGCGGCGCTGGCCAGCCTCGATGTCTTCGAGCAGGAGCGGACGCTGGAGCGCCTGCAGCCGAAGATCGCCATCTTCGAAGAGCTGCTGACCGACGTGGCGGCGATGCCGGAGGTCGCCGAGGTGCGCCAAAAGGGCGTCATGGTCGGCATCGACCTCGGTGACCACGACGCCTCGCTGCGGATGGGCCACCGGGTCACGGTCGAGGCCCGCGAGCGCGGCGCCTTCATCCGCCCGCTCGGCAACACGATCGTCCTCATGCCCCCACTCTCGATCTCCGAGGACGAGCTGCGCGAGCTGGTCGCGATCGCAAGCGAGTCGATCCAGGCAGCGGTGGCTTCGGCGCCCACCTCGGACGTCTCGCCGCTCCCCCAGGCGGCCTGACGCTCGCTGATTTAACCCGGCTATAGGCGGATCAATTCAGCGAGCGCCGATACTCGCTGTGATGGATTCGGGGGCCAGGCGTAGTACGGGCATGGAGCAGACGCTGGTGGCAGAGGCAAAAGATGCGCCGCGGGAGGCCGACCTCGCCTTCGACCGCCTCTACCGCTCCAGCCGCGACGACGTCTACGCCTACGTTGCCGGCCTGCTGCGCGACGCCACCGCGGCCGAGGAAGTGACCGCGGCCGCCTTCGAGCGCGCCTACCGCAAGCGCCGCCGCTTCGACCCACGCCGCGGCGAGCCGCGCGCCTGGCTCTTCGGGATCGCCCGCAACGCCGCCCTCGACGAGTTGCGCCGCCGCAGCCGGCAGGCGGAGATGACCACGGAGCCAGCGGATCTGACCGGCGCCGGGGTCGACGAGGGCGCCGCGCAAAGCGAGCGGCGCCTGGCGGTCTCCGCCGCGCTCGAACGCCTGCAGCCAGGCGAGCGGGAGCTGATCGCCCTCAAGTTCTTCGCCGGCCTCGCCAACGCCGAGATCGCCGAGGTCCTCGGTCTCAGCGAGTCGAACGCGGGGACCAAGCTGCACCGAGCCATGACCAAGCTGAGGGAGGACTGCGATGCAGCCGAATAGAGACGACCAGCTGATCGCCGACCTCCAGAGCCTGCGGCCAACACCTCGGCCGCAGTTCGCAGCCGAGCTCGACGAGCGCGCAGCCGCGGGCTTCCCGCGGCGCTCGCGGCTGGGACTGGAGCTTCCGTCGCTGCCCGCCCTACGTCTCCTGATCCCGGCGGGGGGAGTCACCGCGATCCTGCTGGCGATCGTTTTTGCACTGAGCGCCGGCGGTGGATCCGAGAGCAGCGGGCCGACCGGGGTTCACTACTCCGAACCTAACCCCGATAGCGCTCCTCGCTCGGAACCGGCTCCTCACTCGGAATCGAATTCTGCGGCCGCCGCCGGAGAAGCAAGCGGCGCCGCTTCCGAAGTCGAAAGCACCGTCTTCGCAGCCCCGGAGCGCGCGCTCGGCAGCAAAGCTCCCCACTCAGCTCCGTCCTTCCAGCATCGAGCCGTCGAACGTTCCGCCGAAATCACCCTCGCGGCCAATCCCAAGGACGTGGACGACGACGCCTCGCGGGTCTTCAAAGCCGTCCACGCCGACAACGGCATCGTCATGCGCTCCTCGACCCAGGAAGGGCGCCCCGGCGAAGCCGGCGCGACGTTCGAGCTGCTGATCCCCAGCGCCAGGCTCGGCGACGCGATGGCCGCCTTCTCCGACATCGACGCGGTCCGCTCGCGCCACGAAGCGACCGCTGACATCACCGCGCCGACCGTCACCGCTGCCGAGCTGCTGAAGGAATCCCGGGCCCGGATCGACAGCCTGCTCTCCCAGCTCGAGGGAGCGGAAACCGAAGAAGAGCAGGAGGCGATCGAAGCCGAGCTGCGGCACGAGCGCCGCCACGCCAGCCGCCTCGCCGCTCAGCTCACCCATCTGCACAAGCGCGCCGACTTCTCCCGCGTCTCACTACGGATCGAAACCGGCGGCAAGCAATCCTCCGGCGGCGGCGCCTGGGGCATCGACGACGCGCTCCACGACGCCGGTCACGTCCTCACCGTCGCTGCCGCCGTCACCCTGATCGCCCTCGCCGTCCTCGGCCCGATCGCCTTGATCGCCCTCCTCGCCTGGCTCACGCACCGCGCCTGGGTCCGCCGCGAGCGCCGCCGCGTTCTCTCATAAAAGTGTGGTTGAGCCCAGGCCCCATAGAGGCCCGAATCTCAACCACACCGCGTTAGGCTTGCGCAATGGAGGAGCGACGCCGGGGACCGGCGGAGATGCCCAACTTCGGACCGCCCTCGACGCCGCGTCCGGCGGCCTCGATCGTGCTGCTGCGACGCGGCGGCAGGCATGCGCAGCGGGCGCTCGAGGTGCTGATGCTGAAGCGCAGCGAGGAGGCGAAGTTCATGCCCGGCGTCTGGGTCTTCCCCGGCGGCTCGTTGGACGAGGCAGACGGCGCCGACGAGGCCGGCCTACGCGCCTGCGCGGTCCGCGAGCTCGCCGAGGAGGCGGGGGTCGAGCTGGCTCCCGAGGAGGAGCTGGTGCCCTTCACCCGCTGGATCACCCCGGAGCTGATCGCGACCCGCTTCGACGCCTGGTTCTTCCTCGCCCTCGCCCCCGCCCACACCCCTCCCGTGCCCGACGGCGTCGAGACGACCGAGGCGCGCTGGTTCGAGCCCGCCGCCGCGCTGGCCGCCCAGGACGCCGGCGAGCTCGTCCTCTCCTTCCCCACCCGCACCCAGCTGACCTGGCTCGTCGAATTCCGGAGCTCCGACGAGGCGCTCGCCGCCTACCGCGAGCGGACGCTGGAGCCGATCCTCCCGAAGGTGGTCGAGGACGGCGCTGAACCGCGCGTCGTCCTCCCCGGCGACCCGGACTACCCCACCTGATCGAACTGCATCGAATTCTGGTCGCTATAGGGCCAAAATTTGATGCAGTTCGGTTTACGCTGGGAACGGCTCGAGGCCGGCGTGCCAGGGGCCGGGCGGATAGGTGTGGATGCCGCTCTCTTCCATCTCCGCCTGCAGCCGCTTGAACAGCTGCCCGGCGTTCTTCAGCACCGCTTTCAGTTCGGTCTCGCTGCGCTCGCCGAGGCGCCAGAGGAACCAGAGCTGGCGGTCGTTGACGCCGAAGTCGACCTCGCCCTGGATCGTGGTCACCCAGCCGAGGAAACCGGGGCTGAAGAGCTCGCGCAGCGCCACCGGGTCGTACTCCTTCGGCACCGTCGCCAGGAAGCGCTTGTTGAAGTCGATCGACTCGAACTCGACCTTGCGCTGGAAGCGCTGGGTCACCACCTCGTGGCCCTCGATCGACTCGACGTTGAAGGCCGGCACTACCTGCGCCAGGTCGGGCATGTGGGCCTTGGCGAGCAGCGCCGTGGGCAGCACCGCCTTGTTGAAGAGGCCGCCGACTTCCTTTTCGTCGGCGTCGCAGGAGGCGCCCCAGAATCCCTCGGTCAGCTGCCCGGTCAGCCGATTGACGCCGCCGACGCAGAGCGCGACCGGCCCGTCTTTCGGGTTGATCCCGCCCACCGGCTCGTAGGCGAGCCCGTTGCGCTCGCCGTGGCGGCGCACCGTCTCGGCCCATTCCTGCGCTTCCTGCTTAGCACCCACGCGTCGATCCTATTTGCCGCGGCGTTCGTCCTTATTCGCCCACAGGACTAAAAAAGACGAACGCCGCGGCGTTAGGATGCCCCCAGACCCGGTCACCTACCAGGAGCCCCAATGACCATCGCCATCATCGTCGTCGTCGTAATCCTGATCCTCGCGGTCCTCTACTACATCGGGAAGCGCAATTCGATCATCGCTTCGCGTAACCGGGTCGACGAGTCCTGGAGCGGGATCGACGTGCAGCTGAAACGGCGCCACGACCTCGTCCCCAACCTCGTGGAGACGGTCAAAGGCTACGCCGAGCACGAGAGCGAGACCTTCGAAAAAGCGACGAAAGCGCGGGCCGAGGCGATGCAGGCCTCCAGCGTCGCCGATACCGCCAAAGCCGAGTCGAAACTGACCGGGGCGCTGACCGAACTGCGCGCCGTCGCCGAGAACTATCCGACCCTGCGGGCGACGGAGAACTTCCAGCAGCTGAGCCGCAACCTCTCCGAGCTCGAGGACGAGATCCAGGCCTCGCGGCGGATCTACAACTCCAACGTGCAGTCCTACAACACCTCGATCCAGCAGTTCCCGGGCTCGGTCATTGCCAACCAGGGCGGCTTCACCGCTCGCGATTACTTCGAGCTCGACGACACTGCCGAACGCAGCGCGCCGCAGGTCAGCTTCGGCAAATGACCCGTTAAACAACTGGCCACCCAGCCAGGATCCCTAAGATTCATGTCGATGACGACCGAGACCAAGGACGCCACGCTCTGGATCTGCGAGAGCTGCGGCTTCATCTACGACCCCGCGATCGGCGATCCCGACGGTGGCATCCCGCCCGGAACCGCCTTCGAGGACATCCCCAAGGACTGGTTCTGCCCGGTCTGCGGCGCCCGCACGACGGATTTCCGCCCGCTCGAGCCGGGCGAGGCTTAAGCCGCCGTTAGGCTTGGCTGGCTGATGAGCCAGTACGACTACGACTGGGTTGTTGTCGGCTCCGGGTTCGGGGGCTCGGTCTCCGCCCTGCGCCTCGCCGAAAAGGGCTACAAGGTCGCCGTCCTGGAGTGCGGCAAGCGCTTCACCGAGAAGGACTTCCCGAAGTCGACCTGGGACATCCGCCGCTACTTCTGGGCGCCGCGGCTGGGCCTGCGCGGGATCTTCCGCCTCTCGACCTTCAAGGACGTCTCCGTCGTCAGCGGCTCTGGCGTCGGCGGCGGCAGCCTCGGCTACGCCTGCACGCTCTACAAACCGCCGTCGAAGTTCTTCAACGACCCCCAGTGGGGCGACTTGGCGGACTGGGAGTCCGAGCTGGCGCCCCACTACGACGAGGCGCAGCGGATGCTCGGCGTTGCCGAGGTCGAGACCGACGACGCGGCCGACGAGCTCCTGCGCGAGTACGGCGAGCACATCGGCGTCGGCGACACCTACCGCAAGACCCCGGTCGGGATCTTCTTCGGTGCACCTGGCAAAACCGTCGCCGACCCCTATTTCGGCGGGGAGGGGCCCGAGCGCACCGGCTGTACCTTCTGCGGCCGCTGCATGGTGGGCTGCCAGCACGGCGCCAAGAACACGCTGGTCAAGAACTACCTCTACCTGGCTGAACAGCGCGGCGTCGAGGTGATCCCCGACCGCACCGTCACCGAGATCCGCCCGCTCGGCGCCGAGGACGGCTCAGACGGCTACGCGATCGCAAGCGAACGCTCCGGGATGATCCCCGGCCGCGGCCGCCGCACGATCAAGGCCCGCGGCGTCGTCGTTGCCGCCGGCGCCCTCGGCACCAACAAGCTGCTGCAGCGCTGCCGCCTCGGCGGCGCCCTCCCGCGGATCTCCCACCGACTCGGCGAGCTGGTCCGCACCAACTCCGAGATGATCCTCGCCGTCACTGTTCCCGAGGACTACCCGGAAGACCTGACCAAGCGGGTGGCGATCAGCGGCAGCATCTACCCCGACGCCAACACCCACATCGAGACCGTCTCCTACGGCAAAGCCGGCGACTCGATGGGCCTGCTCTACACGCTGCTGGTCGGCGACGGGACCCGCGTCACCCGGCCGCTGAAGCTGTTCGGGCAGATCCTCCGCCACCCGCTCAACTTCGCCAAGGCCCTGTACCCGAAGGGCTGGTCGCGGCGCACGATCATCCTCCTGGTGATGCAGACGCTCGACAACGCGATCGCCCTGCGGCCGAAGCTCAAACCCTCAGGCAACGTCTGGCTGCAGACCGAGCAGGATCCCGAGAAGCCGAACCCGACCTTCATCCCGGTCGCCAACGAAGCCGCCGAATGGCTCGCCGAGCGAACCGGCGGCCTCGCCCAGAGCTCGGTCACCGAGGCCCTCTTCAACGTCCCCAGCACCGCCCACATCCTCGGCGGTGCGGTGATCGGGCACGGGTCCGAGGACGGCGTCGTCGACGCCCGCCAGCGGGTCTTCGGCTACGAGAACCTGCTCGTCTGCGACGGCTCGGCGGTGCCGGCGAACGTCGGCGTCAACCCCAGCCTGACGATCACCGCACTCGCCGAGCACGCCATGGCGCAGGTTCCCGCAGCCTCAGATCAGACCTACGAGGCGAACCTCTCGGCTACGTAGCCCCAGTTGACGACGTTCCAGAAAGCGTCGATGTAGTCGGGCCGTTTGTTCTGGTACTTCAGGTAGTAGGCGTGCTCCCAGACGTCGCAGCCGAGCAGCGGCGTGGTGCCGTCGGAGATCGGCGAGTCCTGGTTCGGGGTCGAGATCACCGCCAAGCCGGAGGAGTCTTTGACCAGCCAGGCCCAGCCGGAGCCGAAGCGGGCGATGCCGGCGTTTTTGAACTCCTCCTTGAAGGAATCGAAGCCGCCGAAGGTGTCGCCGATCGCCGAGGCCAGATCGCCGCTCGGCTCGCCGCCGCCGTCGGGGCTCAGCATCTGCCAGAAGAGGGTGTGGTTGTAGTGGCCGCCGGCATTGTTGCGGACCGCGGCCTGCTTGTCGCCCGGCAGCGCCGAGAGGTTGCGGAGGACGTCCTCGACGTCGCGGTCGGCCCACTCGGTGCCCTCGAGGGCGGCGTTGGCTTTGTCGACGTAGGCCTGGTGGTGCTTGTCGTGGTGGACGCGCATCGTCGCCTCGTCGATGTGGGGCTCGAGCGCGTCGTAGGGGTACGGCAGGTCAGGTACGGAGAAAGCCATCGCAACTCCTTTGCTCGGTTTGAAGTCCGGGTCGGAGCCTAGATGAATCGATCCACTCGCTATTCCGCCGTAGCCGCTTCGACCGGTGCCAAGCCTTCGACTTCGGCTTCCTTGCCGCCGCCCATCCGCGGAACGATCCGCGCATTGCCGCCGGTCCATTCGTTGAACCGATACCAGGCGGGCTTCGCCTCCCGGTCCCGGGTCAGCAGCCCGGCCGAACCGCAGAAGATGCAGTTGCCGCCTTCGTCAGACCAGGTGAACCACCAGACGCCGCCGACCCCCCAGCGGATGCGGTTGGCGGAGAGCATCGCGAAGGACTTGGAGAGCTGAAAGGCCTGGCCGAAGAGGCCGCGCTGCCAGCGGCTCGGCCCGTCGGCCGAGCCCCAGCCGAGCTCGGTGACGAAGAGCGGGGTGCCCGGGTCGTGGTGGCGGCGCATGATCCGCCGCAGGTTGCGCAGCTGAGCGCCCATCGCCGTGGCGTCGGCGACGTACGGGTGCAGGGCGACCCCGTCGAAGTACTTCTTCACATGGCCGGCGCGGTAGAAGCGCGAGAGGAAGTCGCCGGAGGCGATGTTGGGGGGGATCTGCAGCGGCCGGCCGAAGAGACCGCCGAGGATCGCCTGCGAGCCCGGCGCCTGCCGGTGGATGATCCCGCCGGCGATCCGGATCAGGGTCGCGAAGCGCCGGGGCTCCGGCCGGGTGGCGAAGGTGACCAGGTTCTCCTCGTTCCAGATCTCCCAGCGGCGAACCGGGAAGTAGGGCAGGTCTTCTTCCTGGCGCCAGAAGGTGCCGCCCGGCCCGTAGCGGTCGACGGCGGCGCGCACGAAGGAGCCCCAGGCGCGCCGCTGGCGGGCGTTCTTCACCGGCAGGTCGATCCCCAGCGGTGCGACCCATTTCGGCGTCCCGGTGAGGACCGGGAAGATCGAGAGTTCGGCCCTCGCCGCCAGCCGCACTTCGCGGTCGAACCCGCTCCACTGCCGTTCGGAGAAGGCGGGGCTCTCGGGCTCGACCGCCCCCCAGAACAGGGGCAGCCGCACGGTGCCGATCCCGGCTTCCCGCATCAGTTCATAGTCCTTGGCGCTGCTGGCGCTCTGCGGCGAGATGCCGATGAAGCCGGGCGGCAGGTAGCCAGGCGCCGCCTGCGGCACCGCCGCCAGCAGCAAGACCAGTCCCACCATCGCTGAGATCAACCTTCGCGCCATCCTCAAAATGCTTGACCCGCCACCTCTCCCAAAGTAGCGCTGTGGCGACCTCTCTCGCGCCAACCCCGCCGCTCTGGGATAATCAACTCCTCTCGGGGCGTGGCGCAGCCTGGTAGCGCGCACCGTTCGGGTCGGTGAGGTCCCCGGTTCAAATCCGGGCGCCCCGATTGGTTAGAGACCCGCGAAGGGACGCGAACACGGGCGAAGAACCCGCGGTTTGCTGCCCTTCGTGAGGCTCGGTTCGGGAGTTTTCGCGGCTGTTCGGTGGCTTCCCCGTTGCAGGCCCGTTGCGGCGACTCATGATTCCGTTGCAAACCCGTTGCAGCGCGACGAGCCTTCGGTCGGCGGCGCGTAAGACCTTGCGGCTCCCGCTCCTAAAGCGGCGTTTGGTGGGGCCGGCCGCTAGCTTGGGTGAGCGAGCCAGATCAACGTCGTCGCGTTCTCGGCCCGCTGCTTGATCTTCGTCCACTCGTCTTGACGCACCTGCTCCGCGATCTCATGACGTACCTGCTCGTCGGTCGGATCGTCGGCTCCGCGGGCTAGCGTCCGCATGACCTGTGGTGAGAGACGGAACTCCACGCGCTCGGTGAGGAGACCATTCGTGATCGCGACCGTGTAGGAAGCTTCATCGAGCGAGCAAGAAAAGATCCGAGGAGGTGAGCTAGATGAACATGCTGAAGTCGACTGCCGTCATCCCGGCGACGTCAATCACCAAGACGGTCTGATCAATATCCCTCACGTCCTCTGTCGCCCTCCGACCGGCGGGCGACAGAGGGCCGAAGCAAAGGGAGTCCCTGTTGAAACCGGGCGGGACTATGCTGGCCTCCTCCTGCCCCCAGCCGCGCGGTGGAACTCTGATCGACTCATGCGCCCCCACAAGATGGCCCGGGGGGTCTAGCGGGGGGCGCTGGCCTCGGCATCGTCGACGTGACGCTGGCGCTGGCGGCCTTTGTCGAGTGGTCTTCGACGACTGGGACTAACCCTCCCCGCCCTATTGGGCCGGCACTTCACTTCAACGGGAAGCGGACGCTCTAGCCGCATTCTCACGGCAGCTCTCGCACCTCTGCAAACCGATGAATTACCGAGACGGTCGCGGGACTTCGGTATAGCGGGGGCGGGATGCGAACCCGCAAACCGCGAAAGGCATCAAGACGTTAGCGGCGGTCGCCCGCGACCTCGTCGGCTTGACCCTCGGCCTCGATTGCGTCCGGCAGCGGCTTCGCCGGGGCATGGTGGTTGCAAACCCATTGCACGAACTTCCCGTCCCGCATGGTAATGGGCTTTCTAACCGATCGCCCCGATGTAGACAGAAGCATCCGGCCAGTCTGTCATCCTGCAGCGGATGGCAGAAACCAAGGAAAAGCCGGCCGCGCTGGAGTCGATCGCGGCACCTGCAATCGAGAAGCGGATCCTGGTCGTCCGGGAGCGGCAGGTGATGCTCGACGAGGATTTGGCGGACCTCTACGGAGTAGAGACGAGGGTCTTGATCCAGCAGGTCAAACGGAATGCGAAGCGATTCCCAGCAGATTTCATGTTCCAGCTGACGACCGACGAGACGGAAGCTTTGAGATCACAAATTGTGATCTCAAACGAGGGACGCGGCGGAAGACGTTATGCCCCGTACGTTTTCACTGAGCAGGGAGTAGCGATGCTTTCAGGTGTCCTTCGCAGCGATCGGGCTATCGCAGTGAACATCGAGATCATGCGCGCATTCGTCGAGCTTCGGCGTGTTGCCGGCTCCTTCGCGCTAATTGAGAAGCGTCTGGAGAAGATAGAACGAGGGCTGGGCGAGCACGATGAGCAATTGGCACAGATCTTCAGTGCCATTCGTCAGCTGATGAACCCGCCCGCTCAACCGAAACGACCAATCGGCTTCAGGCTCCGGGAGGACGGCGAGTAGCCGTCGCCCATGGCAGAGGGCTTTGAGGTCACAAATCGTAATTTCAAGATGTCTCCTCGGGCACATTTGTTCGCTACCCGCTGTCCGCATCGTCTAGGGGGCCGAAATCGACGCTAGGGTCTTCTCGATGGAGACCTCTCCCGCCTTCGAGGTCCACGAGGCGAATCTGCACGGCCACCGCGCGGTCTACCGGGTCATCGGCAGCGGCCCGAACCTGGTCCTGATCCACGGGATGATCAACTCCTCCCGCCACTGGGAGCAGGTGGCGCGGCGCCTCGCGGGCTCCTACCGGGTCATCGCTCCCGACCTGATCGGGCATGGCGACGCGGCGACCCCGCGGGGGGACTACTCGCTGGGGGCGCATGCGGCGAGCATCCGCGACCTGCTGACGACCATCGGGGTCGAGCGGGCGACGATCGTCGGGCATTCGCTCGGCGGCGGTGTCGCGATGCAGTTCTTCTACCAGTTCCCCCAGCGCACCGAGCGCCTCGTGCTGATCTCCAGCGGCGGCCTCGGGGACGACGTCAGCCCGCTGCTGCGCGGCGCCGCCCTGCCCGGCTCCGCGGCACTCCTGCGACTGGCGACGCGGCCGCAGGTAGTCGGCGGCCTGGCCGCCGCCGGCGCCCGGCTGCGGGCCCGCGGCAACAGCACCGGGGTCTACCTGCAGGCCGTGGCGCGCGCCCTCGGCCCCCTGCAGGAGCCCGGCTCCCGCCGCGCCTTCCTGCAGACGCTGCGCGCCGTGATCGACGTCCAGGGGCAGCGGGTGAGCGCCCGCGACCGCCTCTACCTGCTCGGGGAGATGCCGACCCTGATCGTCTGGGGCGAGCGCGACCGCACGATCCCGCTCAAGCACGGGCTCGAGGCGCAGCAGTCGATCCCCAACTGCCGCTTCGAGACCCTCCCCCGCGCCGCGCACTTCCCCAACCTCGAAGACCCCGAGGGGCTTGCCGGGATCCTGGACAGCTTCATGGCGACGACCGCCCCCGCCCACATCGTCGACTCCGAGTGGCGCGACGTGATCGGCCGGCGGGCGCGCCTGCGTCGCGTCGCCTGACCGACTTTCACCCCACCCGCTGTGCTGAATCTCGGCTGGCCTATTCGACTTGGGCGATCGCCCGTTCCACTGCGGCGAGCGACGGGCCTTCCTGCAGGGTCCTGGTCCCGTTCGGGCCGTTGACGATCATCGCCTGCCCGTAGCGGATCCCGAGGTTGCTGCCGAGTTCCTCGTAGCTTTCGAGTCGTTTCTGGATCGGGCTGTCGGCGGCCTTGGCTTCTTCGAGCGCCTTGTTCCATTCTTCGATTTCCAGTTCCTCGACCCCGCCGGCGATCGACCTCTCGAAGTCTTCGAAGAGCTTCGTCGTTCGGAACCGCTTTGCTTCTTCCTGGGTGCGGAAGAAGAGGTAGATGAACTGCCAGCCGTATCCCTGTTCGGCGGCGGCCTCGGCCCCGTAGAAGCCGAGCTCCTGGGCAGTTTCTCCGTTTGAGTAGTGCCGGTAGAGGAGCTTGACGTGGCCGGGCCGGACGTAAGGTTCCATCAGCCCCGGAATCGTCTTGAGGAAGTCTTCGCGGCAGCTCGCGCACTGCAGGTCGCTGAAGACCTGGATCGAAACCGGGGCGTCGTTTGACCCGAGCCGGTCGCCTTCCTGCGGCACGCCGCCGAACAGTTCCTGAGCTTCGGCGATGCCGGCGACGTGGACGATCCCCTTGTCTTCCTTCTGGGTCGCGATCTTGACGATCGCGTAGGAGAGGGCGATCAGGCCCATCGCGAGCAGGATCACGACCCAGATCCGGCCGCGCTGGGGCAGCGGCTTGACGGCGACTTCGGAGGACATGCACTCGCATTATCGCGGGCGGGCGCCCTCGCCTGATCCCGGAAGCTGCGGGCTTCCACGGTTGACAGCCCCTGCACGCGGCTGGAACATGGGCGCTACCCAATTCTCACGACCGGGAGGTCATCGATGACCCATCACCTCACCCCCGCCGAGCTCGCCGACCAGATGCAGATGGAGCGACAGGAGGTGATCGGCAAATGCGTCGAGATGGGGGTCCCGATCTACCACGGCCGGATCGACCGAACGCTCTTCGAAACCTCCCTGCGCACGGTCGCTGCCCGGCCGGCCGGCCAGGCCTCACCCCAAGCTCGGCGCTGAACTAGACTCCCCCGGCAGATGTCGGGGAGAGGCACGAACTCGAAGACGATCGCGGACCTGTTGCCGCGTGCGGCGGCCATGTACGGGTCGGCAGTCGCCGTTGAGTACAAGGAGGGCGACCGCTGGGTCAACCGCAGCTTCGACGAGGTCGTCGAGATCGTCCGGCCGCTGGCCTTCGGCCTGGTGACCCTCGGCGTCGAGAAGGGCGACCGCGTCTCGATCCTCGCCAACACCCGCCCCGAGTGGACCTACTTCGACTTCGCCGCGCTCTCGATCGGTGCCACCGTCGTGCCGATCTACCAGACCAACTCGCCCGAGGAGTGCCGCTACGTCCTCGACAACTCCGACGCCAAGGTCGTCATCGTCGAGGACGCCGAACAGCTGGAGAAGGTGCGCGCGGTCCGCGACCAGCTGCCGCAGCTCGAGCACGTCGTCCTGATGACCGGCAGCGCCGAGGACGCGATCTCGATGGAGGACCTCGCCGCCAAAGGCGCCGGTGGCGACGCCGCCACCTGGCAGACGCTCTACGAGGCCGTCACCCCCGAGGACATCTGCACCTTCATCTACACCTCCGGCACCACCGGCCCGCCGAAGGGCTGCATCATCAGCCACGGCAACTACCGGGCAATGCTGGACATGGTCAACGGGGTCAGCGTCATCGAAGACGAAGACCTCACCTACCTCTACCTGCCGCTGGCCCACTCCTTCGCCCTGCTGATCCAGCTCGGCAGCTTCGACCTCGGCACCACGATCGCCTACTGGGAGCGGGATCCGCTGAAGATCCTCCCGAACCTGGCGGAAGTGAAACCGACCTACTTCCCCTCGGTGCCCCGCATCTTCGAGAAGATCTACACCGCCGCCACCAGCGGCATGGAAAAAGAGGGCGGCCTCAAAAAAGCGATCTTCGACTGGTCGATCAAGGTCGGCGCGAAGATGCGCGAAGCCGAGCATGAGGGCCGCAAGCCGGGCTTCCTGCTGCAGCGCTCCTACGCCTTCGCCGACAAGCAGGTGCTGTCGAAAATCCGCAACCTGTTCGGCGGCCGGGTCCGGCTCGCCGTCTCCGGCGCGGCGCCGATCAACCCGGAGATCCTGCGCTTCTTCGACGCCGCCGGCGTCCTCGTGCTCGAGGGCTGGGGGATGACCGAGACCTCGACCGCGGCGACGATCTCGACCCCCGAGGACTTCAAGGTCGGCACGATCGGCAAGCCCTTCCCCGGCTGCGAGGTAAAAATCGCCGACGACGGCGAGATCCTCGTCAAGGGCCCGAACGTCTTCCAGGGCTACCACAAGAATCCGGAGGCGACCGCCGAGACGATCGTCGACGGCTGGCTCCACACCGGCGACATCGGCGAGATCGAGCCTGACGGCTTCATCAAGATCACCGGCCGCAAAAAGGACATCATCATCACCGCGGGCGGCAAGAACATCACCCCCGCCAACCTCGAGGCCGAAATCAAGCAGCACCCGCTGGTCTCCCAGTGCGTCGTCGTAGGCGACCGCCGCCCCTACCTGGTGGCGCTGGTCACCCTCGACCCCGAAGAGGCGGTCAAATACGCGCAAGAGCACGACCTCCCCGAGGACCCGGCCCAGCTCGCCCGGAACCCCGACGTCAAGGCCGCGATCGAGGCCCACGTCGAGAAGATCAACCAGAATTTCGCCCGCGTCGAGCAGGTGAAGAAGATCTCAATCCTCCCCTACGACCTCTCCCAGGAGACCGGCGAGCTGACGCCGACCCTGAAGGTCAAGCGCGCCGTCGTCGCCCAGAAGCACGAGGGCGAGATCGAACAGCTCTACGCGGCCTGAGCCAGCCGCCTTTCAAGTCTTATTGCAAGTAGACGCGGTTAGCGTGGGCTGGCGCTACGAAGCCTCGCCGCTCTGCCGCAGCAGAACCGAGGTCGTCTGCTCGAGGACCCGGCGCCAGGTCGAGGTCTCCTCGGGCTCCTCGTCTGTCGCCTTCTCGACGATGCGGCGGACGCGGCGCTCGGAGATTTCGAGACCGTGGCGCTCGGCGATCTCCCTGTAGCGGTCGTAATCCTTGGCCAGGGTCGCGGTGACGGTCTCGAAGCCGTGCTTGGCGATCTTCAACCGCCGCGAGTAGTCCATGATCGGGGTGCCGAACATCAGCTCGTCGGTCGGGTCGGGCTCGAGCAGGACGATGTCGACGCCCGGATATTTCTCCTGCCACTGCTCGACCGCCTGATGAAGGCGCTGGTGGGCGATCAGGCGGAAGGTCTGGTTGGCGATCGCCGGCAGGCCCATGTCGGAGACGCGGCGGACGCGGCGGCCGAAGACGGTGGGGATCGTCTTCTCGAAGTCGTTGACGTAGGGCACCAGCGGGTTGACGACGACGATGAACTTGGCGCCCTTCTCGACCGCGATGTCGACGTTGGTGGTCGAGCGGATGCCGCCATCGACGAACTGGCGCCCTTTCAGGTCGACCGGCTTGTAGACGAGCGGCAGGCAGGTCGAGCACTCGACCGCTTTGGAGATCGGCACGTCGCTCCAGCCCTCTTCGCCGAAGACGATCCGCTCGCAGGTGTCGAGGTCGGTCGCGGTCAGGTAGAGCTCGTTGTCGAGCAGGCGGAAGTCGTTGACGCGGCCATCATTGCCGAACGCTTCTTCGACGTAGTCGGAGAGACCGCGGCCGGAGTAGAGGCCGGCCGGCAGCGCCTCGGCGAGGCCGACGCCGATGTCGATCATCGAGAGCTCGCCGATCCGGGTCAGCTGCCGCAGCAGCTGCGCGGTCCGCAGCGGCAGCGCCGCGGCTTTGCTCAGCAGCCCGAGGTAGTTGAGCCGCAGGACGCGATTGAGGTCGAGGTCCTCAAGGTCGGAGGGGACGCGCTCGTTGATCACTTGCATCATCTCGTCGGGGCTGATCCCGTTGGCGAGCATCGAGGCGACGAAGGAACCGGCGCTGGTGCCGACGTAGACGTCGAAATTGGTGACCGTGCTGTTGACCGCCAGGAGGTCGAGGGCCCGCAGGGCGCCGATCTCGTAGACGCCGCCGGTGAAGCCGCCGCCGCCGAGGACGAGGGCGGTCTTCGAGGGCTTTTTGCGCCGGCCCTGGCGTTTTCGCGGCTTGGACTCGATGTCTACGACTTCACCCATACGTGCAGTATTCCAGGGCAGGAGGTCATCCTCGACCGCTACCTTCCTCGTCTCGCGTGTTGGAAAACCCGGTGAAACGCATCCTGCTGCTCTTTTTGGTGGCCTCAGCAGGCCTTTTGCTGCTCTGGTCGGCCGCCGCCCAGGCCGGCTCGAGCTGTGCTCAGATGCGCTCCTGGCTGCGCCAGGGAGGCGGCGGCGCCGGCGGGCTGGTCGTCGTCGACGCCGAAACCGGCAAGACCGTCTGCGCCGCCTCGCCAGGCCGGCAGCGGCCGCTTGCCTCGAACATGAAGCTGTTCACGACCTCGACCGCGCTCTCCCGCCTCGGACCGGAAACGCGGATTCCGACCAGGGTCTTCCGCGACGGCCCGATCGACTCCCACGGGGTCCTGCACGGCAGCCTCTACCTTCAAGGCGGCGGTGACCCGGTGCTGGGGACGCCGAGCTTCTACGACGGCTACCTCGCCGGGCTCGGCACCGATCTCCTCTCCCTGACGCCGCAGATCAGGGCCGCCGGGATCACCTCGGTGACCGGCCGCCTCTACGCCGACGACACGATCTTCGACCGGCTGCGCGGCGTCGCCGACTCCGGCTACGCGACCAGCTCCTACATCGGCCCCCTCTCCGGCCTCGACTTCAACTCCGGCTTCCGCGGCTCCACCAGCTCCAGCGGCTTCGCCTCCGATCCGGCGAAGCTTGCCGCCGTCACGCTGGTCGGCTCGCTCCGCTCGGCGGGCATCGGCATCCCCTCGCAGGTGGCGCTGCGGTCGACCCCGGCCTACGCCGAACGGGTCGGCGTGGTCCTCTCCCCGACTCTGAACCAGATCGTCGACACTACCGACGTCTGGTCAGACAACTTCTTCGCCGAGATGCTGATCAAGCTGCTCGGCGCCCGCCTCGGCGGCGCCGGCACCACCGCGGCGGGCGCCCAGGTAGTCGAGGCCTTCGCCCGCGCCCACGGCTCCGGCGTCCACGCGGTCGACGGCTCCGGCCTCACCCGCTCCAACCGGGCCAGCCCGCGGCAGGTCGTCAACCTGCTGGAGGCGATGCGCAAGGACCCGGCCGGCGACGATTTCATCCAGGACCTGGCGCTGGCCGGCCACGAAGGCACCGTCGCCGACCGCATGCACGGCACCGCCGCCTACGGTCGCTGCCGCACCAAGACCGGGACGATCACCGGAGTCAGCAACCTCTCCGGCTACTGCTTCAACCGCAGCGGCCGGATCATGGCCTTCTCGATCCTGATGGCGGGGGTCGGCAACCTCACCCTCGCCCACCTCGACCAGGACCGGATCGCCGGCGCCGTCGCCGGCTACTGAGTGACCAGCGCCTTAAGTCCGTCTTCGTCGAGGATCTCGGTGTCGAATTTCTCCGCCTTGGCGAGCTTCGAGCCGGGGTTGTCGCCGGCGACGACGTAGTCGGTTTTCTTCGACACCGAGCTGGTCACTTTGCCGCCGGCGGACTTGACCAGCGCCGCCGCCTCCTCCCGGGTCAGCTCCGGCAGGGTGCCGGTGAGAACGACCGTCTTGCCTTCCAGCGGGCCGCCCACCTTGCGTCGTTCGGACTCGGCCGCCTCCAGCCGCAGGCCCTTCTCCCGCAGCTTCTCGACCAGCGCCCAGGTTGCCTCGTCGGTCAGCGACTCGTTGATCTGCACCGCCATGATCGGCCCCACCCCCTCGACCTCCTCGATCGCCTCAGGATCGGCCTCGTGCAGGGCGTCGATCGAGCCGAAGTGGTCGGCCAGGGCCTCTGCGGTGACGTAGCCGACGCCCGGCAGCCCGAGTGCGTAGAGGACCCGTTTGAACGGCCGCTGCTTCGATCCCTCGATCGCGGCCAGCAGGTTCCGGGTCGAGGTCTCGCCGAAGCGGTCGAGCGCCAGCAACTGCTCCTCGGTGAGGTCGTAGATGTCGGCGACGTCGGCGATCAGCCCTTCGCCGAGGAAGCGCGAGGCCTGCTTTTCGCCGAAGCCGTCGATGTCCATCGCGCCCTTGCTGACGAAGTGTTTGACGTGCTGGAAGGACTGTCCTGGGCAGCCGCTGCGGTTCGGGCAGATCGTGAAGACCGAATCCTCGGATTTGACCGTCTCGGTGCCGCAGGCCGGGCACTTCTTCGGCGGCTTCGGCCTGCGGGCGCTCTTCTGCTTGCGCGGCAGCCGCGGCGAGACGACCTGTGGGATCACGTCGCCGGCCCGCATCACCACGACTTCGTCGCCCTCCCGCACGTCCTTGCGGGCCAGGTCCTCCTCGTTGTGGAGGGTTGCGGTGGTGACGGTGACGCCACCGACGTGAACCGGCTCCAGCATCGCGAAGGGCACCAGATGGCCGGTGCGGCCGACGTTCCAGACCACCCGGTTCAGCTTCGTCGTCGCCGTCGTCGGCGGGAACTTCCAGGCGATCGCCCAGCGCGGCTCGCGGCCGACCACGCCGAGCTCGCGCCAGAGCGCCTTCTCGTCGACCTTGACGACGACGCCGTCGATCTCGTAGTCGAGCTCATCGCGCCGCTCCTCCCACCAGTGGCAGCGCTTGACGACCCCCTCGACCCCCTGGTGGTGGTCGGTATCGGGGTTGATCTTGAAGCCCTGCTCTGCCAGCCATTCGACCTCGGCCATGTGAGTCGGCAGGTCGAGCCCGCGCACCGCGCCGATCCCATAGAACCAGGTCGAGAGCGGCCGTTCGGCGGCGAGCTTCGGATCGAGCTGGCGGATCGAGCCGGCGGCAGAGTTGCGCGGGTTGGCGAAAGTCGGTTCCCCCGCCTCGGCGCGCCGCTCGTTCAGCGCTTTGAAGGCAGCGATCGGCAGGTAGGCCTCGCCGCGCACTTCGACCAGCTGGGGAGCCTTGCCTTTCATCTTCAGCGGCACCGAGCCGATCGTGCGCAGGTTCTGGGTCACGTCCTCGCCGACGCGGCCGTCGCCGCGGGTGGCGCCGCGGACCAGCACGCCGTCCTCGTAGGTGAGGGTGACCGCGAGGCCATCGATCTTCGGCTCGGTCGTGTAGCTGAACTGGGAGGCGGTGATGTCGAGCCGCTTGAGGAAGTTGGCGAGCCGGTTCTCCCAGGCCCGCAGCTCCTCCTCGTTGCGAGCGTTGCCGAGCGAGAGCATCGCCTCGGCGTGCTCGACCGGCTCGAACCGCTCGAGCGGCGCCGCCCCCACCCGCTGGGTCGGTGAGTCCGCCGACTGCAGCTCGGGGTATTCCTTCTCCAGCACCCGCAGCTCGTCGAGAAGGGCGTCGTATTCGTCGTCGCCGATCTGCGGGTCGTCGAGGACGTAGTAGAGGTGGTTGTGACGATCGAGGAGCCGGCGCAGCTCCTCGGCGCGCTGCTCGGGCGGAGTGCTCACGCGGTCGCGGCGCCGGCCAGCATCTCCTCGAACCCCCAGCTGCGCAGGCGCTCGATGCCGCCGTGGTCGGTGAGGTCGAAGTGGATCGGGGTGACGGCGATCCGTCCCTCGGCGACCGCTTTCAGATCCGTGCCCTCGATCTCCTCGTAGCCGGGCTGCCAGCCGTAGATCTCGTAATGGCGGCGGCCGTCCTTCTCCTCGACCAGCTTCAGCTCGTCGTTGTAGATCCGTTTGCCGAGCTTCGTCACCTCGATCCCGGTCGGCTCGCGACAGGGGCAGTTGACGTTGATCAGGGTCGCCTCGGGCATCGCCTCTTCGCGCAGGCGCGCGACCAGCCGGGCAGTGAAGGGGGCGGAGACGGAGAAGTCGAACCGGCCGCTGACATAGCCGAGCCCGCCGGCCGAGGACTGCTGGGAGACGGCGATCGCCGGGATGCCGAGGACGATTCCCTCCAGCGCCGCGGCCACCGTGCCCGAGTAGGTGATGTCGTCGCCGAGGTTGGCGCCGTGGTTGATCCCCGAGACGATCAGGTCCGGTCGGCCACCGACCAGGCCCAGCTCGGCAAAGCGGACGCAATCGACGGGAGTCCCATCGGTCGCGTAACCGACGCGGCCGTCCTCGAAGGTCACCTCCTCGACCGTGAGCGGCGAGCGGGTGGTGATCCCGCGTCCGATCGCGCTGCGGTTGGAATCGGGAGCGATGACATCGACCTCGACCCCCTCCAGCTCAACCAGCGCCCGCCGAGCAGCCTGCAGCCCCGGCGCCGAAATGCCGTCGTCGTTAGTGAGAAGGATGCGCACGTAGGCGATTCTAGGTGGCGGCTTAGTCATCCTCTTTACAGCCCCGCTGGGCCGATCGTCCCTTGAGGGGTTTACGCTTTTTAAATGCCCTTAACCGTCGATGACACCCTCATCGCAGAGGCAGGCCGCCGCCTCGCCGCAGCCGCGCCGGACGCGCGCGTCATCCTCTTCGGCTCCCACGCCCGCGGCAACGCGCGTCCCGGTTCCGATTTGGATCTACTCGTGGTGGAGCCAGAGCTCCGCAACCGACGCGAGGAGTTCGGGCGCCTCCGGGAAGCATTGGGCGATCTGGGGGTGCCGGTGGACCTCATCGTCGTAAGCGACGACCACGTCAACAAGTGGGGCCGCGTGCACGGCAACGTGATCCACGAGGCGATGCAGGAAGGCCGCGTTCTTGCCGGAGCTTGACCCGACCGAGGTCGCTGCGGTCCTCAGCCGCAAGGCCGAGGGAGATGCCAAGGTGATGCGCAAGCTGGCCGATGACGGGGAGATTCCCGACGATGCGGTCGGGTTCCATGCCCAACAGGCGATCGAGAAGTGGCTGAAGGCCGTGATCGCCAGCCGCGGCGAAGACTTCGAGTACACCCACGACATCCGCCACCTGATCGTTCGCGCGAAGCTGGAGCCGGGTGAGGCCGATCAGCCTTTCGACATCAGGCAGGCGATCAACCTGACCGAGTATGCGGTTCCCCTTCGCTACGAGGATCTTCTCGACGCCGAGCCGCTAGACCGGGCGAGCACCGTCTCCCTTGTCGACGAGGTCGAGCAATGGGCAAAGGGCGAGATCGCAGCATCCACGCCTAATCGAGCTTGACCCAACGTTCCGCGGTGCCAACGGTCCGGCTAGACATCGAATACGACGGCAGCGGCTTCCGCGGCTGGGCCAAACAGCCCGGCCAACGGACCGTCCAAACAGAGCTTGAGACGGCGCTTGCGACCGTGCTACGCGAGCCGATCGAGCTGACCGTCGCCGGTCGCACCGACACCGGCGTCCACGCCCTGGGACAGGTGGCAAGTTTTGAAACGAATGCCGAGCCGCCCGAAGACCTGATGCGGCGCCTCAACGGCCTTGGCCCCGACGACGTCGCCGTCACCGCCGCCACCGTCACCGCCGATGGCTTCAACGCCCGCTTCGACGCCAAGTCCCGCAGCTACCGCTACCGCCTCCTCGCCCGCTCCGCCCCCAGCCCCTTCGAGCAGGGCAAAGCCCTCTGGTGGCCCCACCGCATCGATCTGGAGGCGCTGGAAGCCTGCGCCGCCGCTCTGGAGGGCACCCACGACTTCACCGCCTTCACCCCCACCCAAACCGACCACGTCCGCTTCGACCGCGACCTCCTCGCCGCCTCCTGGACCCAGGAGGGCGACATCCTCAACTTCCAGATCACCGCCGACGCCTTCATGCGCAACATGGTCCGCGCCCTCGTCGGCACCCAGCTGGAAGTAGCCTCAGGCCGCCGCAGCGTGGAGAACTTCCGACAACTCTTGGAGGGCGCACCTCGAACTGAGGCCGGAGACACTGCACCCCCCCACGGCCTGTACCTAGAGTCGGTCTCGTACTAAACCGTCGGCCGGCCGCTGTCGTAGCCGGGGGTGGGGCACCCTCGGGCTGGCGGATACTCAAAAAGCCGGCCTAATTAGGCCGGCTTTTGTCAGAACGAGGGTGCCCCACCCCCGGCCCCAGCAGCGCTAGACCAGCTCGAGAAAGACCATCTCAGTCGAGTCCGATTTCCGCGGACCCAACTTGACGATCCGGGTGTACCCACCCGGCCGGGTCGCGTAGCGCGGGCCCACCTCGTCGAACAGCTTGTGGACGATGAACTTGTCGTTGTGGAGGGTGGCCAGCGCCTGGCGCCGGGCGTGGAGGTCGCCCCGTTTGGCGAGGGTGATCAGCTTCTCCACCTCGGGCTTGACCGCCTTCGCCTTGGCCTGGCTGGTCTGGATCCGCTCGTGCTCGATCAGCTGCTTCGAGAGGTTCGAGAGCAGGGCCGAACGGTGCGACTTATCGCGGCTGAGCTTGTTGCGCTTCTTTTTGTGCCGCACCGGATCCTCCGCTCTCCCTGGTTCGCGCCTTTTAGTCTGCCTGAAGATCGAGGCCGCGGGAATGCAGCGTCTCGATCACTTCCTCGATCGACTTCTGACCGAAGTTAGGGATCGCGTTCAGTTCCGCGCGCGACTTGCGCACGAGGTCGCCGACGGTCTGGACGCCGGCGCGCTTGAGGCAGTTGTAGGAGCGGACGCCCAGTTCGAGCTCCTCGATCAGGATCTCGTCGAGGCCGTTGCTGGCGGCGCCGCCGTTGTCGGCTGCGGAGGAGAATCCGTCGGTCGGAACGGCGGCGACCGGCTCGCGCGCGGTCAGTTCTTCGACCCGGTCGGCATCGGTGAAGATCGCCAGGCTCTTGATCAGGATCTCGGAAGCTTCGCGAAGCGCCGCCCCCGGCTCGATCGAACCGTCGGTCTCGAGGTCGAGCGTCAGTTTGTCGAAGTCGGTCCGCTGGCCGACGCGGGCGGCTGCGACCGCGTAGGAGGCACGGCGGATCGGCGAGAAGATCGAGTCGATCGGAATCACGCCGATCGGCTGCTCGTCGGACTTGTTCTCTTCGGCCGGCGAGTAGCCGCGGCCGCGGCCGATCGTCAGGTAGACCTCGAGTTTGGTTTTTTTCTCGAGCGTCGCGATCGGCGCGTCGGGGTTGAGGATCTCGACGCCGGAGGGAAGATCGATGTCCTTTGCCTTCACCTCGCCGGGGCCGGTGGCGACCAGCGGTGCCTCGACCTCGTCGGCGTCGGTGTGCATGCGGACGACCAGGTCCTTGAGGTTGAGGACGATGTCGGTGACGTCCTCTTTGACGCCAGGGACGGTCGAGAACTCGTGCGCCACCCCCTCGATGCGGACGCTGGTGATGGCGGCGCCGCCGAGCGAGGAGAGCAGGACGCGGCGGAGGCTGTTGCCGAAGGTGTAACCGAAGCCCTTGTCGAGCGGCTCGATCGTGAAGGTGCCGCGACGGTCATCGATTTTCTCGGAGGTGATGCGGGGGACCTGGAAATCAGTGGTCATGAGTTCCTTGCGTTGCGTGTTCTGAAATGGGGTTCCGGACTACTTGGAGTACAGCTCGACGATCAGCTGCTCCTGAACCGGCGCCGAGATCTCGGAGCGCTCGGGGTAGCGCAGGACCTTGGCGGTGAGGGCATCGTGATCGGCC
>Ga0068856_100000370_pt1 | contig 49339 bp, 71 predicted proteins | sample KBSCornC62_FD_66595 | JGI IMG/M metagenome (GOLD analysis project Ga0068856, IMG submission 66595) | Corn rhizosphere microbial communities from Kellogg Biological Station, Michigan, USA - KBS Corn C6-2 | ecosystem: Host-associated > Plants > Roots > Rhizosphere > Soil ...
TACCCCTTAGGAAGGGAATACATTTTCGAAGATTCCATTAGTGCTCTCCAGGGATATAAGGAACTACTCCACCAGCGCCGGCAAGCCGCCTATGCCGATTCCCTTAATAAGGATCAGCGAAGAAAGGAAGACTCGGTGTACAAATGTCTTCATACTTACCAGTAGACCCGGAAGGGATCGAACCTTCACTACGAGCTCCAAAGGCTCGTGTGCTACCATTATACCACAGGTCTATGAGCCCTCGTCCGGCATCGAACCGGCTTCCTCTGAGTACAAAACAGAACTTCATCCGTTAAAAGCTTCAAGGGCAATGAGATCGGTAAGAGAATCGAACTCTTCCCGGCAATTTTGCAGATTGCTTGACCCCCAGGATCAGACCGACCATGTAGCACGCCGACTTGGATTCGAACCAAGATCAAAGGTTTTGGAGGCCCTTATTCTACCATTGAACTATCGACGTATATAAAACAAAAACCCCGGAAGTTATCCGGGGTTTATAATAGGTAGCAAAGTTTATGCAATACACTACACGCCCGGATCCTTGATCAAGGTACACCATTGCTGTATATATGTATAAAAAGTCATCATCGTTATTCTAATATACAAAATAATACTGGTTCTGCCAAAAAAGAAACACCGGAGGTAGAGACCCCCGGTGATAAATCCTTAAAAACCAACAAATAAGGATTTTTAACAAGCACATTTGGGACCATTCGAAGAGACCCCAATGTGAATATTATTGGTACTGGCCGCCACAAAATTGAGCGATTTGGAAAGCGTGGATCCGGTACCTGACCAGCCCTGGCCATTTCCATTCGCATTGATCGTAGCCAGCGAGAAGCCATTGGTCTTGGTAAGATTAGCAACCCAATTCGCAGCGATCGTATAAGTTCTTCCCGCTACCAGTCCTGTAATGAAAGTGGAATAATTGGGACCAGTGGACATAGCGGAGGTATAAGAGAAGATAGTTGCATTGGTAACAGCGTCCTTTATCGTCAGCGAGGAGAGATAAATCGCCTGTCCATCACAAGGACCAGGGCAATTGTACCATACATCAATATTGCTAAAGTTGGGAGAAACAGTAGTAGCTGTCTGAGCGGTGGTCACCGTCTGTAGGCCGTTGGTACAGTTACGCCGTATCACTACACTATAGGTAGTACCCTGGCTTAATCCGGTGACTACCTGAGCAGGCTGCTGTGCGTGCAGATACAGATAAGTGACCCCATTATCTACCGAGATATCATAGGTATCTCCTGCAACAAGCCCGGACGGTGTTATCGTAAAGCCACTCGTATTGATATTGGTAATTGTAAAGGTGGGGGCGGGACAAGTGGCTACAGTGGTAGTAGTAAAATTCTGCAAGGAACAGAAGGTAGGAGTAGTACTCGACTGGAGAGTATATTCCGCCTTCAAGCTATAAGTAGTCGCCGGTGATAGACCTGTAAAAGAAGTAACAAGATTGAAGAAGATGGCCGATCCGGAAATGGTATTCGTCGCTACCACATTATTAAAATTATCGAATACCGTTAGTGTGATAGAGGAGACGATCTTTTTAAATTCCGCGAGATTGGTTATAGCAACGGATACATCTACACTGGTAGCATGTACTGAGAGGGAGATGGAAGGGCAGCTAATAAAGTAACGATCGATGGTCACCCACGAACTACTTCCTTGGTTACACCGGCTACGGAGTGCGAATACGTACTTAGTATTCGGTTGTAGATTGGTAAGTGTGGCGGTTGCATCAGTGGCTGCATATAGATTATTCCCCGCATTCCATCCGGTGGTCGGTGGCAAGGTAGAACCTACATCGGTTAGCCGGCCAAACCAAAGCTCCTGAGCCATAATCCCATTCTGTGGAATCCAGGTAAGGGTAATATCAGAACCGCTAAAGGCACCATCCAGGCTAAGTGGAGCCGGACAAGCAGGCGTATTGGTCGTACTGGTACTCACCTGTGTACAGTCCGTCTTGGAGAAAGTATAGGAGGCGGGGGTAACCTTGATACGATAAGTTGTGATCGGCGATAATCCTGTGAAGGCGGAGGTTACTGTACTGGTAAAAGGTGCGATTAAAGTATTGGTGGATAAGAGCAGATTCTGCGTGTCGTATAGCTCCACGATATAAGTATCAATCGTTCCGCCAAGGTCCGGAAATTGGACAGTGAGGGAGGTATCCGAAGGAGTGACCGTAAGAGAAACACATTGGAATTTAATATCCGATCCTTCCAGTATAGTGGTGCTTCCCGTAGGGCAATTATTGATCACCCGAAAATCGTACAGGCTATTGTAGTTTAATCCTGTAACAGCCTGAGAAGAGATTGCGGGACCTACCGTTATAAAAGTAGCCCAATCAGTTTCTGACCGAAGTTTGAATTGGATCGTTTGCGTACCACCGCCTGCTGCGGGGACCCATGTTAAGACGGATACCATTAGGTGCTGGAGATTTGTAGATTAGAAGGAGTATTACATACCAGGATCGGCGAGGTTGCAAAGGTTACCAGGGTTTCCGAGTTCACGCCACCGCTACAATGTGCAATGACCGTAATCGAATAATTGGTAGCCGGCGTAAGATTTTGTACGATATAAGGAGAGGTCACATCTGCATATGTGGTCACACCACCTACGACGATATCATAGGAGATTCCGGCTGTCTGGTCAAAGTTGACAGTGGCAGATGTCGTATTGATATTACTGATATTCACGCCGGTAGGTGCTGCACAAGTGAGTATACTAGTGATATTGGTAGAGAGGCAGGCAAAATCCAGGACAGGTACCCAGGAAGTGGTATTACCGGAGGTGCTTTTCTGCCAGCTGATACAACGGGAAGGACCCATATTGGTAATCGTGGGTGGAACGTAAGGATAACCATCATTACCCAACGTAAGTATATTGTTATCCTGAGAGGAAGGTACTAGCTCGACAGAAATGCTATCCGGACAAGTGCCATTGGTACTCACGCGCAGGCTGCGCGAAGTAATCCGGCTCAGTAACGTGGTGATGTAGGAGAATGCTTTCTTGAAGATAGTAGTGATCGATGGTTTATCCGCATTGATCACTCCAATACAATCATTATCCGGTCCGGTATAAGTAACACAATCCGAAGGAATGATATCAGGACAAGTGTTGGCAGTATAAGTAGGATCTGAGCAGGTCACCGGAGGAGGTGACGAGCAGTCCTGACATGCAGTACACGGAGTATCGGCCATTGTAAAATTGTTAATTATATTTTATATCGCGAACGTCAGGTTTGTCCTGACCTTTGTTCTACGCACCCTGGCCTCCACTGGTTCCCAGACTGGGACACTTGGTACTATCGGCAGGAATAGCTCGGAAGAAAGCACCTCCGTCGAATCCAGCACTAGCATAATTGGGCGCATTGGGATCGCCGATGGCTCCTTCAATAGTTTTAGCAACGGAAGGAACGGTGAGGAAGTACAAACGCATATCATTATGACCGGCGAAGCTGCCATCGGTAGCTAATCGCAAGCCGGAAATAAGTCCTAATCTGGTAGGAGCAAGTCCATTGAGAAGTGGGATCAGTGTATTACCGGTGGGATCCCATCCTACCCCGATCGGATATTGAATACCCAACACAGAAAGGTAGACCAGTTTGGAACCAGTAAAGATATAATCGTTACCGTTCGCACTCTTACTAAAGCCCCAACTGAGCTCGTAACAACTAGCAATCGAGGGACTAGGTAATGCGGGACAAGTCGTGGTGTAGGTCGCAGAATTATAGACAATCAGATCGCTGATGGTTGCATTTACAGGAATACCTTGTGTCTGTCCACTATAGATACTTTGAGATTGAAGCGTAGAGTTACCCGGTACGGTATAAAGCAATACAATAAATCCGTTATTACTATTAGTATCTACCGCAATAGAACAGAACTGACAAGTGTCCTTGAAGGTGGCAATATGATTGATACACTTAACGCAAGTAAGTGTACCATCCGTCAGTACCACATTCATATTGAAAGTGTAATCCAGGCTATTATCCAACGGCGAGGAGCTGAGATCGATCACGATGCCATCCGGATTGACCAGCTGTGGAAGTACCTTGATGTACATCGTAAATATGCTACCGGCCGAATCGGTTACTGTTAATTTGCTCCCTAAGGGATTGGTCTCCGTCCATCCGGGGGGAACATTGGATTTGGTAGCAAAGAATAGCGTCGCACTCATTCGGTCCGCTGATAATTTGATATCGAAGTCAACAATCACACTATCGCAGTCTACCTTACAACAAGTGTTGTTGATCGTCTGCACCTGTTGATAGAGATCAGCGACAACCATGAGTAAATTGGAGTAACTCTGCGCTAGGTTGCTGGGGCTAACGATCCAGTCCGGTAACAAACCATAGATCTGGGCCGCATTCCCCGGAAATCTTGCCATCGCTGATTGTACATCCGTCTGTAAACCGATGACACCTTTGTAGGTACATAAGTCCTGTGCGGTAAGTACTACCGCGTCGGAAGTCTTCCGGTTGGTAAAAATGCAAGAGTTAAGGGAAGGCTCCTGGTATTGAGGAATAGCCTCTAATACCTTTACCCTATTATCGAGAGTAATAAGGGTACCACTAACGGCGTTTATTGCGCTGATGTTGCTACAAGCAGTATTAATCAGGGTCTGCAGTACACTTTTCTCATCATAAGGTAATGGATTACCATACGTGTCGTAAGTAGTTAAACACTTGAGATCCAGCGTTAGCGAGGAGGTATTATTACTCAGCTTGGCATTGATCGCATCGATCATATCCTTCAGCTTACAAGAGCTATCGTAGGATATCTGCAGCATATTGGCGATACTGCGCTGGACGGGTTCATCCATGTCCAGTTTGTCGATGATACATTGGATCGATACGGTTGATAGATCCAGCGGAGCGGCAAGGGTTTCCACTTGCTGAGCGATCGTGCAGATAATGGAAGTGACATTATCCCCTTTCTCGATTCCCAAGGCAGGAATGTCCCGCCCTGTCCAGATTACGCAATCCGAACCTTGACTGGCACCATTGCAACCTGTGGAACTATTCTTATTTTGCATTGATTTTTAATGTTTTACGTTTGCATTGAACCAGACATACGCGGCAGCGGCGTCGATTTCCTGTAATTGCGCCTCCGAGAAGGAGATCACTTGATCATAGTGAGAGATTTCCAATACTCCATCGCCGATCTTCTTAGTGAGCTTGACCAGGGTTCGACTTTTCATATTGTAAGACTTGAGTGAGCGGATCACATTCTCGTCGAAGAGAACTGGTTGGTCATTGATAAGGACAGAACCATCATCGATGAAGGTCACCCGGTGAACATTATCCGGAACTAAGTAAGAGTGAAAATTGACAAACCAACTAGAAGGGATCTTGTGAAGGCGTTCTTTGATCGGAGCAATGTGATCGGCGACTCGTTCGTAGGTCATGGTCATGAATAGGAAAGGAAAGTTACTGACGGACTTCTCGGTGTTGGAGAACTCGATAATAGCGGTTCGATCGACATCCAGCCAACTGCGCAGCTCACCTAATTTGTCATAGATGAGTTTCTGACTATCGATCTTCCGATTCGTCCAGTCCAGCAGGGAACCTTTGCGTTTCAGCCATTTGTAAACTGGCTGGGAGATAGCGGCCAGGATGCCGGCGATAATATAACCTAGATTTTTTAATATATCCTCCTTGAAAAGTGGCATGTGGTCTCTTTAGGATAAGGTGAATAAATTATTAAATAGTATAACCGGTTACAGAATAGTAGGCTGAACTGATATTACCCGAGGACATTTGTAATTTTATGGCTCTACATACCTGTGCATTCAGTCGTTGAGCGTAGGTCTTATTGGCCAGCATAGCTAAGGAGCTTCCTGTAGTCACACCATCAATATCAAAAAACGGACGCAGGCTACCCGATGACACGTTGTATATTTTTATCTTATAAGAGGCGTTCCCACCACTTCCCGTATTAACATGCTGAGAGATAGTTATAGAAGTGGCGCTGGTAGATCCACCCCCGTTAGCATACCCAGTACCACCAGCCATGAAGGAAGATGCCCATTCATAAGAACCGGCACCGGTATCAAAGTTGGTACCATCCGCGCTGATGGTCATCGTAAGCGTCGTATCGGTCGTAACCGGTACTAGTCCCATGATGTGGACCTCTAACTCGTTATAACGGGTATAATAGTTAGAGAAATCAATGGTGAGGGTTGCCGAGTTAGAAATGGTTCCGGATGCGAGAACGACAGGTGCATAGGCCATGTATACAAAAGATTGGAATGATTGAATTGCTTACCTATATCGAAATGTTATTAGTAGTAATAAAGCTAGATAGAATGTTAAAAATGGCCAGGTTACCCTGCTCATTAGGATGTTTCGCCGTCGATCCAGGATCTCCATAATTGGAAGAGTCCGTATTTACGAAAGCACTTCCCAGGTCGCAGAAGAACACTTTGGGGTCCGCCACCGTGCTGACAGCCGATGCAGCAAGATTTCTGCACAAGGCAGCATCGGACTGTACGCTTCCAATTGCCTTGAAGATAGGAGTCATGCCACAGACGATCATGATCGCATTGGGGTAATTCCTTTTCTTATAAGCAATCGCAGAAGCAACGGCATTACTGAACCAGGTCTGCCGTTGAGAGGAGAATCCCGCACCATCCGATTGGATATCGTTCACGCCCATGGTATAAATAATGAGATCCGGTGATTTGGTCTGCCAAAGTCCCTGGGATTGAACTAATTGGAGATCGTAAGAGGTCATACCGGGGTAGGCCATATTAACGAGTCTGACATCGGTCCCGTTATTCCTATACCAATCCCGTAATCTAACCAGATAAGGACCGTCGTTGGTGGAGCAGCCTTGTCCATAGGTTACACTATCTCCCCATCCGAGTATGGTCTTAGCTGCACCCAAATTCAGGTCATTTGTCAGATCCCAACCAGTGATTGTCCCGGTAAGTGCAAATTGTACCCCGTCCATGGGTGTATCGAGTATTCCTCCTAATTTGGGAGCCGTATTGACGCCATATTGTTGGAGTAAAATGGATGATCCATATCCTATATATCTCTTGACAGGGATCGTGATCGGGTTAGGTCCGATGATGACGCTTTGATTCTGAGTCGGATAGGTAAAATTGTAGGATAACCCGTTGTAACTATAGCCCGTCTGGTCCACGATCCTCAGCCGGCACTTGAGGCGCTGGGTGGCGGTGAATTGTATGCTATCTATCCACCATAACCGGGAAGGCTTACTGAGCTTAAGGGAGGCAAGGGCAGTACTGTTGGAAGAGGTATATTGGCCGGTATAATCAATCTCCGTAGAGCCCAACGCGCCGGTAGGTAATCCAAAACCTTCTGTTTCTAATCTGTTGTAAAAATCCAAGTCTGATATCATAATTATTTTTTGTTAGTAGATCAGCCAGAACGATCCATCATTAGTAACTGTATAACCTTCCCCGGGATTGATAACAAAAGTAGTTACGGAGGCAGTTGTGTACAAGTTATCGGAACCGGCTCTGGTTAGTGTGATGGCCGCAGATCCCCTATTCTTTATGAAAAAGCTGAGATCGGTGTTCCCGGACAAGGCGGGAAGTGTCCAGGTAGTTGCCGATGACCCGGAGAACACATATACCATCGCCGATGTGCTCAGTGTGAGCGTAGTAGCTGAGCTGACGGAAGTTTTGAATTTAAAAGTAGCCCCTGATACTGCATTGGTAGCACTAAGGGCGGTAGCGTTGAAAGTACCAGCCTGAGTCACAAAGAATGAGGTGGTATAAGCTGCCCCATTCACAGACATTTGTGCAACGAAGTTCGCCTGGTTCGTAGTAGCATTTAACGGTTGTAGTACAAACCTAAAACCAAAAGGCACAGCCACACCTCCAGTACTATTCCATCCACTTGCATCAAAGGACAATGCTGGAGAATATTGCAATAGAGATACAGTGGCAGCTGTGGTGTTTTGCAGGATCAGACCGTTGGCATCCGTACCCGTTATGCCAATGGCAGAAGAGGTGAGTGTGACCCCATTATTAGCACTGGAGAAAGTTAAATTGGCCGATTGCTGTAATACACCTGAACTATTCCCATAGAATAGACCACCGTTGGTCGTAAGGGAACTGAACGTAGGTACATTAGAGAAAGTCTTATTAGCGAATGTTTCTGTGCCACTGAGCGTCGCTAAGGTACCCGTGGTAGGTAAGGTTATAGTTGTCGGGCCGGTGCTAGTCAAGGTAACAGAGTTAGCACCAGACGTAGCAAGCGTGGAACCATCGGCGAGCGTAAGTGTAGCACTCGTCGTGGGAGCTGTAATGCTAACCTTATTAATGGAGGTAGCGGTCGCTACTCCGAGAGTGGGAGTAGTAAGGACAGGGGAAGTCAAAGTCTTGTTGGTAAGTGTCTGTATATCAGTCAATGTGACCGCATCGGCGATACCATAACCAACAACTGTAGTAGGGGTAGAACCTATTTGAGCAAAAGTGTAATCGCCGCTGGCCGGTACGACGGCTCCCGTACGTGCATTAAAGGAAGTGACTCCGCCACCGCCGCCACTTACCTGCACAATGGAGCCGGCGTTGTTATAATAAACGGCCAGCGTCGAGGTAGTCGTATTGTACCAAACGGCATATTTGCCATCTGCGATGTCATTAGCAGTGGGGGCAGCGCTTCCGGAACGACCCATATTGGCAAAACCCATCGCCTGGGCAAATTTCCTATTGATATCTGCCTTTAAATAGTCAAACGGGCTGGCTCCGTTCTGTCCGGGGTTAACGGTGATGGATCCATTCATGTATTAGGGAGTGTATGGAGGTATGCATGGAATAATCCCTTGACAACCACCTATTTGTGGAACCGATCCGGGAAAATAGGAACAATTGGAAGGGTCCGACGGGGCGGGGAAAGGATATTTATTAGAAAGTGGTGGTGTAGGTTTTAATGGTATAGTGGTGCAAATAATCCCGCTCTGGGCGATCTCCAGCTGGAGAATGTCATCGGCGAGCTCCATGTCAGTATAATCAGGAGAGCATGCTTTGATCCCATAATGTAGCTGTGCTACCCGATCGGATAAATAGGCGGCTGCCCGGCATTTTATTTTGCAAAGGGCTACAGACATGCGTTATGATTATAACGTTCAAGGAGTTGAAGGGCTTCGTTGTACTGTTCCTGGGCCTGTGGTACGTCCAGACAATCTTCCGCTGACCATTTAGCACCGTCGATCAGATCACGGATACCCCGGAGCTGCATCAGCAGGGAATTATACTCGTCTGGTCGCAGATTGCACTTCCGGGAACGGGTGGCGCAGGCCGTCTGGATATACTTTCCGTACAAACTACAGGTACGGAAGTAGTTGAACTCTACCAACGTCTTCAGATTGGGATCGACGGAGAACTTGATATTATAATTACCATCTGGTAAGGAGGCTGTAGACGGAGGGCAGCTTTCACAGCAAACCCCCAATTGTCCACATCCCAGGACCAGGACAAATCCTGCACCGCTGATCGGCGAGGGATAGAAACAGGTACCTAAGGGGGACTGCACTTCCACGATCCCGTTCTGTATTGGCAGGAGGGGATCCCAAATGGAAGTATCGCGGATGACCATCGTTTGACAATCCGATCCGGCAGTAATATCCAAAGAAAGGGAGTGGGCCATGTGAAAATAATATACGGAAAAAACTTGGTATCAGCAATTAATCCTCCACGTTTACTCACTTATCTATTTGAGTATGAATAAAAAGGGTTGGCAGCGAGTGCCACCAACCCTTGGGTATGAGGATTCATAAAAACTAGCGAGATTGCAACAGGACGCCGAACTTGCTGGTGATCCCTTCAATGGTCGCCTCGAAGGTCTTGGCCCGGGGATCGTCCTCTTTGAAGATGATCGGTGTTTCCATTACTTCTGTCTTCTGACCGAAGTTCTGGTTGCCCCTGGCCGTGTGATACCGTAGGTAGTATACCTTGTAGTAAGCCTTGCGGTCCACTTGTGCCCGGAGCTGCACATCCATTACTTCCCTCATACGCGGATCCTGCTCATCATAGCCAAAGGGCATGTAGACGGAGGCAGAGATCAGCTCGCGGATGACCCATTCCCCACTTTGGCGGGAGTGTTGGGCGACTTGCGTCTTCCGGGGTGTCGGGAAGGTGGAGATATCGGGTGCGTTCGGGAAGTCAACGATCCAGGCCAGGTCCAGTTGGATCGGCGCAGTATTGTAGTAATCCCGAGGATCGAACGAACAATCGTTGAAGACCGTATCGATATAGCCGGCGCTGATCCGCAGACCCGCATATACCGTGGACAGATAAGCATCCGGTGTGACTACAGTGGGCAGCCATACATGTCCTTCGAAGGCGGGGAAGGCACTCCAGGTAGCACTATCATAGCTCAGACAGCTATCGGTTTGCTGGCCATCGGCGATACGTGTGATCGTATAGATATCCGCGCAGGCGGTACCGGCTGTCTTGGCAATGGAACCCGTCACATAGTTGGGGAACTGGGCGACAAAGGCGGTCACATCCGTCAGGCGGTCGCTGGAAGGATTACACTGGGGACGATCGACCACGATATACTCCTGACGAGCAGAAGCATACGATGTACCGACCACCGTCCAACCAACGGCAGTGTTAGCAGCCGGGGTACAGAAAGCACCCTCTGACGCTTGCTTGGTAAAGATATCGGAATTGACAGGTGTAACAGCCGTACCCGCAGTGACTTTGATGATCACCTGAGCCACATCACCATTGAGCGTAGAAACATACGAAGCGTCAGCGGTAGCAGTGCTGTAGGCGGTGGCAATCGCCTGTGCATATGTCAGACGAGCAGCGGCGGTGGACACATCATCACTATTGGTCAGCGGACGTTGTACGATGTATACGTCTTTGGCAGCGGTGAGCGTATAACCGGTGGGACAGGTCGTACAGCCAGGACCCGTGATCGTTGTGGTCAACGGAACACTGGAGGTAGGAGTGTACGAGGCCAGTGTTACGCTCGCAGGCGTATATACCTGGTAAGTACTCAGTCCACCCACATAGGAGAGACGTGTGATGGGATAGGTCTTACCGATGGCGGCTTGTACCTGGGCCTGCGCCACAGAGCTACCATCATCATATACCTGTATCTGGTTGAGATTCTGCAGGGTTTCGGGAGCGGAGATCTTGGCCGTTACCGTACTGGTATAGCCAGATCCACCCGAGGAAATCGTGACACCGGAGACAGAACCCGTGGTGAGCGTTGCCGTGGCGGCAGCACCCGTACCTGCTCCATTAAGGCTGGAGAAGGTAACCGTGGGTGTAGCAATATAACCGGCACCGCCGACGATAGTACCGGGCGTAGTATTCACGGAAGTGGCCGTCAGGACAGCCTGTACCGTGGCAGGAACCGTGCTGGCACCTGTACCACCGCTTAATGTAACAGTCGGAGTGGAAGTAAATCCGCTACCGGCAGCCGTGATAGTGAAAGCACTAATGACACCATTGGTAACCGTGGCTGTAGCCGTGGCACCTGTACCTCCGCCCCCTGTAATAGCCACCGTAGGCGTGCCGGTGTAGCCGCCCCCGCCATCAAGGATCTTGATAGAAGCAACGGTAGTAGCCGTGAGCGCCACCGCAACGGTAGCCTGGGAAACCGGTGCAGTATAGGAACTAATAACCGCCTTGGCGCGTACGCCCAGGATTTTCAGTTCGGGGTGGTTATTGATCGCATCGGCGAAAGCTCTTGTATTAGTAATAACACCGAGGGGTCCGACACAACCCGTTGTACAGGAAGGATCGGCGCAAGGAGCAGTAGACAGAGAAACAACGTGCTCCAGCGTCTTGCCGAATACCCGGTATACGGGTTCACCATAGAGACTGATACGCAGTTGATAATCCGTACCGCATTGATACGTGAAGTTGTTGACAGCCGAGCTTATCCCATAAGCGTTCGGAGCGGCGGTACCATCATAGCCGATGACCCATTCTTCGTTCTGCAAGCGCTGGGGCAAGGAGACTTCGAAGGTTTGGATATCGGTACCCCGGAAAAAGTAGCTCTTCAGGCTACGCTGCATCCCGGCGAAGAACTTGGTGAGGTTGTCCTTCGTGTGATAGGACCCCATTGCCAGGAAGAATTCCTTACCATTACCGGTAGGAGTGGCGACGTTCCAGGTCTGACGATCGAAGATAGATACCTGTCCGGATACCAGATCCTTGGTGTGGCCAGAAGTGGCTACACCCGCATTGGCGACGAACACCGGTAAATTGAATTCGTAATTGGCTGACATTATAATTGTCGTTTAGAGTGAGGGAAATAAAAAGAAAGGGAAGATTAGTTATTTTGGGTGACTCGCTTTTCGGCGAGTGCTACTTGGTTGAGAGATTCAATATCGCTGGCGAGGATCTTAGCTGCTTCGTCTATGATCAGTTCAGCTACGTCGTCCTTCCATTCCCAGGTATCCGATGTTTTTGACTTATCCACGAAGTGGATAAATAAGGGCTTGCGATAGTAGATCAGTTTGACATCGACGATAGTAAAATCGTGGTTGTGATAGACGCGGATCTTGTTACCGATGAGTGTGTGGAAGGTTTCCTCGAAATCGAACGAGGGTTGGGTGTCATAGTTCATTAGTAGATCGTCCACGTTGGCCTCCTCGGCCAGGTGACTGCGCAAAGGAACATATACACAAACACCCTTGGTACACATCGGCGTAACCCTTTTGAGATAGAGATAGTCATCCGGGAGCCGGCTGGTCTCTGCGTAAGGACCATTATTGCCGATGGAGAGTTTATCCTGCTTGAGTAAGAACTGTAGATCGTCCACGCGCTGGGTAGTGACCTCATCTGCCTCCCGGTCCGGGTTCCCGCCATGTTTGTTACGGCGGAGCCAGGAAAGCGCGGCTTTATTCACCGCTTCCTCGATGGAAAAATCTTTGAGGTTGCGTGCGTCCTGGCTATCCAGTTTCGATAGTCGTTGCTTGATCTTTATGGAGGCCAGGGAACTATTCATGTATTAGGCGATCTTTTTCTCGACTTCCTCGCGGATGGCTTCCAGCTCTTCCACGTTTTCTCCCCGAAGGAATGTTTCCACAGCTTCGTTGAGGTCGCTGCCGAGGATCGTTCCTTTCCCACGGGTCTGGAACTTGCCTTCTTTGTTCTGGAAGACCAAACCAAAGTAATCGGAAGCGTTGATAATGGCCATGGCGATCAGCCGCGTCTTGTCTTTTTTGAGGATCTCTACTGCGTCCAAAAAGAGCTTAGAGCAATTTTTCTTCTTCGATTTGACTAGCAGTCCTTCAATGTACTGATAATGAGCCTTGTAGAGTGTCGCCTTAGCGGTGTGCTTGGTATAACCCATATTGGAAGGGTGGAGCACCCAGGCGAGCCATAACAGATCTTCCTGGCTTTTTTTCTCGTTGAGTTCTTCCAATTGTACAAAGGCTTTGACTTTGAAGGAGATATCTTCTGTTTGCCGTTCGGCCTCTTCTTCAAACTCAGTGAGATAGAAAGGTGTGCTATACTGCAGGGCGAGCTCATAAGAAGGAGCGATCTCCTCGAAATAGCCGCCACCTAATATCTTCCACATGAGTAAGATATGGTCAGGGTGCTCATTATCAGCGTCAAAGAACATCGAGAGAGTCTCGTTACCGAGGAGGAAACGTCCATGTTCCTCCCAAAAGAATTTATTATCCGATTTGATGCGTTCTTTTCCGTAGATATCGGCGAGGCGTTTGACATCTTCGGCCTGGCGCTTGAGCAGAATATCCTTTTCTTCTTTCGAGTAAAAGGTAGATCCTTTGATGTGCTTGGGTTCCAGACCGGTGAGATATTCAAAATCCTTCTCGCTGATCTGAACAACGGTAAGTTCACAGGAGTGAGAGAAGGGAACTTGTTCCCCGGTACCAAAGACAACGGCATTGCCATGTTTTTGTTCTTCGGGACGAGTGGAACGAATAGCGAAACGTTTTGACATGAGGTTGGTTTTAAGTAGCTAAGGGGTTTTTGTGGGTCCGTCGAACGTCTTACGGGACATCCAACGGACCAACAAAAATAGGGATATACATTGGTACTACAAAGAGCCGCCGGTGCGGGGGTTCTTCGGTACTAATTTTAACAGACGAGTCGGGTCTTTTACCCAAACGGTATCCGGCACGGACGTGAACTTGGCGGCAAAGCCGGTCAGGTCATCCGAAGATACGTGGGCACTCATACCCTTGTAATTCAGCTCGGTCAAAGGGTGCATCCAGGTACCGTTCTGGATATGCATCTTGATCTTGCCGGCACCATAATCACCGGGGCGCAGGATCTTGATGTTATCCGATCCACCATACTCATTATAATCATGGATGATCATAGAGTACGAAGAAAGACGGTAACCATTGATATATGGGTTGATCAGGTCATTGGATTCGATCGGGTCAAGTGAAGGATCCAGTACCACTTCGAAATCGGCGATCATGTTGATCTTGAACCGGCGTACAAGTGGTTGGTTAACCTTCAGGTTACCGGCGTCGCCTTCAACAACCCCGAAGTCCTTGGCATTCTGGATCATATCCACCCCTTTCAGTTGTCCGAGGAACAGCTGAGAGATCAGTTCGAATCCACCGCGACCCGTGCGGATCGTCAGTTTGGGTTCGGCACCGGGGAGAATATCCACCTTGCCGTGAAAGTAGTCACGAACGGCATTCTTCAAGATACCAATGGTAAAATTGGCGATGTTGAAAAAGCTCTTGTAACCACTATAGTCCAATTGGAACCACAATCCGGGAGCGAGGATCTGCGAGTCGAGACCATCTGCGCCCGATTGTCCACCGCTGCCCCACATCATGTAGTTGGCGGTTTGTTTGGCGAGGATGCCGACGCAAATGTCATCGTACATCATAGCGAGTGCCTGGAAACCAACCTTTTGGTCTTGCCCCGGGTACTGCTTCACGTAGTCATTCAGGTACTTGATACCGTTCTCGGCCACGCCTTCGAGCTGGATGTATTCAACAACTTTGTTCTGCATAGCCTTTACCCAGGCAGCATCGAACCTTTGACCATCGGAGAAGATGGCCGCCTCGCGGGTAATGTGATAGGAGCTCTGGAATTCGGCCGTGGAAACGAAGTTGACGAATTTCTTGGTCGAAGAGCCACTGATTGCCCAGGAATCCCAGTTCTGACCAAATTCCCTGGAACGGGTGGCGGCCAGCTTGTAGATCTTGGAACCATAGGTGAGATATTGTTTCGGAACGAATTTTTCACCGTTGAAAGAAGGTACCATCCGGACATAGTAAACGAAATGTTCTCCTTTGGGCTTGATCTGACGGGAGACGACTTCCATTTCGATAGGAGAGGTCAGGTCAAATTTCAGTCGGGAGCCGTATCCGCCTAACTTGTTGTTATTCACCAGGATGGGGAATTCTTCGCCATCAACGCCGGGTGTAGCACTGTTGCTGATATCGGCGACGATGTAAGTGGAGGCATCGGAGGCGGTAGCCAGGTCATAGGTGTAGGAATTACCTTCGATGTATTGTACATTCTGAGAGGTAATATTCATGGCCAGCAGGGGTACTTCAGCTTTGCGCTTGAAGGCCCATAGATCGATAACCCCCATATCTGTCGGGGTAACGGGACTAGCCAGTTTTGAAAGGTGAGGGAGGTCCAGGTGAGACTGCAGGTTCAATCTTGACTCATGCAGAAATATGCCTGGAATGACAGTAGGGGTTGCCATGTTTTATAAAAAATTCTGGGATTACGAGTTTAGCGGCCGAACCCAAAGCCGGTGCGGCTGGGTCGGGTAAGCGTGTGCTGAGGAGTAGGCTCCAGCTCATCATCGGGGGTGACAATCGGTGTAGTGGTCTTCCCTCCTGTATTGAGGGTGCGGATGGTATTGTCTACGTGGGCAAACTTGACCTTGGTTCCGTAGACATCTTCAAAGGCTTTGTCATCGGCGGCCAGGAGCGCAATCTTGGCCAGTTTGGCAAAGTTGCGTTCGGCAAGGAGTTGATCGATAACGGTATAAATACCCAGGCCGCCCCCATACTCAGGGCGGGGAACCGCCAGGAGTTCATAGACGACGCCTTTGTGTTGTTGTTTGAGTTTGAGACCATCGAGCTCAGGGGCGTCCAGTACTTTGCGAATAGCCAGATCGTTCTGTTGGACCTGCTGTACGAATTCCTGCTCTTCCTGAGCCTTGGCCTGCAAGATTTGCTTGGCCTGGTTTTCGTAATACTGCTGAACCACCGGTTTGTAGACCTTGGCACGATCCGCCAGCTTAGCACGATCCTTCAGATCGCTGATCTCCTGCTCGATGACATCATCAGGATCCCCGTTGAGTCGCATCCGCTCGCGGATAATCATCTCCTGGTGGGTGGGATTTGTTTCATCCAAAGAAGAGAAACGTTCTGCACTGGAGGAGGTTTGCAAGAGCGGGAGCAATTCCGCCGGTGATTGGATCTGCGATGCATATTGAAGAACCGTCTGCATCGCGGGAGAGAAGGATTGATAGATATTTTGTAGTACCTGCTCTTTCTGCGACTCGATCCGATGCTGGAAATTGGCATCCAGGAGTTCCTGGAGATCTTTCTTCGTTTCGATCTTACCATCCGTGAAACCAAAGAGCTTTCCTTCCTTAATTAAGTCATTGACGATCGCCCTGGTCCCGTCATCGATCTTCTCGACCGGGGGACGACCTTTTTGCTTACCTTTCCCTTCATCGGGTTTAGGGTCACCTTCTTTTGGTTCCTTTTCGTCCTCTTCATCTTCGTCCGGAGGTGTCTGCTGTTGTTGTAACAAGGTAGCAGCATCTTTATCGGGATCCAGTGTGGGCCGGGGCTTGAGTGGATCATCTGCATCGGCGGGAGGAGTAGTAGTCGTGGTACTGGGAGTGGCGGCCGGAGCGGTAGCGACTTGCTTCAGTAGATCGGCAGCGGAACCTTCGAATGCGTTATCGAATTGTTGAGAGGTGAATTGCTTGATTTCCATGGGGGAAAGTTGGTTTAGGAAGGTGATATAATATACATTTTTGTTGGCACATTTCCAAATCTGTCAGGTTATTTTGGCAGAAAAAACTTTATAATATAAGAACTATCGTACTCGATCAATAGCGGCCTGCCTTTCAGCGAGAAAACGGCTCCATTCTTCATTGGTCATCCATTGATCACTGTTCTTAGGATGATTATAACCTCTCGATCCATAATAGGTCTCCTGTCGCTGACAAAGAGGGTGACCACAGACTCTTTTGGTATAATCTCCTATACCGCCTGGCTCGTAATAAAACCAGTTGTGATGATGGAATGCGCGGAAGAGGAATAATCGAATTCGTTTCATGATTGTTGGTTTGTAGATACTTAAATATTATTTCTTTTTGTCATATTTGTTCTTGTTGGTCTTGGCAATCTGGAGCTGTTTATCAGCGACCTGCTCCTTGGAGAGGAGCTTTTGTCGTTCTAGGAGCATTTGCTGGGCAAACTGTTCTCGTTCGGTATCCAGTTTTTCTCTCTCCAGGGAATGTTTCTGATCAGCGACCTGCTGGTCCTGTAGCATACCTTGTAGGTTCTGTTCGGCATCCAGCATACCATTTTTGTCATTATCGGTCTGAATACCACCCAAAGCTTTGATCTCAGCGATGCGGATCTGGGTTTGGCGATCCTGTTCCTTTTCATAGTCCTCGAAGGCTTGCTTATCCTTGGCCATCTGCATCTCGTGCTGTTGCTGTTGCTGTTGCTGTTCCATTTCTCGCTGATATTGCTCTTGTTCCTTTTGCTCCCGGCGTGCCTCATTATCCCGCAACCGCTGCAGGTACTCAGGGATGGAGTTGCCGAGTATGCCTTCGGCCTTTTCTAAGAAGGTGGCACCCATCGTGTTATCCTGTACGAGGAGTTGTTTCAATTCCTGCAGCATCTGCTTGGTGCGCGGTTTGGCCGTCGGATAAATATGATAGTGACGAGGCAGATTCTTCTTCCCTTCGATCTCTAGCCATACATTCTGCTGTTGATCGTTCATATAATAGACCCGGGAAGACTCCTTAGTAGCACAATAGAATTGGGCGGCCTCGATCATGCGCGAAACGACCCGGGGCATAAGTTCATTGGTATGCTGGTTGAAGAGTCCTTCCGTTTGGGTCTCGGAGAAGTTAACCGCCATCTGATTCCCTCCGAGTGTTTCCGATGCCTTGGTCTCCGCTGCTCGCTGCATACTAATGCCTACGCCCAGGAAGCATTCTTCCTTCGCCATACGTCCTAGTGCCATGTATCGGGTAGCTTGTTCAATCTGCGAGAGATCAAGACGAGCGGGAAGAGCTGCTTGATTGGGTAACTCCAAACTTTCCCGGGATACCTCATATTCCAGGATAGACCGGTCCCGCATATCGTCCATGTATTCCTTCTTCATATCCACCGCTTCGTTACCGGGTGCATTCCGGGGAATCATTCCTTTATTGATGGCCATCACGATACCCAGGTCGTCCTTTATGATCTTGGGAACCTTATTATTACAGATATTATAGATGATCTGCCAGGGCTTGGCCCGATCAATAAAAGACACCGGCCGGACACCCCAGTACTTAAAGACACGGCCTTCCACAGGTGGCTTGGATTCGAAGGGATTGTTCTCCCCCCGGAACTGGAACTTAACAGGTTTTCCATCCAAATAGATGGGATTGAAACCCAGGTTATTGGTCTGCCAGAACGTATGGGACATGTTGGAGTTGATCTTGATCAGGTGCCGCCATTCGTTGCAGTAGGTCCAGTCCACATGCTCCCCGTAGACCAGGTTGTATTTGGTCTTGCCTTTGATCAGCGAGTTGTCATATTCGGGTTTGACAGTCACTTCAAAGTTCTCATCCACCCAATCGGCGAAAACAATCTGGCCGGACCGGTCGATCTTGGTAAGGAATCCGATCTTACGCTGGGAACGCCAGTAGAGACGCATAACGCGGAACATATGGGGCTGGCCAAAAATATCCGTATGCTTACCCAATAATTCGATGGCGGAGGGAGCCTCGTTGGTAAAATTGGTCACGTAGGTTTCCTTCAGGTTCCTTTCCAGAATAGCGTCATTCAGCGCCGGGTCGGTACGGCCTTTGGGATAGGGTTTGGTAGTATCATAATACATGGAAGGAAAGCTCTTCCACATATCCGGGATCACCATGGCTCCGGTATTGGTAGAAAGGATCGTCTTGAGTCCTTCGAGTTGCTCGCTATTGAGCCGGTCATTGAACCGGTTGATCACATCGCCGACCGTCATCCATTCAAACCATCCGAAGTAATCCCCATCGCTCACATAATCGATCTTCGGGGAGGTATGATAGAAGCAGTAAGCAGAGTCCAGTTCCTCCACTTTATATCGATCTTCCATGAGGTCCAGGTGCCAGAACTCCCGGCTATTGCTCAGCATCTCCGTGAACATCCTGGTCTCCTTTTCATCCATATAATTAGCTTCCCGGTCTACATTGTACACATGTTGGGCGAAGTTCTCGGCCACCGAGCGATAGCTTTTGAATTTCATCTCTACCTGGGCGACTTGCTGGGCGAGCTGCATTTCAGATGCAAACTGTTGCTGGATCTTCGGATCCTCTGCGTCCGGTAATATACCCATCCGGGCGAGTGCTATCTGCTTATCCTGCATGACTTTGGCCATCAGGGTTTGCTGCAGCTGATCTTCTTTGTACTGAAGCGCCTCCGATTTGGAAAACTCGTCTACCGCCTTGATGATCACATCATTATTACGCCGCATGAATTCCCCCCGAAGAACTTCCACCAGGTTGGGAATCAGTGGGTAAAACTGCTCCAGCGGAGATTGATGCTCCTCTTGCCGATAGGATTCTGGTAATACGATCCCCACCAGGTCTGCAAAATTGTTGTACTCCGGGGACAGAAGATAATCATTATGGTCCAGGATGCCGGCTGCCAGCCAACGGTTCTTGATCTGCTTTCGGCCATACTTCTTAACATGCTGATAGCCGATGGATTCATGAAAATCGGCGTTCCAGCGGATCCAGCCTTCATCCTTATCTGCTAAAGGGATCATCTGGAAGGGAGAGACATCCAATAGGTTAAGTGGCAAACCATTGGAATTGGTGACAGCTCCTCTTACCAGGTCGATACCGGTAAGGAGTACTTTTTGGGAGGGGGCTTTGGCCATGGGTAGGTTAGGGTTATCCTAGCAAGGAACGCGGCTTTCCTTGGTAAGGTTGATGTAACAAATTAAACCCGAATGTTTTAGCGGGTTGTTTTTTCTGCTCCTGTGCATTTCGGTAAATCTTCTTCTTATAAGAAAGCTCGAAGCACTTAGCGGCCGTCTTGGCCAGTCCGAGCGAGATGCGCCGGTCCGTATTGATGTTTTTATTGTATAGTTTGAGTTCTTCCAGGGTCCAGTAGTCATCAATCATGTCAATGCCTTTGATCGTCTTGACTACATCGCCGATGGAGCCATCCTTATTTTTCTTATGGATACTGTCAAGTTCCGTGGTTAGATCCTCCAGCAGGTTGCTATTGATAACATCATTAGCTTTTCCATCAGAACCCAGATAGATCCCCCACTCGTCTGTTTCATAACCAGTTAGATCGATCTCTTTAAAGAGCGTGAGTTCTTTTCTTTTGAGAATCAGTTTGCTATGGCCCTTTCGGCGCATATGGTTAATGAAGTTGGGTTTGTTCCTTTCACAAGAGGCGTACGCTCGATAGAGCCGGATGAGTAGTTCTCCTTGTTTGTTAGTATCATTGATGTCATCATAACGACCGGTCCAGCAAGCAACGAGTTTCCCTCCTTCATAGCGGATGGTTTTATTCCCTTCTTTATCCGTCTCATGGACTTCGATCATCCGCGAGACGATTGAAACCGAGAAAAGCGAATCGGAGGTAGTGGTGATATTAGCCTCCACGGAGTCCACTCCCGCGAAGAACATTCCCAGCTCTATATCCTTTGGGGGGGCCTGGTAGATGATCGTCACACCGCGCTTGTCCTTTTGCTGGGGATCCACCGGGTACTCCATCTCCGTAGGACGCTCTGCCTCCGGGAGTGACTCCAAGGGAATAAAGACAGGATTACCATCCTTGTCTTCATCCATGATCCCCTTACGCGGCTTTAGTTTACCCTCCTTGATTTGTTCCTGGATGATCTGTTGCCGGCGCTCGATCATTTGTGTCGGAAAATAAGCATCTTCCCGGAAGGAAAATGCCTCCTTGATCGTTTTGGGATTCTGGCTCTTTTTGAGTTGATAGAGCGCCGAAGGGAGCTTCTTCCATTCCTCCTCTGCTTCGGCAAGGGCCCGTAGAGCTTCTTTTACCATAGAATTCCCAAAAGGATCGATGTAGGGTGGCATTCCATATTGAGCAGGGATGAAAAGTCCACAGATCTTGATTACGCCTGTTTCATCATACCATTTGGTAGGAACACCCAGCATTCCATAAATACCGGGATCCTTGATAAATTTCTTGAGTGGTTCACATTCGGTGAGATCACCTACGGAGCCGGCAATCACAAAATCACCTACCAGTTCCAGACCGGACTCGATGGCAGGATTCATATACTCCAGAGTGACATCAGCAGTAGGTGCAATACCCCCTTCCTCGTAGAAAGCAATATAAGTGGGGCCGCCGACGCCATTCTTGGGATCACGCTTCAAGGTCCGGGCTACGATAGTCGACATATTGCCTTTCACATTCCACTTTCCTTTGGATTTCACCTTGATAGCCTGCTGCCAATTCCCAGTCTCCCCGGGTTCGGAACTCCGGTACCAGGGTGTATGCATGTTCAGGAAGTTCCTATATTGATCTAGTATCAGCCAGGAACCTTGTTCGCCCGATACAAATTTATCATCGGAGGCCAGCATCTTGAGTCGCTTATTGCGCTCAAACCAGTAAACATTGATCAGCTTGGCACAATGATAATACGAGCTGAGCATCTGGCGCTTCTTCAATACAGGTGCTCTCTGGTGGACACATTGGGCAATCTTCTCATATAAGGCCATGTGGTATTGCACGTCCCGGACATCACAGAAGGTCTCTTTCATCCCCTTCTCCTTATTGGTGATCGGCAGGAAGTTAATGAGCATATAATAGCACCGGGGCGTATACCAGACTTTGTCCTTATGTTTCCAGATAACCCCCAGCCGACATTTTAATTTCTCGAAATCCCAGAATTCCCGCCAATCCTTCGTGCCCTGGGGAAGTTGGGTATAGCACTTATGTTTGTCATAGTACTGAGCCAATTTGTTCCATTCGAAGACACATTCATCGAAGGCATATTCTCCCGGCTCTTTGAAGATCGACCAGAGGAAATCCGCCAATGCTGGCTGGTCTGGGAAAGTGGTTGAAGACCAGGTCTTGGTCTCAAAATCGAAGGTGGGGATATTTTTAAAGGGTACACGCATGATTTTATAGACCTTCTATCTCATCGTTATCATCTTCGTCGTAAGAAAGTCGGACGCCTCCACGTACTTTCTCGCTCTGCACCTCTTCGAGATGTTCCTTATAGGCTTCTTTAAATGCTTGACTAAGTGCGGGATAGGACTTGGCGGCATTGACGACCTGAGTAAGATTGCCATCCATCCCTGTCGTAAGTTCATTTACTTGCAAGTAACGACCGAGTTTCTCCAGCATCACTTTGAATCCCTTATAAACGGTATAGGTAGCCGTCTCGTGCATCTTGCGGACCACTTCTAAGGCATCTTTAATATCCACCGCGTCCGTATCGATCTCGGGGCAGATCTGCCGGGTAATGACCTCCTGCTTCTCCTCTTCCGGAAGATCGGCGAAGGGGTTATCCTGCCCGTTGAGCGAGCACATATAATGGAGGTAAGCCATGATCTTCCCTGCATTCTCTCCGTACTCCTCCATAATATTCTTGAGGGAGGCTATGGTATAACAATGCTCGGTAGGAGTCACTACTCCTCCGATAATATCAAAGAGACGGATTCTTCCAGCCATTAGATAAAGATTTCAGATTCAATTCGGTCGGCTACTTCCTCAAAGGTACCCAGCTTGTCGGAAAGTTCAGCCTGAATATAGGAGCATTGTTTCGAAGTAACACCCACCTTCCGCTTAGCCTCCGAGAAGCTATCGTTCATAACGTGGACAAGTACGGCGCAGGCACAATATCCCTCGTGTTCGCCGATAGGTCTTCCCTTTTCATCTGTGGGTGGAACAGGTCCTTTCTGAAATTCTCCGGAGCGGAGGGCAAATATCCATCGGGACCGGTTTAAAGACACTTCCTCGGGAGTATATTTCATAGATTGGTTATTTTCTCGATTTCCACCACTCGCGGATACGTTGTACTTCCGAGCGGAGATAAGGAACTTCCATCTTATTAATACGGATGGGATTATCCTCCTCGTCAAAGATGACATGATTCAGGTTGATCTTTCCCACCTTGAGATGTTTGTTGCGTTTCCAGAGCATGTACATATATAAGGAGGTCTGTATACAGTAATGGCTCCAATTGCAATCATCGAGATGACCCACGGGCTGCCGGAGTTTCTCCCTGCCGGTCTTGGCATTGTAAAAGCCCTCCTTGTCGATAGATTCGTTGGTCTTGTGGTCTTCCACGTAGATCGTGTCGTCGATCACATATACCTCATCGGCGGTGCCACAGATACCGGTCTCTTCGTCCCAGACCATATATTCTGTATAGAGCGTATTATTCTCCAGCTTACAATCCGGTTGCTCTATAAAATATCTTTCGGTAGAAGGATCCTGTTCATTGGGAGGGAAGAGCTCCACCGGATTGAACCGGACGATCAATTCGTGATTCCCAAGAGTAATGATACCTGCTTCATTCTTAGTGTTTTGCTGCTCGGCATGGTATTTCTTCCCTCGGTTGATTGCCTTGGTATTCTTCTCCTTCCATTTTGTTTCCACCTCTTCTATCGCCATACTATGGTCCTTGGCATATTTCTTAGCAATCGCCTTCCAATCCTTCGGACGCTGGAGTTCATGAATGACCTTGCTGACAGAGGTATATTGCCGGTCGGCCTCGAAATAGGTATGGTTATCGTCGTAGAATCTCATTAGTCCACGACCTCCGACTTGAACATAAGGGTTTGCCGCACTTCATTGCCCTCCTGAAAGAAAACGTTACGGATAACGGTCCCGGTAGAAGTAGGATGATATTTGAACCGGAAGATACCTTCCCCGCCGGCGAGTATGACCGGTGGTTGTTCGAGCACTTGTGTACAGGAGCTACAACTGGGTTGAGCCTGGATACGGACGTCGATCCGGCCATGGTTACGAATCTTTGCTTCAAAGAACGTGTCTGACCCTAGCTTTACTGTGCCAAGGTCGATAAAAGGTTGGTTTAGTTCGAGCATAGGTGGTTATTTTTCTGTTTGAACTCCTTGGGTATCGCAATAATCTTTCCAGGTTTGAGCATCCATCATCGGCGGGTAGCATGAGCCTTCGCAGGACCGGTCCTCGAAGACCTTCTCGGAAGTGGTACAACCGCATACTTTACATCTGCCCTGCAGGAGGCACTCCGGGGACTTCTCCCGGACCTGGTTCAGCCGGTAGAACACCTGCTGGGTAATGTGCTCCGGGGGCCGCAGGATGTCCAGGTTCGCCGCCAGGGAGCGTAGGTGCCCCTGTAGGTAACCCTTGATGTTCTGGGGTGTTATCTGTGCTGGTTTTGTAAATTTCGAGCGATGGAACAGCAAGTCCCATAGATGCGTAAAACTCATATTGTTTTCGTTTAATCTCTTTTTTGGCATCCAGGAATTCCTCGTAGCGGAGGTAAAGCCGGGTGAGGATCTCCAGTTCGTCCAATTCCTCATTAACGTCCCAGTCCTTGTCCTTTCCTCGCAGATAAGCGATTTGCCAGTTTACCTTGGCGATCTGCTCTTCAAGCAGTTTCTTACGAAGAAACCGCCGGCCGATACCCTGCAGATCCAAAATGACGTCCGGTGGATTGCGCTGGAGATCGGCGAAGGACCGGAAGACGGCATTGCCGATGGAGGTTACCAGATCGGAAGATAAACCGTTTTCGGTTCCTACCGCGTCATATATATCTTTACCTTCAAGCAGCATGGGAGACGTAGAACATTAGACCGATGATTTCGGCATCAATGGGGGGAATATAGTCATGGGAGATATGACAATTGAAGTTACGATGTTTCTTGATCACCCCGTGGTTGACAAACTTGGCCAGGACGTTACGGATGCTCTGTTTGGACTTACGAAATTTCTTCTGTAGGCAATTATCCATAAATACCTGCTGGGTAGCATCATCGATGTACCCTCCTTGTTCATAGAGTTCGCAGAGCACATTCAGTTCACTTTCGTGGAAGGGGATCCCTTTCTCGGTAAGTTTGATGTAGAGGAGCAGACGGAAGACGTCCCGTTTTTCACGGAGCCGGATCTTGTCTTCAATGACGGGGATCATGGGTAGGGTTGGTTTGATATAATATACAAAATTCCCATTAACTCTCCAAATTTATTAATGAGATACACGTACCAGGTTAATAAATATGATAGGTTATTTCGGGAATTGCTCGTATCGATTCTCCAGGATCGTGACCATATTGCGTAATAGGTCAAGTGGCATTCCAGGATCAGCGATCATTGCCGCATTCCACTCCAATTTACGTTCCTCCGGGAACCGATTTATAAAAGGTTCATATACCGATCCGGCTAGAGAGGCAGGAATGGCCAGAACACGTTCGATCAGCGATCGCCGAAAGGATTCCTGTCCTTCCAGGAGTTGAGCGAGTTCCTCGGGAGTGAGTCGGGTAGCGGTAGCGACCTTGGTTTTCTCGGTATAATCGAGGTTGGTAGATTGTCGGGAGATGCCATCCCGACCGGTATAGGTCATATTTTCAAAAGATTGGGACATAGAGATAGAATTTTTTACATAAAATAAAAAGAGGAGGGGAGCAGAATGGCTCCCCTCGGGTGGGTGGGTCTAGGCGGTCGGGGCTTGTTGATCAGGGGTATCGGATTCGGAAGTAGGAGCGGCTTGGGCTACAGCGGCGGGTGTAAGCACTTCATTAATAATGGCTTCTCCCTGGGTTTGATGCTGCTGGATCTGTTGCTGATATTCCTGGTTCTTCTTTGACTGTTCGGCCACCAAACGTTCATATTCAGGGATCAGTTTGGTACCTTCAATGAAGTAGTACATTTTTTCATAGGTAAAGCGGTTCATGTCGGCCAGGAGCTTTTCTTCAGTCAATTGTTTGCGATAGTTTTCGATCGCTTGCTCGTGGATGAGGTCTTCTCTTGTCTTCTTTGCCATAGGTCGGGATTTTACAGAAAGTGAAATTTAAGGGTGTCGGGGGTTAAAAACGGGGATCTATCCTCCCATATAGGAGGTAATGAATTCTTGTGCTTCCTTGTATTCATTTTGCTTGGCTTCTATCTGGTAGGCAGGAATGGTAGCTTTAAATTGACGATAGATGATCTCACCTTTGTGCCATACATAAGTGGAGATCAGTATGTCTGATTGGTAGTTAAAACCTGACACCACTTCCTGCTCGATGATAGGACCGGCGTAACCACGAGCTTTGCGGAAATTCCGCTCTCTCCATACGAATATGAAGACTATGATGGAGAGGCTGGCATAGCCAATCAGCATATCATTCATGGGAGTACCTCCCAATCAAAGGCTAACATATCCCGCTGAGAGGCCAGCCAACCTGGTTGGAGGGTACCATCTGCGCAATACATCGTGATAGAATCCTGGAATACAACGTCTTGGTCCTTTTGGAGAAGGAACACTTTTACCGAGTCCGGTAAGGAGGCAAACTTGGGAATGAAATCCTTGGGGACGGTGTTGCCGACCGTCTTGAAGATGAACATGTTCTTTCCGTTCCATCCTTTGCGAGCTACCTTATCACCTTCCTTGAGATGGACGAGTGCTTCACCAAAGGACATACGGGTGTCTTCCTGGAATGGATGAGTCTGGATGGTTTCAGTCATGATGTGGGTTTTAGGCGCGATTGGCGTTTGAGGACGACCATTCTTTGTAGTTCGTGTCTCCGGATGTACCATCCGTTACCGGACCTGTATTTGTCGCCATAGATACCACAGGAGCTGGGACCGTAGGCCATTCCCAATAGGACTGTCCGGGCAGCGCCTCCGATTTATGATTTACCGAATAGCGAAGTACCTCTCTGGCATCCTGGTTCATAGTGAATACCAGGATATTCGCATGTAGGATACCAAATGATTGGATAACAATAGCGGGAATGAACTCTACTCCATTGGCCCGACAAACTACATCGTTGTCGGCGGGATAATAGTGAACAATACGGCCACAGGTGGGAAGATTTACAGTGTTGGTCATGATCGGTTTGAGGTTTGAAATAAAGCTAAGCATAACTTTTGATACACACAAAGAAAAGATTACATTTGTTCATAAAATTACCCAATCTGTGGAGATTTTTCCCAGGATGGGAAAATGTTAATAACTCATATATGGAGTTTGTTGTATACATTCAATCACTTAATGGTTTCCCTTGGGATGACTGGGCTTGCTCGGCCTACCTGGGATTCAAGAATCGCGGAAGTAAGATCGTTCTCTTCGAACAAATAGAAGAAGTACCCCATCAGCGATGGGTTATCTTGATCGCTTCGGTGGAAAATACCCGGGAATGGCTACTGAAAATGCGGGTCGCCCCTGAAAAGCTGGAGCCTCTGAATATTCCTAGCGAGTTATGGAAGCAGCGGTTTTTGGGCAGGGAAGTTTTCAGGTCTACAATGGGTCAATTAAGAGCTCAGGAAGAATGGATGAGCATTTTTATCAAGCCGGCGAAGGTTAACAAAGCATGGCCGGCCTTTGTGGCCTATGATCGGGATGAATTCGATTTCTGGCTGCACGATTTGAAGGATGATGAACCCGTTTTGTGCTCAGAGCAAGTTGATATTGATACAGAATACCGCTGCTATATCCAGGAAGGAAAACTGGTCGGCATGAAACACTATTTGGGTAATCCTTTAGTCTTCCCGAATGCAGCACTGATATCCGAAATGATCAGCTGCTATAAGAATGCCCCAGCGGCTTATAGTCTGGATATCGGCGTTACGGAGGACTTACGAGAAACAATCCTTATCGAGTGCAACGATGGCTGGTCCCTGGGTAACTATGGATTGAATCCTGATACTTATGTCAGGTTTTTAATGGCTCGCTGGCGGGAACTAATGGGAATCCGCTGACTTTTCCCCGTGGAACACTGATCCAAATGAACTCAGGATCAGATAGATAGTTAAATCATATATAAATTAATCATTATGCTTTTAGGACAAAACAATGAAGTGGATTATCGGCTCTTTAACATTCTGCAACAATTGATCGAGAAGGAAGAAGATAGGAAGCCGGCTGATTGGTCTGAGTATCGGATCGATAAATTGGTCAATAATGCAGGTTATCTCACCAGGGAAGCGCTCCGGGTTAGGGACGAGATACTGAAGGAGAGAGCTACTGATTCAAATAAACCAAAATCGATAGAAGATGACAAGAGCTGAATTCGTATTATCGGCGAGTCAGCGGATATTATCCGAGATTGCCGTCCAGCGACTAACATCACATATGACTAGGAGAGATTTGGCGGAAGAAAGTGTAGAGTTGGCAGAGATGCTCTACGGAGTCCTATCAACCAGAGGTTACTTCCATCTAGCACCTGCACCGGTATCCCTCCCACCGGATGAGGCGCAGAGTCTGAAAGTGGTATAAAAGAAGCCCCTCTTTATTGGAGGGGCTTTTTCTTACTTATTATGCAAGTTTCCGGAAGTACTCCAGCCATTTGCTGGTGATACCCATCCAACCTTCTTGGCGGCGAATACACCACCGTTGGCGATAATCACGGTATCGGCGATGGAAAAGGGATCCGCTGTCTCGTGCTGGATTTTTCGTAATCTTGTACAACTATCCTGGAGAATAGTGACTTGCTCTTGCGCACGATCTCGCTGATGAACAACGATGGTTTCTGAGATGATCAAGCCGAGTAGCAGAAGCGTAAATAGGATAAGTGTAAAGCGAAGTTGTTGGAGATTCATACTGAACATATTAGGCTAGTTTTTACATGTAGTCTTCGAATAAGGTGAGGAGCTTTTCCAGATCCTCAATAGTAGAGATCTGAGAGTTGATAAAACCGGCGAGTTTTAACGGACGAGGCCGAGCGGTAGAAGTACTCCCCCTTAAAGTGATGTTCTTTTTCTCCAGGTGCCAGATATCCATCCCCTGCCACATATCTGCACCACTGATCCGACAAGGACTATATTTAAAGCCGTAGGCGGACAGGACTTCGGGTGTGAGGTTATTTTCCATTACTGGGGGTTTGTCACAAATATAGGAAAATAAGTGACACAAACATTAAAGAAATAGTGTTAATGAGAACTACCCACTTGCCTTGGTCTATGTAAAATTCATGCAAAATCTAAGTATAATGTACAGTATTTCAGTTAGTAATAACTTCCTCTAATACCCAGAAGCATTTTTGCCAAGTAAGGTTCCGAGGCCGTTGATCTAGGGACCTCCATATAAACTGATGTGCGTTCTGGCTCAGTTGTTGAACCTCTGCAATGCTTTCGTATCTGTGAATAAGTTCTCCATTAAGGTTGATTTGCAAAACGGCCTTAGAGTTTGGTCGGAACTGCTTCTTACCGTTGGGAGTTTTCTTTCGGTAAGTTGATACACAGAAAGTGGGATCAGTCAACCGATTCTCAATCCATTCCTCCTTTGAGATTTTTTTGAGATTGGCTGGTGGTCGTGAGCGGAATGACTTCCCTATTGCATTTTGGATTCGTACCCTCCGCAAATCTATGGACTCGGGGTCGCATAATGCGGTGGATGTAAGAATGTTATATCCCTCCGCCCGAGATTTGGTAATATGAATCCACTTATCCTCTATACTTTGTAGAGTTTCTATATCATCGACCACTTCCAGGATGGAATACTCAAAGTTCATCTCTCCATATTTATTCCAGGCATGTTGTAATTTTCTATTACAATGTATATTCTTTCGTAATTGATTGAAATGCTCTACTTTACGCTTGATGGGTCGAAGAGTGCTTCCGACGTAAAGTTTGCCTGTGGCGCGATTGCGAATCTGGTATATGTAGCCTTTCATGATGTAATATACGGAAATGGGTTGAAATGACCAAATATAACTATATAGCATACAATATTGTGTGGGTGTGATACCGTAGCTCTCCAACAAACACCCCCGGTGACCCGCCCCAAGTGCTGGCACCCCCCGGGGTCATTGTATGCTGCCTATCGAATTCTGCCCAGGAAACTTTTGGGGCAAGAAATTCGGCAGATGCTTGATGGTTGAGGGGGCCATATACTTTTAAACTTTAAAACATGTTTTATGGCAAAGATTCTTGCAATCAAGTCCGTTTTTACCAAGGCTGGCAAGCCTAACGTTTTGGTTTCCACTGCTGAGAAGGACATCTGGGTTCCTTATGGCCAGTGGCAGTCCAAGGGTGCGTCCGATAATTTCGATGGGTATGTCGGGGGCAATATCGAGGTTGATTTCTTCGCGAAGGGTGATATCCTGCTCAATGGGCAGGAGTGTACCCAGGACGGGATCATCCTGCGTGATTTTGCTGTGTCGATGAATCCTGCTGTGGTGGCGTATGCTGTTGCGGCTGAGACTGCCCAGCGTGCCTCCAAGCTCAGTGATGCGGCTGCGATCTTCCGCCGTCGTAGGCTGGAGCGTCAGGAGCAGACTCCTGCAGTTGAAGCAGGTGTGGGTGCCGGCGAGGGTGTGAAAGAGCCTGAGCACGAGGAAGCGTAGCACTTTATGAGAGAGGGGGCTTTGCCCCTTCTTTTTAAGGTTTGACTATTTCGGCGATAGCGTAGATATTCCATAATCCTGAAGGAGCACTGGCAATGCATCTACCTATTCGTTGAATACAACATATCGGCGAGGGAGATAGAGTCTTATTCATGATGGAATGATACCACTCTCTCGCCGATTGTTATTAACTTACAAAAATCAAAACTCATGCGTATTATATTATTACTCAGCATCTTAGTTAGTCTTTATAGCTGCACTGACACAAATGATCGTGGACAGAAAGTTGTCCGCGTGAAATGGACCGAGGATAACCGGATCTTCATCCGCACCGTGGATACTGCTCACAGGGTAGGTGATACCTTATACGTTATCGCTACCGGCAGTGAGCTATCCGGAAAGAAGAGCTATGCCGTTATCGTAAACTAACTACCTGATCGGCGAGGGATTAATACTCTCTCGCCGATTGTTACTATATATAATGGTGTCAATGCTGTTAAATTATCTAACGCTGTTAAATACAGACCATGAAACGATGCTTCCTGGGCAGCTGGATCATATGCATCCTGCTATGCGCGGTAACTACCTACATCATTGCCTCCCTTCCCGCTATCTGGACCTATATCATAGGCGGCGCAAGTGGGTTATTCTTATTACTGCTGACCTATCGCGCACGTCCATAAACACAAAAGAACTCATTCACCGGTAAAAATTGCCCATTCACCGGTACATGCGGTTTTGACCCTATGCGGAGACAAACCGAATCGCAGATAGCATAACAGACAGATGGGAAGGATAGCTCATTAGCTATCCAGGGATACCGATACTAGGCACGACACCATTATAATAAGAGCCAGCACACACTGGATTGATCCTCTTATTGTCTGTTATGTTTTATAACTCGTTGATAATGTGTGGATAAGAGGACATGACTGGAGTACTAATGGGAAAGGGAGGAGAGTAGGAAGAGATTCAAAAAGCGATTAAAACATGCAACCATACGGCTGCAAATATATAAAAGGAGGATACTATGCCTTATTATAAAGATATCTTGGGGAGATATGTATGGAATCCCGGGATAACAAGAGAGGAAAGAGAACAGAATGGGAGAATCTTTGGAGATGACGGGCAGCGACTGAGGAACTGTTCTCGCTCTATGTATGATATCGAAAGAGATATGGAAGAGGATAGGAGGCAGGAAAGGAGGGAGAGGACGAGGTATTGGCCAGGGGGTGTTGGCAGACATGTTGACTAATAAAAAGGAGGACTACTATGGGACATAGGGATTGGATACACAACTGGTCTATTCACAGAGTAGCCTCTGTTATAAAGGCTAACAAAGAGTATCTTTATACTGAGTATGAGGGCATTCCTTTCAGCATACACAAGGTAATCCGTCTTATCAATCTCAAGTATCCTTGTGCGCATGCCTACTATACGGGTTATGGTAGTAAGATCATCCGACAGGGGTTGAATCTATTGGTAGATGAGGGAGTACTCAGGGAGAGCTTTCGGCCGGCCAGGAAGACAGATGGCTGGGTAACCGAGACTTTCTATTCATTTAAATCCACCACAGATGGAAATGTATAAGTGAGGATATACCATGTAGCAGGCATATTCTATCACCATCTATAAACTAAAGAGCCTGGCCGCTGGAATGGAGAAGGCCATAAATAACCATTCATACACAATAAAATCCTGTCAATCAATGCATTCATGCTACTGGATGTATGATGATAGGTATCATTTATTAACTATTAAAGCGTTATTATCATGAAACTCGAAACAATTTTGCAGATCCTTTATGCCAACAAGATGGATAATGTCATCTCTTTGGCTGTTCAGATTGACAATGCTATTCCTTTTGAGCTCAACGTAGGGGATGAGATCGGGGTGGAGATGAGCCGAAGTGAGCTGCCGGCCGGTAAGAAGTTTACCGGGAACAATCGGTCTTGGGGTACTATTCCATTGCGCATCCAGGCAGTCAATCGTTATTCGATGGACGCACCTTACCTGGTCCATTTACCGAACGGTAAGACCAAATGGGTAGGGAATAAATCATTACCTTCGGATCCTGTTGAGATCATCGACGAGGAACCAGTCGCCGCAACCGTTATGCCTTAAATACCAACGAGCACACATCATCCTATCGCTGATAGCTATGGTGTGTGCTTATCTACAACAAAAGGAGGACAGTATGCCTATATACAATACGAGTCAATTTAGTAGTAAGATCATAAGCGAGAACAGTCGATTTCTGCACCACGAGATCTTTTTAGGAGAGCAATTGGTAGCGCAGGTGGACGAGGAGGATTACAGAATGACGGCCAGGCTGATCATGGGAGATGGTAACAAGATCGTCTATCGGGGATTCTATGAGAAGCGCGGCCTAGAGGCAATGCCGGAGAGATTTGAACTACTGGACAAGGCGATCGTAGCCATTACCAGGGAACTCAATATCCATCCACATAATCCTATTATCATCCCTCGCAGCTTCGGTCCCGAATCCTATACTACGTACGACGATCTAAAGGAGATCAAGATCGGCGATCAATTGGAGGTTACTTTCGGCAGCGGGTATGGTGTAGAGAGACATCATAAAGGTAGGACTATTATCTACAACGTAAATAATGCGGGGATATCTCTGTGGCGCAGGCAATCGCAACGGCTCGCACTTATCGCCGTTGGCGATCCAACCAATTTCATATTATTGGATGATGCGGACAGATATGAATGCCTCATGATCGATCTATTTCCCATCAATCGCCGACCCTTTCGCGGATGGAAGAATAAGATCGTGACAATCAAATAGAGTGTAAATCAAAACATTATGCAAACAAGCTTGATAGTAGATGGAGATACTAATAGGAGTCCTACCGAGCAGTTGGATACTATGCTCCAGGAAGGGTGGAAGGTAGTAGCGCTAAGTGGCACGGGCATCAGCGCAGGAGGTCATTCGATGCGTACCTATGGCAAATGGCTGGTCATCCTAGAGAAGCCAGATACGGATAATACTAATCAACATCCTCAACTCAAAACTCAATAAACATGAGCGATATATTACTATTTGGCAGCCTGCTCCTATTTGCTATTCTGGTCACCGGAGCAGTCTGTGGCTGGTTATCTTATCAGCAGTCCTATCACGAGGCTACCCGCTACAGGCAGAATATACCTTTAAGCTGGATGGCTCGACTAAGATGGCTCTTCACTATCATCATTTGCCTCCTGGCCGTCCTGGGCTACTTCGCCATTATCCTGAATGCATCCGGTTATACGATGCAGCCGACGAAACCAATACAATACGAACAGGTGCAGGAACCGCTTTATCGCCTCAAAACTCATTAACTTCTTAAATACCAATCATGTATACTGTATATCACTACCTGCTGCAGTACAAAGCAGATGACCATATGATGGAATTGCTGGAGAAAGCTGGCGAGAAGCATGGCTTCAAGCTCAACGGTGCGAGAAGAATGGAGATATCAAAGCCATCGGAAATCCCATATACGTGCTTGCTCCGGCCGGACGGAAATAAGGACATTATTCCGCCCTACACACTTCTTCAGCTCCAATTCGACTTCAATGGCTCTGATAGTATCTCTCATATGATGCAAATGTCCATGCGATTGGGGTTCTCTCTCGCGGTGGCACATCAGCGATGGGAAGACGAATAAGAGTACTGCTGGGCGAATGCAAGTTATTAAAAATCAACTATTATGATCAAGGAAGAAACTATCAACGGGAAGGTGTTCATCGAACAAACTACCTATTTCATCTATAATTCTGAAGAGGATAGACAGAACAGCCTTCCTCTTATCGTTACCGGTATCCAGGAACTCTTTGAGGAGAAGAAGAGAGCCGAATTAAGACCTCCCGAAAGAGAATCCTTCGGCGGATTGCAGGTAGATGTCTAATCCCAAAAATTGCTATCATGGCCATCGAAATACCACTTACGGAGAAAGATTGGAATAGCTTTGCCAAGAAGATCACTCGCGCCGGCGGGAAGATCCGTTCCCGTTATATTGGCGTCTATGCGCACAAACGGGTAGGTCGTAACTGGCATTGGAGTGCGCAGGCCACAGGTGAGGGCAAAAACAACTACCTGGGCTTTTTTCCATTCACAAAAGAAGGAGAAGAAGCTGCCAAGAAAGCCTATGAGGAATACATAGCGGATGTTCCTCGTAAGAAGATCGGTAACATCAACAAAAACAAAATTCGTTAATATTCAAAACATTACAGCATGTTAACCATCGAGCTCAAGAAGAAGCACTTTACTGGCTCCAGTTGGAGCAGCTTTAACTGTCCCATCTACAAAGCACTTCAGGAAAGATATCCCGACTCCCAGAGCATACTTGTCGGGGATTATTTCGCAACGGTTACATATCCTGTGGAGCGGAGGATTACGCGCACAAAAAGGAAACTTCAGGTACCTTACGAGATAGGAGACTACAAAAATGATATAAAGAAATCACGGCAGATCGCCGATAAAGAGCAGGTGATCAGGAAAGTGGTCTTCATCTAAAATTCCTTCTGTATGGACAAAATCGTCGTAACCGGCTGCGGGAATTGTCCTTTCCAGAGCAAAGAGTTCAATTTCTGCGAACATCCGCTATTTCTGGGTGGACTTACCATAGATTGGGACTACTGGAATGATATCCATCAGGCACCGGATTGGTGTCCGCTCAAGAAAGAACGCATTACCATCATGTTTATAACCGAATCATAAATGTCAAAAAGAACAAATCCCACCATAATGGCTATCAGCCTCTTTGCGTCGATTTTATTTTCGGAAGTGGTATGGCAGAGCTTTCAGTCAAGCAAGATCGAGTTACCGTCCATAATTCCAGGCAAGGATGATATTTCTGTTCGCGGATCCCAATTTGATCAGTGGAAGAGATCGGTAGATTCCGCCATGGTTGCAAACCCGCTTGTCGTCAAATACCAATAAAACCGAAGTTATGACTACAAAAGAAATTGCTACAAAAATACTTGAATTGCTCTCCCCTATTCCCGAGGAGCAATGGATCACCGGTGGTTACACTAACCATAGTAGTGGTTGTTGCGCTAAGGGACATCTTTGTCGCCTACTAAGCGATGATCCTTCAGATTATAGTAGGAGAAATTGTGCCAGCCAGCTACATAATGAACTTTGTAGTATACCGCTATCCATGGTAAATGATGGAGGGGATTGGGGGTATCAACAAGCGACCCCCAAAGCCCGGGTTATTGCCTATCTCAACGATATTATTAACCAATAAAAACCATTTGTATGTCAACATCTGCGACGCAGGAATACCCTTCATGGGTTACCGATTGCGATATCGATACCGCACAGATCAAACAGGATATCCAGGATACCGAGCAAGAGATTGCTCAATATCGGCGAGAACTGGAAGCCTACAGCGGGGACAAGCAGAAAAACAGAACAGCCATTTATCTCGCCGAAGGGAATATATCCAGGCGGGAAGGATTCATCAAACAATTACAGGAGATCCTGGCTTACCGGTCTAAATTCTCATCTATTTAAATACTCCGCACCAACATATTATTGGACGGGTGAACAGGGACCAACAGGGAGGGACGGGTAGTAATACCCCGTATCCCTCCTTTCGCTTTTATTCATAACCTATTATTAATCAATTAAAACAGCAGCTATGAGACAGCTTATTTCTTCTTCGCTGCCCACGCCGGTCAAGATACTGGCCGCCATCCTGGGCACAGCAATGATATTTTTTGGATTGACCTATGCAATATGGTACTTTTGTGGCGTGCCGATTCCGTAGGATAAATAAAGTATCGGCGAGAAGTCGTGTATTACTGTGGATGTTACAACGATGGATAGTTAACACCATCCCACGCCAGTAGCATACACATTTCTCGCCGGTACCTCTCTCCTCACTTATTAAAAGATAACCATCATGGACGAAGATATCAGAGAGATCGAAGCACTATTCTCAAGGACAGGAGAACTTCTACCGGATACTACTAAACAGATACTCAAGTTGCTTACGATTAAAGTAGTGACGCTTTCTTCGGAAGTACTTGAATTAAGAAACAGGGTAGCACAATTGGAGTTACCTCGTGTCATCTTTAAATAAACCTCCTATGAAAGAACTCAACGACGGAACGAAGGTACCGGCCCGGTGTTGGTATTACCTACTGGAATTTGGTGATCAGGATAATTGGGATACGCTCAACATTTTGTATAAATGTCGGAAATTGGAAGAGCTGACAAAGTCCCAATTCTATAACTACCTCGCCGTTGCAGTAGCTGCAGACCAGCGGCAATTTGCGTAACAATATTCATAACATATTAAAAATCAATCATTATGGGAGAGATAGCTGATATGATGATAGACGGCACATTAGACTGCTATACGGGTGAATATATTGGCAGAGGTCCGGGCTATCCGAGAACACTGGATAGGAGCCTGCCCTGGGAAAGAGGAAATAAAGGAAGCAACAAGTTCAGCGGCCTGAGCACGCACACCAAAGGTGTATTTCATTACATCGATAAGACGCACCCGACCCAACAGCAGAAGGAGGATCTATTAAAGCAGTATGCTGCCCATATCGATTATACCTTCTCGCCGATAGAACCCTTTAAGAAATTGTGCCAGCATATCCAAAAGGACTGGAACCGGTTTAAAACCTGGTACCAACTGCAAAAAATAGGAAATCCTTAACTATATGAAGAGAATAACAGATGAAGAGTGGGCTCAAATAAAAGATACCCAGAAGGCTGCCAAATTAGGTAGGATAGCTCTGGGAGCAATGCAGCATCCAAATTATGAGGAACTAATTCCTCTTGAGGGCGAATCATTAGTCTCTTTTACGCTAAGATGCGCCGCCCACCTGGTATCCCCTCCTCAGTACGATGGTGAGTCATATGAGGTAGAGTGTACAGATATTGCAGCATCAATTCTGAGTATTGGACCAGAAGTAGAGGAAAAATGGAATAAATACAAGCAATAACTTTTTAAGCTCCTATACACCTTATTGATAGATGAAGCCAATTTGAACCGCCGAGGGCAACCTTGCCACAGTTCTTGGACGGATCAATAAGTGGGATTATCCCTGTATAGGAGCTTATTTTTAGCCAGCATGAATGGCGTACATGCCCTTATCTGGATCAATCAGGTCTCTAAGATTCATATTGGGTAGGTTAAGCCCATTAACTCTTTAAATTAACTTTGTATGAATACGGAAATCCCATATTGGAAAACTGAAGAGTGTAGGATTATCAAAGGAATTTTCCAGGAGGTAGCTCGCAAGAGATTTTATCCTGGGACAGGACAATGGCATCCTGCTTTTTGGAACGATTCTGGCGAAAATGACTGGCTGGCAAAAGCGGATATATTGACACACCCGCTCTATTTTGGAAAGACCAACTACGAGGAAGTAAAACAAGGACTAAAGGATATTCTTAGGCAAATGGACGAAAAGATTGCTGCCTACACGAAACCGCCCTCTATCTATATCAATCTATCGCAGACATGGCCCTGGGACCATCCCGAATAACTCTTTAAAATTCACTTTTTATGTACAAGTATAAATGGTTTGGTCACACGAACAGAAGGTTCGTATTCAGGAAACTCCCACCGTATTGGGTAGATTTGTCAGACCCCTGGGATTGGCATGCTCGAATCTTCTAAAACTATATTACTATGTTTACTTCCTTGGGACTGCCTAGATGGAATGATCAACTTGGGCTATATGAATGTGAAATAACCACCAACAGAGAAACCTCCGTTATTTATGATCTCACAATGGAGGGATTACAGAAACAGAAAATGGATATCATAAGGGAAAATCTACAGATAGGACAGGAACAACTGACGAAATTCCCCTCACTTAAATAAACTCTTTAAATTGACTGTAATAGCAGAGGTTGCTGGAAAACCAGGTAAAAGAAAAGTCCTACTGCGATATCATCGTATAGCCGATAAAATGGCTATATAAATACTGTCAGATCCGGGGGTGGAGTAACAGCCTCAACGATCGTGAGGTCGTCATAGGAGATCCAAAATCAGTTCTACAGTCAGTTTATTCCCTCTGCACTTTCCTACTGAGGTATAACCAATCCTCCTGATCAAAGGTAGAATCCAGTTGATGACTGGTACATTCTTAGTAAGGTAGTGAACTCTAATCAGGTATTCTACGAGCTTGAAACTGCGGCAAACTGAAAGGAATGCGCTACTATTATCCATGCTGGAGTTTCATCACTTAAAACATGGAGGTATTAGTAGAATTGATCAGCTTCTCAAGGGTAGGCTATTGTAAGAACGATGTAAAAGCGCATGGTCCGCAGAAATGCTTGACGACATCAATACATAGTATATTGAAAGCGTGACTTATAATAGAGTGCAGAGGGATATTTTTTCAATTTCTTCACCTGCTAAATATAACAAATGGCTATAAGTGTCATCCAGCCGAATTTTACCCGGGATCAACTGCTAGTAGTGGCTTCTAATGCATATCATCATCCAATGGGTCCGGGGACGGGTACGATGATCTCCTTTCATGGATGGACGTTGAAAGGAGAACTGGATAGATCCATCCGCGAGGCAGCTATGCTAAGCCATGGGAATCATCCACTCATCAATGTTCCAACTACACCGCTCCGGCCTTAACATATAAAAACTTATTTTTTAACCCAAAAACCGTTTCAATATGCGACTCAAACCTGTCGAGAAGGTAATTCAATGGGCGATAATCGGGCTGCTTGCAGCCGCGTTTATCTTCTATTGTTATCACTTCCTTCAAAATCCTGTCAAATTCTCCCTTTGGGACTGGTAGGTGAACTATCTTTACATGACTTATCTATTCATCAAAACTGATAAATCATGAAACAATCACTTATCCTAGTATTCTTACTAAGCACCTTAACGGCTATCAGCCAGCCGGATACGATCTGTATAAAGAACAATGATACGGTAAAACTAGCAGTTGCATTCAAGTGGGGAGAGGGGACAACACAGCATATAGATGTCCCAGCCCAAGGGAGTTCTATTATACGGATTAACCCCGCGCCGACAGAAAGTAAATGTCCCTATTGCGCCTCGCTGATGATTACTTCCACCAGAGGCATCTTTATAGATGATCTTCATACTCTGATGGGTAAGGAGAAGCAAACTTTAGTCATTAGCTGGAAGGCGGATCAGGAAGCCTATAGAATCTACCTGCGCATCTGGCGACCAGAGGATCTAACTTCAACCCGAGGAGATCGGGGAAAGGAGGATTTGCTATGAAAGATGCAGAAAGAGACCAGCTGGTCCAGTGGATACTTTCCATTCAACGTAGTTATGGGGAGCTGATGGTACATAAGTGCTATTTAATATGCGGGGACTACGAGGCAGCGCGTGATTGTGTGCAAGAGACCATTACACGCCTGCTGGTAGGAACTTTTCCTGGATCGCTGGTATCCACACGCAAGCTGATGTGGACCATATGCGTACGTATAGCGATAGGATTGACCTACAGAAAGGAGATAAATGACAGATATGAAGATGTAGCCAGGTATATGCTGCCCGACGAAGAGAAACCCTCGGACTTAGCAGTGGACTATTACCCTATATCCAATCTGGTTCTCAATAGTATAGGCGATCTCCGAGAGGAGGAGCAGATGGCAATAGCCGCCTATGTGTATGGTATACCCATACGCGAAATGGCGCGTATTTGCAATCTGTCTAACGATTCTACACAGTACCACTTACGTGCAGCTTTGAAAAAGTTGCGCAATATCGCACATGGCCGCAAGATGAAAAATGTGGTCAAGTTTAAGGACGATCCTATACTCGATAACGTATACTATTTGCGTGCATGTAAAAAATGGCCGTACAAATCCATCGCTGCTCATCTGGGACTTACCGAGAAGCAAGCCATAGCCAAGTACCACTGGCGTGCCAAGATGATCGCTAAGTACCCACAACATTTCAAACAGCTAAAAACAGCATGATGATAAAGCTCAATAACACCAAGTTATGGGTCGGGGACGATCCAGACTTAATGAAGGCGGTTATAACCATCCTTGAGCAGAATGGGTATCCCGAGCATAAGGAATACAACAGAAGTGTGCAAAGAGAAGCTTGTAGAGGTATACTTATTAGTGGTGGTAGCTGGTATTTCGGTAAAACATTTGATACGTATAATTTGGTCTTTTATAAGGAGATTACTTTATACGATATCCTACCTACGATGACTTCGGAGACTATTCGTAACACCTATATTCAAGTAAGTAGCGAACCCCAAAGCAGGATTGTACAAGAAAAACTATTCGAGCTAGATTGTAAGTGGGCACTGGGAGATAAAACTGTTAGACATACTAACAAAAGGCAGCTCCTCATCAATAGTGAACGCGAAATAACCTATTCGAGTACACCTAAAGATACATGGGTAGGCAGGACTCGTATATTTCTTCACCAATTATTTTTAATAAAAAAACAACAACATGACACTGAAAGAGTTGTTATCTCAGACACCGGACCAACAGGAAGCAGATGCCTTACAGGCCCGCGTCGAACAGGCAGAATTGCAAGCGCGGAGCGACTTGTCCCATACGAGATTCGAGCTAAGCAAGGCAAAGCGCGAATTATCGGCCATCTACTTGAAGGAGCCATTCTCACTTCAGGCAATAATTAATCAGAAGAACAAGATCAAAGAACTGGAGGACGGGTTAAGTCAGGGTGAGGATATAGTAGACGAAATGTTCTCAGCATAAAAGAAGCGTATGACTCCTCTCTCCTGTTCTGAAGAAGTTTCGAAACACGGTATGCCCTAACCGTAATATGGGAAGCGGGGACATGAGAAATGGCGAGGTAAGCTATGTCCAGCCGCTCATGCGAATCGCAGATGTCCGGCACCAGGAGTGATCCGGTACCGGACGCTGAGTAGGCACCTAGTCTGGACAGATTCAGGCAAATGGTGGCTCATACACTCGATGTGCCAGAGAGTACTCCCAAGGGAGCCCGAGGCAGTAGTGTACATATGGGTGAAAGGCCCTTGCCGGATGATGACCGGTCGCGCGTGTAGTACCAGTCCTGGCACGCATGGCTAGAACCTTATCTGCAACATGCCGTAAAGCCGGATGAGCGGACAAAGAAGGCCAGTACCGATTCTGGCGTGAGCTGGGGTCGGTACCGACGTAGTGTACTTGCAACAAATATCGGACGGAGTAAAGTAACCACACTGTAGAGACAAGATCGGCGTCTCTTGTAAGTCGAAAGTGGCCGAGCTACAACAAGTACCGGTGTGCCGGTGACGGCTATCCGGTACCTATCGCCCAAAAGTCCGAGCCTTTGTGCTTATGCGCTTTTAATGCAGCGTGTGTAATAAAGGTGGGAATGACAGGAGGGAGAGGACCAGTTGGACGAACTCTGGTTACAAACAAATATCGTCGAAATACCGCCTCACCTGGCAACAGGTGACAATGTAGCGGGTAGCTGGATATACGGTGACTCTAGTAAGTACCGGTGTGAGAGTGATCTCTATCCGGTACCGAGGACAGCCCTTCCGAGTCTCTAGCGAGATATGGGCATAGTACACGCATGAGAAAGATCGGCTACGTTCTGATAAGACGTAGCCATTACACCGGCAGCCGACCAACAGCGGCTGACCGGTGCTTTTTTAATCACTTCAAAAGATAATAACATGAATTTATATTCAATAGGAGCAAAGATAAACACGACTAATCTAATGAATGAAATAAATGTCGTTATTCTAGCAAGCTCCAGGGAAGCAGCCGAGGCATACTTGAGAAAGAATAATGATATAAAAGCGATTACATATTCCAGAAGATTGAGACACGGAGACTATATAGTAGCATCCACTTTCGTTAATCCCGATGATAATAATTAATCATCTCAAAACCTCTCGCGGATGGAAAACAAATTATTATGCAAGGTTATAATGCTTCCTACGGAAAAAAATAGTCGACTTTTTCTACGAAGAGGGGAGCTAGAGTACGCCGCAATAGGTGCGGAATTAGCACACGAGCCTCCCCAATGGCTAACGCAGCATCTATATCTAGTATCTGATGGATCTGGAAGATTAAAAAAAGACCAATGGGGAATATCTGCATCTCCCGGTGGGTATAATCTATTTAAGTCATCAGGGGATGTAGCACATAATACTCGCGATGCAGATTATTTTAAAGTGGAGGCAACTACAGACAGATCATTAGGCTTACCTCTTATCCCTCAGTGGTTCATTGAAGAGTATATACTGAAGCAAGGGGAGATCGATAAAGTTTATATATCCTTCAAGGAATATTATCAGATTCCTGACTGTTATGATGAACAACAATGGAGAGAGGAAGAGCATTCTACCAAACAGGAATATCTTAAAAGGGATATAATAATCCTTCCTGTAAAGGACAGTTGGAATAGAGAGGAGCATCGTAAAGGTATAATTGAAGGAATTAACTGGTACCGGAACTGGATAAGGCCGGACAAACCATTTAAATTGGATCCTCAAAGTGAAGAATTCAATAACTGGTTCGATAAAAACTACTAACTTTCAACCAATGAGGACAATATTCAAGACTATTAGTGGCAGTCGTGCGTATGGCACCAATTTACCCACCAGCGATACGGATTATAAAGGGATCTATATTCAGCCGACAGACGATATCCTGGGATTCCGATATAAGGAGCAGACAGATATCGGCAAGGACGAAAGTCATTACGAAGTGCGCAGGTTCCTGCAACTCTTGGGGAGTGCCAATCCCAATATGCTGGAAATGCTCTATATGCCGGAGGAGTGTATCGTCCAGCAGGATGATCAGTATTGGAGTATGATTGTCCAGCATCGCGATAAGTTCCTAACCAGGAAGTGTTTACACTCCTTTGGTGGTTATGCCGTACAACAAATCCGCAAAGCCCGGGGGCTGGACAAAAAGATGAACTACGAGAAGGAGCGGGTAGAGCGAAAAACTCCCTTTTATTTCTGTCATGTAGTAGAGGATGGCAAGACTATTCCTTTGGAGAAGTGGTTGCAGGATAACAAGTTAGAAGAGAGGTTCTGTGGACTTGCAGTGCTTGATCATTTCAAGGATGCCTATGCGTTATATTACGATTATGCATCTCAATTCGGAGGTGCCCGTACCCAGATGGATAAACAATACCGAGGTATATGCGTGGATGATAGTAACGGACTAAGACTTAGTAATATCCCGAAAGGAGAACGCCCGTTGGTGATAATGAACTATAGTAAGGATGCTTACACCCAGCATTGCAAGGATTTCAACGAATACCAAACCTGGTTGGAGAACCGCAATACCGATCGATTTATCGATACCCAGGTCCATGGTCAGAAGATCGATGGCAAGAATTTGCTCCATTGTCGCCGATTGCTCGATATGGCTGCCGAAATTGCTACCGAACATCGCGTGATCGTCCGCCGGCCCAACGCAGCAGAACTCCTCAAAATCCGTAAGGGAGAGGTAGATCTGAACGATATCATCAACAAGGCGGAGGAGGATATCAAACGATTGGACGAACTGTTTACCAAAAGTGATCTTCCTGAAGAGGTCGATTTCGATTTTCTTAACGATGTACTCTTAATGCTACGGCGTCATAATATGATAAGAGAAACAATCAATTCTGTAGTTTCTATCACGTAAATCATTTAATAACTTCACAATGAAAAAGGTAATACTCGACAATGATAATCAGACGATCCCTATAGAGCAGGTCAATATTCGAAAAGGGTTAGTGGCTCGCGCCAAGATAGACGGGGAAGTTCTCGGATTCGTAATTTCCAATGCATCATCCTATCGATTGGTCAATGTCGTCGGCCAATACCAACATCCATCTTACTCTAATATACAAACTCTTATCCGCGCACATGCCGGGCTGGATTTCTATCAGATCGATTAAATCATCTATAAACAACAAAAATATGTTTACCCGCTTCAAAAAAGCTATGCAGGATCACTTTGCGCTCCTGCGCGTACAGGGTGGCCACACCCTTTATAAAACAAACGTGGACCCGGACCACCTCTGGCAAGCCTACTTAGGATGGTTCCCGGAGGATATCCGACAGGAATATAACTGCAACTGCTGCAAGTCCTTTATCCGTCATTATGGTGGACTGGTATTTATTATCAATAATCGACTGGTTACTATCTGGGACTTTCCTTGTGAGCCGCCTTTTAAGGAGGTCAGCCGAGTACTCGACGAACTCGTCCGCGAGAGTGTTGTTACTGATATCTTCTTTATCAAAGAAGCAAGATTGGGTACCAATACCAGTACGGAGCGCACGGAGACGCAGATCATACGTTGGGAGCACCTATTCTTCGAGCTACCCAAGAATATGGTCAGCATAGGAGCAGATTCCGTCGAATCGCTGATGGGAAAAGCCCGGGATAACCGCAATGTCTTCGCTCGGGGACTGGCCGAGATTACCCTTGACGCTATCGATATCGTGCTTGACCTGATCGCCCAGAACGCTCTTTATAGAGGAATGGAGTACAAAGGTGTCCTGGAGGGATTCCGGAAGTTAAAGGTCAATTTTGATGGCCTGCGTAATGCGGAACGGGAAAATTACTGCTGGGCGGAGGCTCCCAAGCACGCGGGTTCTGTAGCCCAGATCCGTAATACCGCTATTGGCACCTTGCTGATCGATATCTCGGAAAGGAAAGATTTGGACATCGCGGTCGTTGCTTTCGAACGCATCATGGCTCCTACCAATTACAAACGTCCGACTGCCTTGATTACTCAAAAGATGATCGAGCAAGCGGAGATAACAATCGAAGAATTGGGATTCGGTAATTCACTGGGTCGGCGGTTTGCCACCCTGGATGATCTCACCGTGGATAACCTATTGTTCGTTAACCGGGACATCAAGGGACCGACGGGTATCCTGAGCGATCTTAACGTGCTAGTTGCTGTTAATCCCAAGACACTCAACCGGGTAGATGATATCCCTGTCAGCGAGTTCGTTGGAAAGATCCTCCCCAAGTGCAACAGTGTGGAAGTTCTCTTCGAGAACCGGCACGCCGGTAACTTATTCAGTCTCATTACGGCCAAGGACGCATCCGCCCCCAGCCTGTTCAAATGGAACAATCCTTTTTCCTGGTCCTACAAAGATGCCGTCGCTGATTCCATGAAGGAGCGCGTGAAGGCAGCGGGTGGGCAAGTGGAAGGAGAGTTGCGATTCTCGCTGGAATGGTATAACTTCGATGACCTGGATCTTCATGTGGAAGAACCCGATGGGAATACGATCTGGTTTCGTAATAAGACCTCTCCCAGCGGAGGAAATCTCGATGTTGACATGAACGCAGGAAGTGGGAAGACCCGGGAGGCAGTAGAGAATATCATCTTCCCCACATCTGCGAGGATGAGAGAAGGTATCTATAAGGTGTATGTGGATCAGTACTGCCAGCGGGAGACCATCGATGTAGGATTCTCCATGGAGATCGAATGCCAGGGACAGGTTTTTACCCTGGGATACGACCAGGTAGTGAAGCGGAAGATCCCGGTGGCTGAAGTGGAATATTCCAAACGGAAGGGTATTACCCTCAAGTCCAGCATTGGGCACAGTACCAAGGTCAATACCCGGACGATCTGGGGAATCGATACCAACAAATTCTATAAGGTATCCGTTATTCTCAACTCGCCCAATATGTGGAACGGCCAATTGCATGGGCAGGGAAATGCGCATCTGTTCTTCGTCGTAGATCAGGTCCATAACGACGAGATAGCCCGGGGGTTCTTTAACGAATTCCTGAAGCCTGAGCTGGAGTCTCACAAGCGGGTATTCGAAGCACTCGGGAGCCGCATGCGCGTGGAACCAGCTGATAAACAAGTGAGTGGACTGGGATTCTCTTCCACGCAACACAGTGAAGTGATCTGCAAAGTGGAAGGGCATTTTACCCGGACACTCCGCATCAAATTTTAAACCCTCAAAAGTATATTCATGAACAAGAACATTTTCGAGCTGGCCACGCGCCAGAAGCTCCGTTATCCCTCTACAAAAGGCAACGTGACCACGGAGGATCTATGGGATCTGTCTTTGGAAGCTCTGGATACCATTGCCCGGGCACTCAACAAACAAGTGAAGGAATCTTCCGAAGAATCCTTTATCAAAAAACAAGGTACGGCTGACCGGAAGCTCTCATTGCAGTTGGAAGTAGTGGTCTCCATTATCGAGACCAAGCTGGAGGAGCAGGAAAAACGCAAGGCAGCTGCCGAACGCAAGGTAAAACGTGATCGGTTGATCGAGCTCATCGCCAAAAAAGAGGAAGATCTCCTGGGCCGGAAAAGTGCTACCGCGCTCCGCGCCGAACTGGACAAGCTCGATGAAGAGGAAGAAGAAATGATCGAAGCATAACCTTCTTACATGAGGGACACAAAGGGCCGGTAGGTTTGCGGATTCCTGCCGCGCCCTTATTTTTCAATTCGCAAAACAAACCCCCGTCATGAATAAGAATCCTTTTACGATACTGGGTTTTCTCGCTAGTATCCCATTACTCATCCTGTATAGTACGCTCTCTTATGGCTTTGTTCTTTACAAAACCTATAATTGGTGCATACCTATCATCTTGCCCGACCGGAATTACCCCATCCTCAGTTTGAAAGGAGCCATTGCGCTTAACCTGGTAGCCACCTTATTTACCTATCGTTATAAGCCGGACAAATATGTAGGAGATCAAAAAATCACTACGAAAAAGAGCTACGTTGTGGTTGCTACGGCTTTGCTCATACCTTGGTTTCTACTGCTAATGACCCGACTTGTTATCATTTTCCTGTAACCATCTTTCTTCCTAAAAAACAATTACTTATGACACAGAAAGCCTACCAGCAAGCCGCTGCAGAACTGGCTAAAAAAGCCGATATGGCACGGCAAAAAAGGGAGCAATCCAAAAAGATCGTCTACACCCGGAAAGAGGAGCCGGCTCGGCCACCTTATATACCTTCCCCGGGAGAGCCGGGATTTCGTCATTTCTAACCAGAGATATATGGAACAAAAACCTGACAATGCTCCCTGGGTCCAGACAGAGGACTATATCCCAAGACCGATGAATATCTACGCACCTTCCGGGACACAGGTGCGACCTATCATGAGAGAAGGTCGGATAGCTAACGGATGGAATGCTGATAATGCGCGTGCAAACAGATACTTATCCGACCAAGTATATACCGTAGAGAAGATAGAAGTCCATTCCTCTCACACCCGGGTATATTTGGAAGAGTTATCACCACATATATGGATCAATTCCGTCTGTTTAATAGAGGAGATTGGGAAGCCAAGAAATCCACTGCTGATAATCGCGGAAAAAGCATTCATTCTGGGTTACTTCAATCGCCCCGATCCCCCTGCTTCGTTCGTCGACGACATCGCCGATGGTAAGTTACAGGAAGCATGGGACCGATGCAAACCTGTGCTCTTCCCGGATAAAAAGGAGGAATAAATTCATCTATTTTTGTTTCGTTGTTTTTTGAGCTTTCATAGAATAAGAACTAAAACGGGGAATTGTTTCTACATTTCCCCTATTCTTTTCTATCTTTGGTATCTTTATTCTTAACCACTAAACTCGTCTTACATGAAACGTTGTATTATTGCAGCTATGGTACTGTTATCCGTCAGCTGCATGACCCATCGGCGATCCTTGATGACCTGGAAATATAACACGGCCCGGTACGGTTATCGGAATCCCTGTAGTGATCCCACCTGGAGGCGCTGGAATGAAGCCCAGTGGGATACGATCTTCTCGCTGATCGGCGATGCCCAGCGACAGGCGGATTCCGTTCATCGTGACCGGCTTGCCCGAAGCAGATGGTAATTTCTTTTTCTCAAATCTTTAACAATAAACTAATTATGAAATATCTGTTATTAGCACTCACTTTCCTGGTAGTAGGAGAATTTTCCCGCGCCGCCGATACCTTGACCGTAGACGGAAAGAAATATACGGCGGTCGATACGAGCAAACTGAATTGGAACACCGTTTATGCCGATACTAAGGAAGCGCTCAAAGGCATCGGAGCTGCTTTAAAGGTAGGTTCGGAGCATGTCTATGCCATAGTCGTGAAACAGCAGGTGACCGAAAGTATTATCTATCTTATCACGGATATAATATTACTGTTAATGGCTTATATTTTCTGGCGCTTATTCCTAAAGGACTATCGGAGGTTTTCAATTAGGGAAGATCCGTGGTACACTGACGAGATAGCGGATCATACGACTACGATACTATATCTGTTGTTAGGCTTGGTCTGTATCGCTGGGGCTATTATCGTATTGCTAGGAACCCTGCGATCCATTGTTATTGGCTTTACCAACCCGGAGTATGGCGCATTAAAGGACATTATGGAAATGATCCATCCGGCTCCAAAACAGTAAACGAATTGCCCAACAGGCAATTACGGCACGCCCCAGCGAAAAGTAAAAAGTAGCCGGGAGTTCTTTAAGCCGCAGCCGGATACGTGTAAGTCCGGCAATTCTTAAAAACTAATAGAATATTATGGCGGAACAATTTATAATCGGCGATACGGTCAAATGCATTAACGTATTGCCGCTACCTTCCAAGGACGAGCGACATGAACAGAAGATCGCTCCTCCTTTGGAACTAGGCAAGGAATATCCGGTGAAGGCTATCATCCACGATAGTAAGGGAAATCCTCATTTGGATGTAGGGCTCGCCAGTATGTACAACTACATTACCAGCTACGAGACAGGAGAGGA
>Ga0068856_100000372_pt1 | contig 49249 bp, 37 predicted proteins | sample KBSCornC62_FD_66595 | JGI IMG/M metagenome (GOLD analysis project Ga0068856, IMG submission 66595) | Corn rhizosphere microbial communities from Kellogg Biological Station, Michigan, USA - KBS Corn C6-2 | ecosystem: Host-associated > Plants > Roots > Rhizosphere > Soil ...
CAGGCGAAAAGCCGAAGATCGGCCGCTTCGGTTACGCGGAGAAAATGGAATATTGGGCGGTCGTGTGGGGCACGATCATCATGGGCGTGACCGGTCTGGCGATTTGGATGAAGATTGACGTGACGCAATTTTTCCCGCGCTGGGTGGTGACGGTGGCGACGACGATTCATTACTACGAAGCGGTGCTCGCGTGTCTCGCGATCATCGTCTGGCATTTCTACCACGTCATGTTCGACCCGGACGTTTATCCCATCAACACCGCCTGCCTGGACGGGCGCATCTCGGAGGAATTTCAGGCGCATGAGCACCCGCTGGAACGTGCCGAGGAAGAGCCACGCGTGGATCCGCCGGGCGATACGGGTGCTGGTAAGGAAATCTGATTTCACGATAAGTGCCGGAGTGAAAATTTAATCTCGCCAAGGGTTGCGCAGTAAATCGCAAGAAAGGGTAAGCACGTTTTGGCCGTCGGTTTAAGGTTAGCTTCAGAAAGCCGCAGTCAGGGCTTGAATCAACTTATGAAAATCTTTGTTGCCGGATTGAGCTACAAGACCACGCCCGTTGAGGTGCGTGAGAAGCTCGCCGTCCATCGCTCCCGGATCCAATGCGCCGGCTGCCGCCTGAAACTCCGTGGCGGCTTGGACGAAGTGGTCTTGCTGTCAACCTGCAACCGCGTGGAGATTTATGGCGTGTCGCCGTGGATCCATGGCCGCGTGTCGCAACTGTTTCAAGAACTGACCAACAGCGATTTCGATTTCACCCCGCATCTCTACGTCAAGGAAGGCGCGGACGCGGCGAAACATCTGTTTGCCGTCGCCAGCGGACTCGATTCCCTCGTCATCGGCGAAACGGAGATCACCGGCCAGGTCAAGAATGCCTACCAAGCTGCGAAAGACGCCGGCCTCGTGGGCAAGAAAATGAACCGGCTGTTCCAGACGGCGTTGTCCGTCGTGAAGGCCATCCGCACGAACACCGGCATCGGTCGTGGCGCGACCTCGGTCGGCAGCGTGGCGGTGGAACTGGCGGAAAAAGTTTTTGACCGCGATTTGAGCGCGAAGACGGTGATGATTTTGGGCGCGGGCAAAATGGGTGAAGCCTGCGTGAAGCATCTCGCCAAGCGCGGGGCGCAGACGGTGCTGGTCGCCAACCGCTCGGTGGAACGCGCGGAACGGCTCGCCACGGAATTTGGCGGACGCGCGGTGCGCATCGAAGATTCAGCGGCGGCGATGGCCGAGGCGGATATTTTGGTCAGCTCGACCGGCAGCCCGGACATCGTTTTGAAACGCGACGACGTCGCGAAGATTTTGCCCGCACGCGGGAATCGTCCGCTGGTGCTCGTGGACATCGCGGTGCCCCGGGACATTGATCCGGCGGTGGCGGAACTGCCGAACGTTTTCCTTTACGACATTGACGACTTGGAAGCGGTCGTCCGTGAGAACACCAAGAACCGCGAGCAGGAACTCGCGACGTGCCATCAGATCATCGCCGAACACACGGCGGAGTTGATGGAGCGATTTAATTCACCGTTTGCGAAGCCCGCAAAGAAAGCGGCGGATGCCGTGCCCGGCTGGGCGTTGGGCACCGCAACGGCATAACGAAACATTGCCATGAGCAAAACATTTTCAACGAACAAATCGGGCGCAGGTTTCTGTGTTTGGTTTTTCGCTGGAGCCGCCGGCGTCAGGTGACACCGGACGATCAAAACCGACACACACAGAACAACACTAACAACACAGACGAGCGCAGAAGCAGCACTTGAAACTTGAACGAATTATTAAACTTATGAAAACACACAGTCGATATTGGCATGGGTCGGCCTGCTTGGCGGCAGCAGGTCTCACATTGCTGGCGAGCTTGACCTCCACCCGCGCAGCCTTGAACGCCTCCTTGAGCCAGCGACCATTGACGCCGCAAGAAATTAAAACTTACGGGCTCACCGGCACGAATGCCCAGGTCTCCGGCGGCATCAGCACCGTGGGCATTGGCGAACCCATTTATGTGGATGCGATGGTGAACGCCGCGTCAAATAACGCCACTGTGGTATGGACATTGACGAGCAAGCCGCTCGGATCTCAGGCCACTTTGTCGGACGGGCCGCTCGGCACCAATGTGCCTCTTTACAAGATGGCTGACCGTTTCAATAATTCCGGCGCGGCGGTGAACCAGCTGGCGGGGCGCACCTTTTTCCGCCCCGACGTTGTGGGTTCCTACACCGTGAGCGCCGCCATCAGCACGCCGGGCGTCGGTTCCACCAACCTTTCCATGAAATTCACGGGTGCCTTCTATGTCGGTCTTCAGACCTGCGCTGCCTGTCATAGCGGGGCATTTGCCAATGTGCCGGATAAATTTGGCGTCTATACCAACACCTTGCACGCCCGCGCCTTCAAGGATGCGATCAACGGGGTGAGCACTGACCACTTCAGCAAGAATTGTATTTCCTGCCACGTGGTGGGATATGACACCAACTCCATTGCGTTCAATCTTGGGTTCGATGATCTGGCTGGTGGTTGGACGTTCCCCACAGTGGTCACGAACAGCAACTGGGATAACCTGCCATCCCAATTAAAGAATCTGGCCAATGTCCAATGTGAAAGCTGCCACGGTCCGGGCAGCCAACATCAATATTCCGACGGCATCACCGGCAATACCAACGCCATTTCGGTCACCTTTGCGGCGGCGGATTGCGGCCAATGCCATGACAGCCTGAGCCACCACTTCAAGACGGCCGAATGGAACGCTTCCCGTCACGCCGTCACGACGCGCACTCCCTCCGGTTCCGCCTCCCGTGCCGCGTGCGCCCGTTGTCATACGGCGAGCGGCTTCGCTGCCTACTCGGGCAGTTTGGGCACCACCAACGTCTGGACCGGCACCAATGCCGCCTATACGACGTATGAAGCCATCACCTGCCAAACCTGCCACGACCCGCATGATGCCTCCAATCCGCATCAAGTGCGCACGGCTCTCGTCATCGAGTTGGCGGACGGCGAAACCACGGCGCTGGTCACCAATGCCGGAGCCGGCAGCCTGTGCATGAACTGCCACCAGAGCCGCTCGGGTTCTTATACCAACAGCCTGGTTGGCTATCCGTTGGGCAAGCCCACTTATGCCGGCGGCAGCAGCAGCTTTGGTCCCCATGACAATCCGGCGAGCGACATGCTCGAAGGCATCAACGGCTACACCTATGGCAAAGTCATCCCGAGTTCCGCTCACCGCTACGCCGTCACCGACACGTGCGTCGGCTGCCACATGCAAGAAGTGGCTTCGACTGATCCGGCATTCCTGCAAGCCGGCGGCCATACCTTCAGCATGACCTATACGAACTCCCTCGGTGCGACGGTGGACAAAGTGGACACCTGTGTCAAATGCCACGGCGCGATGACCTCGTTCGACCTCGTGAAGGTGGATTACAACGGCGACGGCATCATCGAAGGCGTCCAGACCGAAGTTCAGAACCTGCTCAATAAATTGTCCACGTTGTTGCCGAACTCGACGTATCAGGCGAATCCGGCCAACTACGTTGCCGATGGGCTGGTCAAATCACCCTCGGTCAAGACCAACTGGCCGGCTAAGTTCCTGCAAGCCGCTTGGAACTGGCAATTGGTTAATAATGACGCGAGCAAGGGCATCCACAATGCCGCTTACGCCACGGGATTGCTCAAGGCATCCATCGGCGACCTCACCGGCGACAATAACAACGACGGCCTGCCGGACGCGTGGCAGATCGCCTACTTCGGTGACGGCTTTGCCACCAACGCCGCCGCCGGTCCTAATTCCGTCAATAACACCGCCGGGGTGCCGAACTGGATGATGGCCTCCATGGGCCTTGATCCGCGCGGTGCGTTCACCGTGGCCGGCAGCGGTGCGATCTACATCAACGATGGCAACATCGTGAATGGCGCGACCAACACCATCGCCATCTACAATGCGGCGGAAATCGCCTTCGACACGCAGGTTGGCACCAGCTACCAGATCCAGGGCATCTCGGAACTGACCGGTGCCTGGTCGAACATCAGCACGAACATCCCCGGCACGGGCAGCACCATCAGCTACCTGACCCCGACGCGCGGCGTCCAGCAGATGTTCTACCGTGTGGTGCATACCCCGTGATCACCGGCTGAAGTCCCGAAAAACTCAACCCCTTCCCGCGCGAGCGGGGAGGGGTTTTTCGTTTGCTGGAACGGGAATGAATGTCTCCGGCTGGGCCAACGGTTAGGCGTCCTCAGCTCATCTCTTTTTCGAGCCGTTTGACCTCGTCTTTGATCAGGTCGGTCACGCGATGCTTGATCATGTAAACCTGTTCCACCGGCACATCGAAAGCATCCGCTACTTTTCCGGGAGCCCACCCTTTGTTCACATAAAAATCGAAGACCTGGTATTTCTGCGGATCCAACTGGCGTTTCACTTTGGCGACCGCCGCTGCCAGCAGGTTTATTTCCCATTCCTCATCCCAGAGCTCCTCGAGATTCTGGGCGATGGGATTTACCAGGCGGTTGATGGCCTGGGTCTCGTCTTCTTTGCCATCTTCCTTGCGGTCCTCCGGCAAAATATCCAGCAGATGTTTGTTGCGTTTGCGGATCTGGTCGGCGATGCGCCAGCGGGTCATGTTAAGGAGCCAGCCCTTGAAGGAACCGATGCTGGGATCGTATTGAAACGTGGGCATGTTTTTGGCCACTGCGACCATGATTTCCTGCACCACATCCTGGGCCTCAGTTCGGGTCAAACCGCCCTTGACCGCCACGCCGTAGATGAGCTTCCAATAGGTATCGAAGAAATCCTGCCAGCTCGCCTGATCCTGCCAGTCTTTCAGGCGCTGGATCAACGTCGCCCGCGTTGGAATCAATTCATCTATCGGCTCGGCCATGTCTTTACACTAAGGCGGAAGAGTCAGGCCTTGGCAAATAAAAAGTCATCCCACACCGGTAATATTCTGGTGACAAATCCTGAATTCTTTTCATGGGATTGGCTTGTGTTAGATGTTGCGATTGGCTTCCATATTGCGAATCATAACCGGCAATCTCAAGTGAATCCTAATATCGGTCGGGCAGAATTACTTTGGTATCGCGCCAGTTGTTTTGTGGTGCTGTTTTTTTGCATCCTTTTCCCCTCCGTCCACGCCGCTCCACCCGCGGCTGATTCCATCCAAGCCATCGAGTTGCAAGGCGTGGTGCAAGTGGCCGCCGCCGGCACGACGAACTGGACGTCGGCCCACGTCGGCCAGGCGTTGCAGCCCGCCGATCATCTACGCACCGGGGCCGACAGCCGCGTCGTGCTGCGCTGGTCGAACCAGAGCGTCATCACCTTTGGCGCGCTGACCGAACTGGAGATTCTGCCGCCGCCGCAGGCGGATTCCCAAAGCGGACTGCATCTGGTGCGCGGCATCCTGTCGTTTTTCCATCGCGACGAGCCGGGCCGCATCCAGATCATCACGCGCGGCGCGGTGGCCGGCGTGGAAGGCACGGAGTTCGTGCTGGCAGTGGACGAAGCGGACCGCACCACGCTCGCGGTGGTGGACGGCAAAGTCCGCCTCGGCAACGCGCAGGGCACGCTGGTGCTCACGAACAGCGAGCAGGCCGTGGTGGAACTCGGTCAAGCCCCCATGCGCACCGCCGGCTTCATCGCGAACAATCTGCTGCAATGGTGCTTCTATTATCCGGCCGTGCTGGACCTGAAAGATCTGGAGCTCACGACCGAAAGCCAGACCCGCTTGGACAAATCCCTCAGCGCGTATCGCTCCGGTGACTTGCTGGCGGCGTTGGCGGAGTATCCCACGAACCAGCCGCTCACGTCCGACAGCGAACGGATTTATCGCGCGGCGCTGTTGTTGTCAGTGGGGCAGGTGACGCCATGCGAAGACGTGCTGGCGAATCTGAGCGAGACCAACTCCGCGTCGCAGTCCCAACGTCTCGCCGGCGCGCTGCGTAAACTGATTGCCGCCGTGAAACGCGAGACGGTGACATCCCCCGCACCGCAGACGGCCACGGAATATCTGGCGGATTCGTATTGCGAACAATCCCGCGCCGTGCGGGAGAAGTCACTCGCAGCCGCACTCAACTCGGCGCACGCCGCGGTTTCCAACTCGCCGAGCTTCGGCTTTGCGTGGGAGCGCGTGGCGGAACTGGAATTTTGCTTCGGTCGCACGAAGGCGTCGTTGAGCGCGCTGGACAAGAGCCTCGCGCTGTCACCGCGCAATCCGCAGGCATTGGCGTTGAAGGGATTTATTTTATCCGCAGAAAACCAACCGCGCGAAGCGATCACCTGGTTTGACCGCGCGATCAGCGTGGACGCGGCGCTGGGCAACGCGTGGCTCGGCCGCGGGCTGGCGCGCATCCGCATCCGCGACACGCAGGGCGGCCGCGAAGATCTGCTGACGGCGGCCGCGCTGGAACCGCAGCGGGCGGAACTCCGCAGTTATCTTGGTAAAGCCTATACGGCGGCGGGCGACGATGCGCACGCGACGAAGGAACTGGACCTGGCGAAGAAGCTGGACCCGAAAGACCCGACGGCGTGGTTGTATTCGGCGTTGCAGAAGCAGCAGGCCAACCAGATCAACGACGCCATCCGGGACTTGGAAACCTCCCAGCAATTGAACAACAACCGCAGCGTGTATCGCTCGCAGTTGTTGCTCGATCAGGATCAGGCCGTGCGCGCGGCGGACTTGGCGAGCATCTACGGCGACGCCGGGATGGCAGACGTGGCCCGACAAGAGGCGGGCCGGGCGGTGAGCTACGACTACGCGAATTATTCGGCGCACCTTTTCCTCGGCAGCAGCTACAATCAGCTCCGCGATCCGAACTGGAGCAATCTCCGCTACGAGACGCCGGCCAACAGCGAATTCACCATCGCCAACCTGCTGGCGCCAGGAAGCGCGGGCATCATAGATTCGATGACAGCCCAGCAGCCTTACACGAAATTGTTCGATCAAAACCGCGTGGGTGTGGTTTCGGACACGACCTATTTGAGCCGGGGCTCGTGGACGGAACGCGGCGCGCAGTTCGGCACCTACGACAATTTCAGCTACAGCTTTGATTCGACCTATACTTCTGACAACGGCCAGCGCGCAAATAACGACAACGACCTGCGGGCCATGTCGTTGACGGTGAAAGACCAGTTCACGTCACAAGACACGGCTTATTTCACTGTGCAGCAGGTGAAAGTCAATTCGGGCGACTTGAACCAGTATTACGATCAAGCCAATGCTTTTGGCAATCCCTACGGTTCATCTCGTATCAATGAAACGCAGCAGCCGAACTTTGATTTTGGCTACCATCACGAATGGGGTCCCGGCTCGCACACCTTGTTATATGCGTCCCGGCAGGTTGGTTATACATCGGTGCAAGCCAGCAATGTGTTGCAAGGGATCTATGCCCAAGGCAACACCGGACTTAACACGGATACGATTAACATCGTCGTTGATAAACTAAGGGCACAGCTCGCTTCCACTTTAAACTCAGTTGAATTGCAGCAGATTTTGGAGTCGCCCGAACATACGACCATCATTGGCACGCGTATGCAATGGGGTGACATTCACTACCAGAACTACGAAGAGGTTTTGCGGGATAACAATGGAAATGCCAGTGGCATTTTTGTCACTTACCCGGTGGTTGCCGATCAGGATTTCACCGAAAATATTTACCATTATACGGGCTATGGTTATCACACATGGCAGATCACGGACCCGTTTTCCGTGACCGTTGGCTTGGACTATGACTGGCTGCACAAACCGGCCAATGTGGCCAGCGCTCCGTTCACTGAAAGGGAACAGACAGTCTGCCAATGGTCGCCCAAAGCCGGGTTTATCTGGCAGCCTTTGGGCAAAACCACAATTCGCGGTGCCTACACTCACTCGCTTTCAGGGTTTGCAAATGGTGCCAGCACCCGGATTGAACCCACAGAAGTGGCGGGTTTCAATCAGGCGTATCGCAGCCTGGTCCCAGAGTCGGTGGCAGGAGATACGAGCGGCTCCAAGTTTGATACCTTTGATCTTTCGCTGGAGCAGAAATTTGATACCGGCACCTACCTTTCCCTTGCGGGCCAGCTTTTGTATTCCGATTTGAGAGATGTGCAGGGAGCTTATTATCTTGCGTGGACCAACACATATCAACCGTATCCGGATGGGATTAACCAGTCTCAAGATTTTCATGAGCAGTCTTTGATTTTCACCGCCGATCAATTGCTGGGCCAACAATGGTCGGCAGGTTTGGTCTATCGCCTGTCCCGGGCCAAACTGGATGTCAATAATGTCGATCTTTATCGGCCTGGCTTCAACGATCCACCGCTTTTCCCCTATACCAGCGTAACCAGCGTGTTAAATACATTGAACCTGCATGCTAACTGGAATCATCCGTGCGGTTTGTTCTCCATCTTTTCCGCTGACTGGGTGCATCAAGACAACTTTGGCTACACGCCTGCTGAGCCCGGGGATGATTTTTGGCAGTTCAACGCCTATGCCGGTTATCGGATGCTCAAACGGCGTGTGGAATTCACCGTCGGTTTGCTGAACATTTTTGATCAAGACTACAAGTTGGAGCCGCTCAATCTCCACAATGATACCGCACGCAGCCGGACGTTTCTCGCCCGGCTGCGTATCAACTTCTAGTCCGTCACTGCGTCTGCCAAGTCACTCGGATGTTCATCGGCTGGCCATTCGTGGGAGGCGGCATGGGGCTTTTAACGTAAATAGTCAATGAATACTTGTCTGTGTTGGTTGCCGTGAATGTCACGCTATTAGTATCGCACCATTTTTCCGTAAGATGGTTTTTACTCTTCACAGAAGCGACCGAACTGTAAGGCGAAGCAAAACCGGATGCGTCCGTCAATGTGCCGCTGACAACATTGGTCGGCGGATCAATCCAAAAAGTTCCGTCAACCGTATTTGTCATCTTGGCATAACCGGTCCATGTGCCGGGACAACCCGATCCACTGCCGCTATTTTGATAGGTGCATGGAATGCTTTGGTTAATAGTGTCAGCCGCCCACGCCAGCCCGGCGGTGAAACCTATAAGTGACAATGCGGTGATGGTTTTTCCGAGGTTCCGTTTGATGTGTTTGTTCATAGGTATTTGTTTTCTTTTGTTTATCAGTTTTATACGTCGCCAGTTTACTCCAGTGGGTGGGACAATTGCGGTCCGAGGTGAAACATTCGCCGATATTTTCCAGCGAGGTTGTAGCGCAGTAAACCCGATGTGTGAAGAAAAAACTGTCTTATGTAGCTGCGCTTCCTAAACTTCCGGCTGCACGCCGTGAAAGGCAGAGCCATCCATCCGCCGGCCTTGATCCAATCCGCCTTGGGCGCGGTGCTGGCGGTGCTTTGCGGTCTCCTCCTCTGGGGCACGTCGCTCGGCGAACCGTGGACCAATGCCAGCTACGATTACCTTTTCCGCTTCGGCTCCCACGCCGTCACCAACCGCGTGACGCTCATTCTGATGGACAACGACGCCTTCGAGTCGTTCCACCAGACACGCGGCGAACCGTGGGATCGCTCGCTCCATGCGCAGTTGCTCAACCGGCTGGCGGACGACGGCGCTTCGCTGGTCGTGATGGATTCCTTTTTTCGCTACACGAATAATCCCGCCAAAGACGCCGCACTCGCCGCCGCGATGCAACGGCAGCCACGGCTTGTCTTGATGGCCGAACAATCCCAAGTCATCCATCCCGAAATCGCCGGCGCGCAACCCATCCTGCCGGCGGAAATTTTTCTGAACGCGGCCAAAACCAATTGGGGCGTCGCGTGGGTGGACCCGGACGATGGCATTGTGCGGCAGCACTGGCCGTTTCCGTCGCCCGGGCCGTATCCCAGCATGGCGGAAACGGCGGCGCGCGTTTTCGGCACGCCGGAGACCGGCGGACGGCAGGAACGCTGGCTGCGCTATTACGGCGAGGACGGCGCGTGGACGAAACTGAGTTATCGCTTTGCGCTCTCACAGCCGACGAATTTTTATCACGGCCAGATCGTTTTCATCGGCACCTGGCCCAAGACCTCGCTGCCGGATGGCGAGCCGGACGAATTCTCCACGCCGTATTCGCGCTGGAACCGTGAAGCCACTGGCGGCGTGCGCATCATGCTCACAAGCTTCCTGAATCTCGTGAACGACGACTGGCTGCGGCGTCCGGCGGGCGGACTGGAGCTGCTGCTGCTGGTGATTTCGGGAATTTTCCTCGGCGCGGGCCTGATCCGGCTGCGGCCGTTCATGGCGTGTATGACGGCTGCGGTTTTTGCCGGAGTCATCGCGCTCGCGGCGATTTTGTGGAGCTTTCACAGCAATTACTGGTTTCCGTGGCTGATCATTTCCGGCGCCCAGGTGCCGTGTGCGCTGACGGTATCGCTCATCGCGCGCATCGCCTTCGCACCGGAGGCCGCGGGCAAGAAAGCCGTCACGGAGAAATTGCCGGTGACGCCGGGCTACGAATTATTCCAGCCGCCCATCGGCGAAGGCGCGTATGGCAAAGTCTGGCTGGCGCGGAACAAGGCTGGCCAGTGGCGCGCGTTAAAGGCGATTTATCTTTCCAGTTTCAACCAGAACACCGGCCCCTACGACCGCGAGTTCGCCGGCGTCTCGCGCTATCAGGCCGTTTCCGGCAAGCATCCCGGCTTGCTGCGCGTGGATTTCGTCAGCGCGAAACTGGATGGTTATTTTTATTACGTCATGGAGCTGGCTGATTCTACGTCACCGAGGTGGGAAAAATTTCCCGCCCAATACCAGCCGCACGATCTTGCCGCCGAACGCGCGCGGTCGGCGGGGAAACGCCTGCCCGTGCGCGAGTGTCTCCGGCTCGGACTCGTGCTGACGGAGGCGCTGGAATTCCTGCATCAACAGGGCCTCACGCACCGCGACATCAAGCCGCAGAACATCATCTTCGTGAACGGCCAGCCGAAGCTCGCGGACCTGGGACTCATCGCCGAGATCCGCCCGGAGAACCAGCAGAAGACCATCGTGGGCACGCCCGGCTACATGCCGCCGTTGCCGGAACGCCCCGGCACGCCGCAGGCGGATATTTTTTCGCTGGGCATGGTGTTGTATGTGATGTGCGCGGGCCGCGACGCCGGTTTCTTTCCGGACATCTCCACGCACCTGGTTTCGAGCGACGAGGCGGCGAGCTTCCTGCCGTTCAACGCCATCATCCTCAAAGCCTGCCAGCCCGACGCCGCGCGGCGCTACGCCAGCGCGGCGGAGATGCACCAGGCGCTGCTGGCACTGAAGGAGAAGTTGGCATTGGAGTGAGCGGATTATTTCGCCGCGTTCGCCGCTTCCGCTTTCATCTTTTGGAAAACGGCCATGCGGGTTTGCAGGTCGGCGGCGATCTGTTTCAATTTCTCACCCTGCGCGAGTTGCACTTTGAGCAGATTGTTCTGGGCGGCGGCCAGTTCTTCCGGCGAGCCGCTGCCTTGCGCCTTCACAACTTGATCCTGGGCGTCGCGGATTGCTGTCTCCATCTCCGTGCCGGCGACGGCGCATTCTTTAAGAAATTCCGAATGGAAAATCTGGTCGGCTTCTTCCGCTGAAGTCGCGTTCACATCGGGGATGAGCGTCTTGATGGAGTTGACGATTTCCGCGCTGGGCTGCGCGACTTCGCGGGGGACGGGAGCCGGGGCGGGCGCGGCAGCCACGCGCAGGATGGTGCGGACGAGATCGTAGGGCAGGGCGGATTCCCATTCCGGCTGGAGCTGGGCGATGGTTTCTTTGTTTGCGCCGCTGGTGAGCGTCAGGCCGAGAAAACACGCGTCGCCTTTGTCCAGATTGAACGCCTGGATCCCTTCAGCGGCGGCGGCGGCGGCATTGGTGTCGCTGCCGGCATCCAGGCGCGTGACGAGGAGCTTGCCTCCGCTCGCTTCATTGGCGGCAGCGAGCAATTGTTCCACGCGATCGGCAAAGGCTTTCAATTCATCACTCGCGCTGCCGGCGGGGAGCACGGCATAAAAATGAATAGTGACGGGCGCGGCGAGGTTGCTGAGTTGAGTCCGCGCGGCTTCGGGGAGTCCGCCATGGCCCGCACCGGACTGGGTTTTTTGGTAATAGAACCAACCCCCAGCCAGGGCGGCGCCCAGCACGAAAAAGACGACGGCGAGCACCAGCGGACGGCTGGCGGCGGATTGCGTGGTGGCGGGAGCAGGGAGGGAAGCATTGAGTTTCATGGCAGTAAAATCTTTCTGCCGACATTCTCTTGCATGAAAGCAGCGTGTCAATTTTAGAACGCCTACTTCACAAGTTTGGCATAGCAAGCGGCAAGAAACGGTTAGTCTCATCCCATGGTGCCGCGTAAAGTTTTTTAACGATCAGCACGCTTATGGGGCATCAGGCTCGCGGTGAAAAGTTTGGCCCGGTGTCGGCGGCTGACGATTCGCGTTTCAGTTCAATGTTCAGACCTTGGTTCGCATGAAAGATTTATCGGTCAGAAAAACTATCCTCGCCCTGACGCTGGCTTTTATCAGTGCCGGCCCGGTGGCGCTGGCGGCCCAACCGGTGGCGCATCAGATCATCACCGTTCCGGGTGGAACGCCGGGCACGCCGGTGATGACGGGCATCGAGCACCTGACCAATGGCATCGGGCTGACTTGGGATGGTCCCGCTGGCTACTATCAAGTTTTCCAAAAGAGCAACAGCCTGACTGCGCCGTGGGCGGCCTTGGGCAAGAACACGAATCTTACACGCTCGGCGACGATCACCAAACTTTACAGCAACGCCTTCTTCCGCGTTTCCGGCCCGGCGCCGAAATATGCCGGCTTGAAAACCTGCCTCACCTGTCACGCGGGTATTTGCAGCTATGTCACGAACACACCACACGCCACGGCGTTCAGCAATCCGATCTTCAAGGCGGCCGGCGGCCAGACGAACAGTTCCTGTCTCGCGTGTCATACGGTGGGTTACGGACTGCCCACGGGATTCAGTTTCACGAACAAGCTGGGAACCATTTCCTACACGACAAATCTGGCGAATGTGCAATGTGAGAATTGCCACGGCCCGGCAGCGAATCACGCAGCCAGCCCGGATGATCCAACTGTGATCCCGCGTGTGGACATTGCGGCGACGATTTGCGGTGGCTGCCATACCGGGCCGATGAGCCCGACCTATGAAGAATGGAACAGCAGCGGCCACGCCGTCGTTGTGCCGGACGCGCTGGCCTCGATGACTTCGTCCACGAACAGCATCAAGAATTGCGGCGCCTGCCATTCCGGCACGGCGCGGCTGGCGTTGATCGGCGGGAAAAATCCCGCGCTCACGATGACGAATGATTTTAATGTGCCGCTCACTTGCGCCGTCTGCCACGACCCGCACGCGACGAATGCCAATCCGGTGCAGCTCCGCAACCCGATGGCCTCGACGAATGATTATCACCTCACCAGCGCCAGCCTTGCCACCGTGAGCGCGTTCACCAATCAATACAACGCGAACGCCGACATCAATCTCTGCGGACAGTGCCACAACGACCGTGGCGCGGCGTGGACGGATACGTCGCGCGCGCCGCATCATTCGCTGCAATACAATATGCTGCTGGGTTCCGTCGGCCAGATGTATAACGGCATAACGAATGTCCCGGCAACGTTCAGCCCGGGGCCGCACAGCGGGTTGCCAGCCGACGCCGCCAATTCCATTTCCGGCACGTTCTATCTGACGAACCAATGCGCCTCCTGCCACATGGAGAAGGACGCGCCGCCGGCCTCGACGCACAGCCACACGTTTACTCCGGCTTACCAAGTTTGCCTGAACTGTCATGACGGCGCGGCGGCGCAGGATTTCTTCACGCCGTATTTGTCAAACCAGGTTTCGACGGTGATTTTTGCCTTGAATCGCTGGGCCGCGCTCGAAGCGGATCCGTCACTCATCACAAATGGCGTGGTGGCTTGGGAATACACGTCACCCGGCGGCCTGGTCTGGCAGACGAATTCGCTTGGCTACGTGACCGGTTGGTCACAGGAGGAATCGGTGAGCTTCAAAGGCCCGAACGCCGCCGGTCAGGCCCTGATCCCGAACCGCATCAAGCAGGCTCGTTTCAACCTGTATCTCGTGGTGAACGACGGCAGCGGCGGTGTGCACAATCCGTTTTACGCGCTCAACCTGCTGTATTCCGCCCAGAGCTTTGTGCTCCAGGAATTGAACCAATAAAAACGAAGCCGTTGCTGACAAAAATTTTAACTGTGCGTGAAATGACCGACAACCCAACCACCGCATGACCAAGTTTGCTTTCATCCTGAACCGGCTGCCGCCCAAGTGGCGCGGCCGCAACCTCGCGCTCGGTCTCGGCGTGACGGCGGTGCTGCTCGCGGCGATTTCCTGCGGCACGTTGAGCCACCAGGCCGTCGTCCTGCCGGATGTGCCCGGCGCGAAATACATCGGCTCGTCCGAATGCGAGCAATGTCACGAAGACATTTGTCGCGACTTTAAAACTGCCGACCACTCACGGCTGATCGCCAAAGGCAAAAACGGCCTGGGCGTCGGGTGCGAATCGTGTCACGGCCCGGCCAGCCTGCACGCGGATTCGGGCGGCGAAGTGAAACCGCCTTACAGCTTCACCTCGGGCCGGCCGCAAGCCCTGTCCATGAGCGGACGTTTCCCGATTGAGCCGGCGCGCGCGACGGAGAAGGTTTGCTACACCTGCCACATGGACGTGCGCGGACAATTCAATTTGCCGAATCATCATCCCGTGCCCGAAGGCCGCATGACCTGCGTGCAATGCCATCCGCCGCATAAAGGTATCGCCCACGCCGGCGGCAGCACGCAGCTTTTGTCGCAGGAGGAAAACTGCACGCAATGTCACGCGTCACAAAAAAGCGTTTACGTGTTTGAGCATGAGGCGATGCGCGAAGGCTGCACGACGTGCCACGTCCCGCACGGCAGCGTCAATCCCAAGATGTTGACGGAGCGTAACGCGACGCTGTGTCTCAAGTGCCATTTCCAACAGGTCAAAAACGGCGCAATTCTGATCGGCGCGGTGGATCACTCCTCGCGCCTGAGCCAGGGCGCGTGCTGGAGCGCGGGCTGCCACGAGGCGGTGCACGGTTCACGCGTCAGTCCGTCCCTGAGATTTTAATCAACGCCACGGAAGCCGATGAAAAAGAAATTTAAAAAATCAAAGTCGCTTCGGGCCATGTCACGGAAACCTGCGCTGGGCCGGTATCTGCTTGGTGCCTCATTGCTCGCGCTCGGCGCGCAGTCGCAGGCGGCGGACGCGCTCATCAAACCCGAGCAGGCTTACGAAGGCGGCACGAACACCTACAATAATTGGGTCACGCTTTCGGCCGGCGGCCTGATGACCAGCGGCAATAAGAACGCGGCGGAACAAGGGCAGCGGATGAGTTCGGGTGCGTTCGGCGGCATCGAGGACCTGCATTTTCAAACTGAGGTGGCGAAGAAAACCACGTTCACGCTGGATGGTCATTCCATTTTTGACCAGCACAATTACAGCGTCGGCCTCGGTTTGCAGAAGGAAGATCTCGGCTACCTTCGTTTGCTGTTTGATAATTACCGCACATGGGATTCCGGCATCGGCGGCTACATACCGGCCGATCGTAAAACGTATGCGTTACCCGGCGATGCGTTATCGCTGGATCGCGGGCAGATTTCATTCGAGGCGGGCTTGATCAAGCCCAACGTGCCGCAGGTCATCTTCAAATATCGCCATGCCTACCGCGATGGCGAAAAAAGTTCGACGCTCTGGGGGCCGGTGCATGATGGCAACGGCGATGTGCGGCGCACCTTTCCTGGGATTAACGACCTTGACGAGAAGATTGATACGTTCCAACTGGACCTGACGCATCACGCGACGGTCGCAAAAAAGACCGTGAACTATGGCGTGGGCGTGGGCTATGAACACGGCGACTTGAACGACTCAGAGAAATTGACATTTTGGCAGAGTGAACCGACGCAACAAAAGGCCACCGACAAACAAGGCACGACTTATGATCTGTTGAGCACACACGCGTTCGCGGAGAGCTGGCTTAAGGACAATTTGTTTTTCTCCACGGGTTTTCTGTATGCCAACCTTGACGATTCATTCAGCGGCAGCCGCGTTTACGGGGACGATTTTGATGTGGCATATAACCCATCGTATCCCGGGCTGGGCTACGGCTACACGTCGCTGGATGGCAACGCGCACAAGAACGAATACATCTGGAACCTCAACTTGATGTCCCAGCCGACGAAGAATTTCAGCATCATTCCCTCGCTGCGCGTGCAGGAGGAGGATTGGAATGCCGATTCATCCGGCACCGGCACCTTGGGCACGGACACGCAGGATTTCAATTCGCACAGCGGACGCAATTCACTGGATGTCGCCGAGCGCCTCGACTTCCGTTATACCGGCGTGACCAACTGGGTTTTCAATCTCGGCGGCCAATGGACCGAAGGGCAGGGGAACTATTTTGAAAATGGCGGCCTGACGCAGGTCAACGGCATCGGCCCCGCGCCGGTGAAGTATGCGACCGATGACACGCGGTTCTTCCAGAAATATTTTGCCAGCACCCGGTGGTATCCGGTTCGCCAGGCCAGTCTGGACGTCGGTGGTTACTACAAGATCAATACTTACAACTACAATAACAATTCGGATAACACGCCGGATGATTTGAGCGGCGGCAGCGCCTATCCCGGGTTCATAGATTATCAGAGCTTCGAGACGTGGGACGGCAACGTCCGCCTCACGCTGCGCCCGATCAGCCGGGTTACGTTGGTCAGCCGTTACGAGTATCAATATTCCACCATCAACATGCGGCCCGCTGGCTCCTCCGGCTTGAGCGAGCAGGAAACTTCGACGATGAACACCCACATCATCGGCCAGAATGCGAGCTGGACGCCGTTGAACTGGCTCGGCTTCCAGGCGGGACTCAACTACGTGTTAAGCAAGACGAAAACGCCGGCCTCGGATTACACGCAGGCGATTCTCAACGCACAGAACAATTATTGGACGGCGAATTTCAACGCGAACCTCACGCTCGATGACAAGACCGATCTGGATCTCGGCTATTATTATTACTACGCGAATGATTTTCAGGTGCCCGCCGCCGGCCTCGGCTTGGGTGCCGGCGCGAGACAAAACAGCGTCACCGCCACGCTCACCCGCCGGATTACCAAAAATCTGCGGCTAAACCTGAAGTTCGCCTACACGCATTTCGACGATACGTCCAACGGCGGCTACGGCGATTACGACAGTTCGCTGGTCTCTTCCAGCCTGCAATATCGTTTCTAAAGCCGGCTCACGCGCTGACGTGGTGATTTTCCCGGCAAATCCGTTCCATCTCGAATAGATCCATGCACTGCTCTTTGGTGAACGAGAAGATCAGGTTCCGCCGAGTCTCATGTCCCAGCCCGCCAAGCAGGCGGAACGGACAGCCCCAGTGAGCCATCGCGAGCGGACACTTGACGGTGAAATCAAAAATCCGCTGCCGCAGAACCTCGACGGGTTCATCAGCCGATGCAAGCAGTGGCGCGTGGACAGCCATAAATCGTATGTTTCAATTAAACGCACGATCAACACGACCGCAATCCACCGTATTTGCCATCCGCAGGGCAGAAAAAGGGCGGATGGATCGGCCTTGCGTCACCAGCGGTGGAATTTCAAATTCATTTGCAGAAATTGAAAATTCTTTTTTGCCTGCCGCCGCGTAAACTTCGCGAAGTTCATCCCGTTTATGAAATTTTTTACCATCGCACTCATGGCTGTTGTTTTGTCTTCCGCCACGGTCGGGTTCGCCGCCGAAGCCACGAATGGCGCTCCCAGGATCAAAATCGTTCTTGTCGGCGATTCCACGGTGACTGACAAGTTCGGCTGGGGTTTGGGCTTCAAACAATTGTTGACCGGCCGCGCGGAGTGCGTGAACGCAGCCTCGGCCGGGCGCAGTTCCAAGAGTTTCATCAATGAAGGCAAATGGACCAACGCGCTGTCGCTGAAAGGGGATTACTATTTGATTCAGTTCGGCCACAACGACGAGCCGGGCAAGGGGCCGGACCGCGAGACGCAGCCGGCGACGACCTATCGCGAAAACATGACGCGCTATGTGGACGAGACGCGGGCCATCGGTGCGCAGCCGGTGCTGGTCACGTCGCTCGTGCGGCGGCATTGGGACACAAACGGCGACGGAAAAATCACCTCCAGCCTCTTGCCCTACGTCGAGGTGGTGAAACAAATTGCCGCTGAGAAAAATGTGCCGCTGATTGATCTGCACGCAAGCAGTCAGGAGTTATGCGAACAACTTGGCCGCGAACATTGTAATGCGCTGAGTCCCATCAAGGGCACCAATGAGGTGGATAATACGCACCTCAACGCCAAAGGCAGCCTGGTGTTTGCGCGGCTGGTGGTCGCAGGGCTGGTCAAAGCCGTGCCTGAGCTCGCGCCGTGTTTTCGCATCACGACCAACTCGGCGGTGCTGCCGCTAAAAGCTTCGGGCGAAAAATAGTCGTGAGCGTTGTTTGGCGTAAATATTTTTGATCGAGCGGTGGGAAGACTTCCTCGGGCTGGCACTATTTTCAAATTTAATTGCAAGAATAGACGGGTGACGAACGTGCCGGTTCCGCTAAAGTCGGCGGCGAACCCGATTCCCTATTCTCACCTATGACTATTCCACTACTCAGCTTGTCGAAATCGCTGCCCGTGTTGGGCGCATTGGCCCTGTTCGCTGCGCCGCTGGCCGTGAAGGCGCAGACGGTTGTTTTCAACGATACCTTCGGCAGCAGCACAAAAAACCCAACCGCCGCCAGCCCAGGCACCCTGACAGCGACCCAGACAGCTTACGAGATTGCTTCTTCCAAGAGTGCGACGTCCTCAACTGTTTCCTCTGGTTTGCTGAAGTTTGGCAACTTCAGCACGTCGTCAGGTTATTGTGAAGGCCAGGCGCTGTTCACAGCTTCGCCCATCACGTTAAGTGCCGCCGGTCAATACATTGAGATTTACTACACGTTCAATGACACGACGACCCTGTTCAATGGTAACGCTGGGAACAACGAACAAATTAATATCGGGCTGTATAATTCCGGCGGCAGCGGGCCGACCAACGGTGTGTTGCTGTGGAACTCAGGTCTGGTCAGCAGTGCGACCACGGCGGTTACGGGTAGCTGTCAAAACTGGGTCGGTTACAACGCCCAGTTTGCCTACTCCCAAACCGCTGGTAACTCTTCCGCCATCGGCACGCGCCCGGCGCAAACCGGGGCAAACAATTTAAATCAAGGCATAGGCTCCAGTTCAGGTTATTCCGGCGGCGTGAATCTCACGACCATGGCTGGTGTCGTGGGGCAGCCTGCGCTCACGGTGGGAAGCAAATATACCATGCACCTGCGGATCACGTATGTGAATGCCACAACTCTGGCCATCACCAATACGCTTTACGATGGCGTTGGTATTGGAGGGGCTGTTCACTCCGCCGGCGGATTTACTGCGCGATTTGGCGGCACTACTTCAAGCGTTCTCACTCCCACCTTTGACGCTTTTGTGGTTGGGTTTCGACCGACTTCCAGCCCGACCACCGCAGAAACGATGGAAATCAACAGCGTCACCGTCGCCGCCTTCATTCCCACCGCCCCGACGATCTCCGGCCTGACCAACCGGACCGTCGTCGCTGGAACCAGCCCGACGCTGAACCCGACGGTGACCGGGGCTCCGACGCCGGCATTTCAGTGGCAAACCAATGGTGTGAATATAGACAACGCCACCAATGCCTCCCTGGTTTTAAATAATGTCCAATACTCTCAGGACGGATACGTGTATTCGCTGATCGCCAGCAATTCTGAAGGAGTGGTGACCCAGAGCATGACGCTCTCTGTCATTGTCGCCCCCACCATCTCCGGAGTGGCCAATCAGGCGGTTTACGTCGGCAGCAGCCCGAGCATCAGCGCCACCGTCTCCGGCATCCCGACACCGGCGCTTCAGTGGCAGTTGGAGGGAGTTGATTTGACCGATGGCTTGAACGGCAACGGGGCCACGATTTCCGGCAGCACCACCGCCACCCTGACTATTGCCAACGCCCAGGCCGCCGACAGCGGGACGTATTCGCTCATCGCCACCAACAGTGCGGGCATCGTGATCAACAGCATGTATTTGCTGGTCAGCGCCGGCGACGTGCTGCCGACTCTGGTTGGCCCGACGAACCTCACGGTCATCGAGGGCAACGACGGAATGTTCAGCACCACCGCCTACTACGGCCTGCCGCAACCGACCTTGCAATGGCTGGACGAAACCGGAACTCCCATCGTTGATGCCACGAACGCCACCCTGACGGTTTCCAACGTCCAATACTCGCAAAATGGATTTGTTTACTCCCTGATCGCCAGCAATTCCGTCGGCAGCGTGACCAACAGCGCCACTCTCACGGTGATTGTGCCGCCCGTCATCACCAGCCAGCCGTCGAATCTGACCGTGACGAACACCCAATCTGCGTCGTTCACCGTCGCGGCCACCGGCGTCCCCGACCCGACCTATCAGTGGTTTAAAAACGGCAGTCCGATCGCGAGCGGATCAAACAACTCCGCGACGAATGCCACGCTTGTGCTCGCCACCACCTCGGCGGCGGATGCGGGCAGCGCCTATTATGTTCAAATCGCCAATGCCGCCGGTTCCACGAACAGCGCGACCGTTTATCTCACGGTGAATTCCACCATGTCCGCGAGCACGCTGGCTCCAGCCAACGGCGCGACGGGCGTCTGCTATGACACGCCCCTCTATCTCACGTTCAGTTCGGTGCCGACGCTGCGCACGAGCGGCACGATCAAGATTTTCAACGTGACCAACAGCGACACGCCGGTGGACACGATTGACCTGAGCCTCAACGTGACGCCCAACGCCACCTACGCCAAAAATGTCCAGCCGCGAAATATCGGTGGCGATTCATTCACCAATTTCCCCGTCATTCTCACCGGCAACACGGCGGCGATTTATCCGCACCTCGGCGTGCTGACGTCCAATCAGACTTACTACGTCACGCTGGATAACGGCACGTTCGCCGACGCGGCGGGAGCGAACTTCGCCGGCATCACGGCGACGAACATCTGGAAATTTTCCACCAAGATCGGCGGCCCGGCCAATCCGGTCAGCCTCGTGACGGCGGCGGATGGCAGCGGCGATTTCGTGACGGTTCAAGGGGCGGTGGATTCCGTTCCCGCCAATAACACGACGCCAACCTTGATCACGATCAAAGACGGCAACTACGTCGAGATCGTGAACATCAAATCCAAGCACAATCTCACGCTGCGCGGGCAGACCCGTAACGGCACGGTCATCGGTTACGCGAACAACGCGTATCTCCAGCCGAGCACCCATGTCCGCATGGCGGTGAAAATCAATGCGAACGACATTGCGTTCGACAATCTAACTATTACCAACCGCACGCCTGCCGGTGGCTCGCAGGCGGAGGCGCTCATGCTGGAATCCAACGCCAAGCGGTTTATTTTCAATAACTGCAATCTCGGCAGTTTCCAGGACACGCTCCTGGCCAACGGCGGCGGCCAGTCGCAGGCGTATTTTAACAACAGCCTGATTACCGGCCAGTTTGACTACATCTGGGGCGGCGGCGTTTGCTTCTTCACCAACTGCGAGGCGCGCACAATGCTCGGCACCGGTGGAAACTGGAACCTGGTCGCCACGCGCACTGATAACAATGCCACCGGCACCTGGCCGGGCTACAACGGCCTCGCTTCCAGCAACGGCTTCTCGTTTGTCAATTGCCGCCTGACCCGAGAAAACGGCAGCGTGAGCAAAATCACCCTTGCCGGCAGCAACGGCACGACCAACGGCGTGGCCGCGTGGATCAACTGCATTCTCACTTTGGCCTATACCAATGCCGTTTCCCTGACGGCCACCAACAGCGAATTGCTCTGGGAATTCGGCAACACCAATCTCGTCGGCGACCCGGTGCCGTTGGGATTGACCGTTCTGAATACCAGCGATGCCCGTTACCTCGCCGCCTCCAGTGCCACGAACTGGCTCTATGGCTGGCAGCCGCAACTCGCTCCGAACATCTTGACGAATCCCGCCAGCCAGAGTGTTTTCGCCGGTTCGCCCACCACGTTCACCGTCGCGGCCACGGGCATTCCTGACCCGACGTATCAATGGCAACATTCCGGCACCAACGTCACTGACGCGACCAATGCCACGCTCACCCTCGCCAGCACAGCTTACGATGACGCCGGCAGCTTCGCCGTCATCGTCACCACCACCGCCGGCAGCGTCACCAGCAGCACCGCCACCCTCACCGTGACTACTCCGCCCAACGCCGCACCAGTGTTCACCTCGCCGCCAGCGGGCACGAACATCGCCATCAACGTGGGCGTGAATCTCGCCGTCAGTTTCACTGCGACAGATTCTGACACGCCGGCGCAAACGCTGACGTATGCGTTGCTCTCCGGTCCGTCCGGCGCGGCGGTGGATTCCGGCACCGGCAATTTCATTTGGCGTCCGACCGTGGCGCAGTCTAATTCCGTCAACAACGTGAGCGTCGTAGTGACCGACAATGGCACGCCAAACTTGAGCGCCACGAACAACTTCACCATCACCGTCAATCCGCTGGCGGCTCCGGTGGTGACTGCACCCGCCGTCAGCAGCGGACAATTCAGCCTGACCATCACCGGCCAGACCGGGCCGGATTACACCGTGCAGGTTTCCACCAACCTCGCAGAAAGCAACTGGGCGACCCTTCTGACCACGAATTCTCCCGCGATGCCGTTCACATTTACCGACACGAACGGCAGCCTGCCGTTGCAGTTCTATCGCATCCTGGTCGGCCCGTGATTTTGGATTGATGGTTCAACAGAGAGCGCGGCGAAGGCGACTTCGCCGCGTTTTTATTGGCAGTGGATTTCGCTCCGCAGTCTGCGGCCTTAAAGAAAATTCTCCGCAAGACTTGTTCACCGCGCGGTTTTTCCGATGAAAAACCTGGTGAATAATTCCCCGCCGGGAATCGATTTGGATGCTGATTTTAAAGGCGTTTGTCACTTATCCACCGGTTCTTCACCGCTGGCTTTTGGTGAACAAGCTGTGCATATCAAATCGTAGGCAATTTCAAAGAATCTGATAATCTGTCTCCAGTTCATTGAAAGAACGAAGTGGACAGCGGCGGTTAAAATCAAAGTTGTTCGTTTCAAGATAATCCCAGGCGACTGGGGAAAAGTCGGATCAGGCTGGTTGCCCCGGCTCCTCCAAACCGCGCCGCAAGGCGCGACGGAGGCAGAATTCACCAGTTCCTCTGGCGGTGTTCGCACACCGTCAAATGCGAATGAGGGACTTGGCAGCAAGCAGCGATCAGAAACCGCTGCGAGTTGAGTCAAGTAGTTCAGGCCCGTTTCGAGCCTGAATGAATCGCAGTCACCCAGAGGGTGAATAGTTGCTACTGTGGATCAGCACGGTGCGCACGACTCTGGCGGATTTTGAATAAAATCAGAACCGCCCAATTAAAAACGCCGAAAGGTGGACAAAAGGAGCGTATGTATCGGGAAGAACACGGGAACTCGGCAGGTTCCGTGAAAAACTTCCAAGCACCGGCGATGTTAAAAACGACACCGCTGGACTGTGATAAAAAAAGCAACTTGAGAGAGAAGAGGCGAGACCCGTGGCTAAGGGCGAACGCACCGTCAAAAGCGGTGGCCGACCCGGAGCCAGTGGTCAAGACGCGAATGAGAATCGCAGGCGTGTCTTGACCTGGTTCGTAAGCCGGTGGCGCAACCACCAGCCGAAGCGAGCTGAAAAGCCTCACTCGAAATCCGATTGTCGCAAGACAACGGACGGCCCTGCTACGAGGCCGATAACTCCGCTTGCCGTGGAGAATGGCGTCGGGAAACCGGCAGCCCCCGCAAGGGCGCGCGCCTAATGCCGGTTCGGGAAAGAGAGCATGGCGAACTCCCATCCCCCATTTGTCCCGGTTTGACCGCAAGGTTGAACCGGGACTTATTGTTTTTACGCAGAGCGGGGGAACATACCAACAAGGATTTCCGCTTTCATCATCGGTCAGAAATTCACTTCGGCGTCTGTGGCGTCGGCTCGATGACCTTCTTGTGCTCCAGCTTTTGCAGCTTGGGCGTGATGACCATCTGGCAATACGGCTGGCGCCCGTTCAGGTCGTAATAACCCTGATGATAATCCTCCGCCGGATAAAATTTCGTCAGCGGGACGATCTCTGTCACGATGGGCCGGATAAAATCCGCCTGCGCGGCCAGCTTGGATTTCTCTGCGATAAGCTTCTGTTTCTCGTCGTGATAAAAAATGACCGAGCGATATTGCGTGCCTTCATCCGCGCCCTGACGATTTAGCGTTGTCGGGTCGTGCGCCTGCCAGAACACCTCCAACAGCTTGGCGTAGGAAATTTTCGCCGGATCAAACACGATCTGCGTCACCTCCGCGTGGCCGGTGTCGCCGCCGCAAACGTCCTTGTAAGTCGGGTTCACCGTGTGGCCGCCGGCGTAGCCGCTCGTCACGGAGATCACGCCGGGCAGGCGTTCATAGACGGCTTCGATGCACCAGAAACAACCGCCGCCCAACGTGGCGACTTCCGTTTTGTTCGTATTCATAGCATTGGTAGATTGTCCCACGGCGGTGAGGTTCAGCGTTACCGTGGCAAGCAGGGTCCAGAAAAATATTTTCATGTTCAGGTAAGCTTCGACTGCACGCGCTGAACTTCATTCAAAACCGCCGGAACGCAACTTCAATCTTCCCTCTCCGGTTTGTCAAGGTATTCGCCCGGTGGCAGGTCGGCGTATTTCTCAAAGTGCTCCGGCTTCAACGGTTCGGAAATGGCGTGTTCGGCGTTGAACCATTTGCCGAGGTCCACCAGCTTGCAGCGATGGGAACAGAAGGGGCCGTATTTGCCGGCGAACCAGTCGCCGGACTTCTTGCACGTCGGGCATTTGACGATCGGGTTCGCCATGGCTGGATTGCTACTTCGTTTCGGCGGCGATGGCCTTGAGGTCTTCCACAACTTTGGCGGTGTCCCCGGCGGGAACCTCGGCGTCGGTCAGGATTTTCGTCACGTCTTTCAAGAGCGTGTCCGACTGTGTTTCAGAAAGCTTCGCGCCGTTGAACAGCGCGTGGATGGCACCGCCCAGCTTTTGCGTCTGCGGAATGATTTTCTTGCGGCCAGCGAGGGCGTTGATGAGATCGCCGGCGAGTTTGCGGACGTTGGTGACCGAGGCTTTGGTTCCTTGCGCAGCGCTGGAGAGATGGTTCAGCAACGCCACGCGCTGGTCCGCCGCGGCGCCCGCATCGGCGGCGGCGCTGATGACGGTGAAATCTTCCCGCAAGCCGGCGACGTTCTTCATCGTGGCGGCCAGCACGGGATCGGCGGGCGTCGGCTGCGCTGCGGCCGGTTTCTGTCCGGCGGGCGTCTGGCCCGCAGGGGCAGTGCCGGCGGCGCGCTTGGCTTGATCCTTGGCGATGGATAGGTTCTGGCCGGACGCAACTCCGGCTGTCAGGCAGCCGAGTAAAAGTAACATCGCCGTTTTCATCGAATCAATCGTGCGCCACGAGCGCGTGGTTTTTGGCGAGGAGCTGGATGTAGTCCTGCAAAATCCGCTCGGTTTCTTCGAGCATCGGGTCGAAGGGCGGTGGCGTGGGCTTGTCTGCCTTGGCCGATTTCACGGTGTTGGTGCCGGAGTTTTCAGCCTGGAGCGTGACGTTGGTGCCGGAACGATCCGAGTTGCCGGTGCTGGTGCCGCTGGCTTGCGGGTGGTCTTCATTGTCGCCGGTGCTGGCGGTGGTTGTCGGGTCACTGCCCGGTTTGTATTCCACCAGGCCCGGTTCGTCCGCGTTCTTGACCGTGATCTCGTAAATCTTCACGCCGTCCGGCTTGCGGGCGAGGCGTTCGGCATCGCGGGCTTTGTTCTGGGTGAAGATGCGTTTCCGTTCCTTGATCGCCTCGCTCTCGTTGATCGGCGCAGTCTTGTCGGCCTGCATTTTTTGGAATTGCGCGATGTCCTGTTTGACGTAGGCAAAATCCTGGTTCGTGGCGATGCGCCGATCGGAATTCGTCTTGAGCTGGGCAAGGTAAGGCTGGACAAGATTTAATTTGTCGTAGCTCGCCGGCTGGATGGTGTCCCAGGGCAGCGGATTCCCGAGCGAGGATTCGCCGATCTGGGTGGAGTAGTTCAGCACGTCCGGCAACACGAGGTCAGGCTCGACGCCCTTCAATTGCGTGGATGCGCCGCTGACCCGGTAAAATTTGCGGATGGTGATCTTGATGGTGCCGGGATCGTTCGTGGCCCCGAGCATGAATTGCTTGAGCGGGTTCAGGTTTTGCACCGTGCCCTTGCCGTGCGTGGAGATGTCGCCCACGACGAGCGCCCGGCCGTAATCCTGCAACGCGGCGGCGGCGATCTCTGAGGCGGAGGCGCTGAAACGATTGACCATGACCACCAGCGGGCCGTCGTAAAGCTGCGTCGGATCCGGATCGTAATCTTTGGAAACCTGGCCGCCGGGACTGCGCGCCTGCACGATCGGGCCGTCCTTGATGAACAGGCCGGTGAAGCGGATGGCCTCTTCCAGCGAGCCGCCGGGGTTGGTGCGCAAATCAATGATGATGCCGGAAACTTTTTCCTGCTTCAGCTTGGTGATGAGCTTGGCGACATCCGCCGTGGTGCTCTTGGGCGTGGTCTGGCCGCCGGTGCCGAGATTCACGGTCGCGTAAAAGGACGGCAGGTCAATGATCCCGATGCGCTGGCCGTCGGGCATTTCAAGCAACTTCGCCTTGGCCTCGGAATCCTCCAGTTTGATTTCGTCGCGGACGAGCGTGACGACCTTGCGGGCCGCGCGGTCATCGGCGGGGCTGATGGTCAGGCGGACTTCGGTGCCTTTCGCGCCGCGGATCTGCTGGACGACTTTTTCGAGTTCCATGTCCACGACATCCACGGGCGCGTTGGTGCCCTGCGCGACGGCGAGGATGCGATCCTTCTCATTGATCGCCTTGCTTTTGGCCGCCGGGCCGCCGGGCACGAGCGAGCGGATGGTGCAATAGCCATCGTCCTCTGTCAGTTGCGCGCCAATGCCGAACAGCGACAGGTTCATGCCGATGGAGAAATCCTGCGCCTTCGGGCCGCTGAAATAATCCGAATGCGGATCGTAGGCGTTGGCCAGCGCGTTGAGGTAGGCCTGCAAGACGCCGTCGCTGTCCCAGTTCGTCGTCATGTGCAGGTTCCAACGATAATGCCGGGCGAGCGTGCTGGTGATGTCCTGGGCCGCGTCCTTCGGCAGCTTGACTACGGTGAAGTTGTCATTCGTAGTGACGATTTCGCGCGACAATTTTTCCTGCAGGTATTCATAGCGGAGGCGCTGGGCCCAGAGCGCCTCGGCTTCCGCGAGATCCTTGGGAAACGGCGCTTTCCGGCGGTCGAGGCTGATTTTATCATCCGACGAATTGAATTTGAATTTCCCCTCCTTCAACAAGTCGTTCACGTAGGCGTCGTGCTGCTGGATGCGTTCGGCGTAGCGGTCGTAGATCGCGAAGGCCGGCGTCAAGTCCGCCGCGCCGCGCGGGTTGATGGTGAGCTTGTCGAGGTTGGTTCGGTAAACATTGAACTCCGCGAGATCGGCCTGGAGAAAATTCTCGTGGCGCGGGTCGAGCATATCAATGTAGTTGTCGAAAAATTCCTTGGACAGCTCCGTGTCCAGCGGCCGTTGGGAATAATGATATTCCTCCAGCAGCCGCGCCGCGATATGGGCGATGCGCGCGTCGTTCGGACCGGGTTTCAGGTGGGTGCCGGAGGCTACAATGGGGTCGGGGGCAGGGCAGGTGGAGGTTCGGCAGCCGGCCCAGATGGCCAGCGTGATGGCCAAGGCTCCCAACGCCAGCAAGGGCTTTCTCATTAAAGACATATTTCGCACAATTTGACCCAAACTAGCCCAATTCGTTCACCGAAGGAAATGAAATTGCGCGAGCCCGTGGAATATCTCTGTGCCAGAGGCGGTTCGGCGCGGGACGCCCCGAAAAATTGACAGCTTTCTGGTGTCGCCAGAATGTTCCAATCTCGCGTTTGGATAATCCGTTCCGAACGCGGGCGTTCCAGTTCCTTGCTGGCAGGCAGCGTGCCGGCGCTCGTTTTTGTTTTGCCGGTTGCGCACCATTTTCCGACCCCGTCCCGCCGCCGGAAATGGACGCACCAAAACGGACTTGACGCGTGGTGAAACCCTGAAAATATTAAAGGGCTTCACCGATGAAATTCCTAAATCTACTGATTTCGGGCGCGTTGCTGTTGCTTACCCTGCGTGTCGAGGCGGTGACCCACTTTGTCAATGCCAGCAATCCCACCCCCGTCCCGCCTTACACGGGTTGGAGCACGGCGGCGATGAACATCCAGGATGCAGTTGATGTGGCTCTCACTGGAGATACCGTTCTGGTCACCAACGGACTGTATCAATCTGGTGGCAATTCTGATTTGGGCTCCAATCGCGTGGGTGTCGTTACTCCGGGCATTACCATTCAAAGTGTCAACGGCCCGGCGGCAACCATTATCAAGGGGTATTGTGTGCCGGGAACAACAAACGGTGCCAGCGCCATCCGCTGCGTGAAATTGACCGATTCTTCGACCTTGGCGGGCTTTACGTTGACCGGAGGCGCAACTCAGAGCAGTGGCGCTGGCGGTTATGGCGGCGGTGTTTATGCCGGTCCGGGCTGCGTGGTTTCTAATTGCGTGATCAGTGGCAATGCTGCGGGGGTGTCTGGCGGCGGATGCTTTGGGACAAATACGTCTGTCTTGGAACAGTGCGTGATCAGTGGCAATTGGGCAACGTCGCTCGGCGGTGGAGTGGGAACATTTTTATATAGCGCCAGATGTTCGGTGAATCACTGCCTCATCGCCAATAATTATTCAGCTAGTGGAGGTGGAATCGTCTATTGCAACGCCAGCGACAGTCTCTTTACCGGCAACGGCAGCACCAACAGCAGCGGCGGCACTTCCGGCGGGGCGGCGTATTCCAGCACTCTGATCAATTGCACCATTACGGGAAATTTTTCCCGCGGGCGGGGCGCAGCGGAAGGTTGCACGCTGGTCAACAGCGTTATCTATTACAACTTCAACAATGGCTATGCGGATTGCTATCAGTGCCAGTTGACCAATTGCTGCACCACGTTGGGTTTGGGCAATTCCACTATGCCCAATAACAGCATCAGCAATGCACCCGCCTTTGTGGATCTAGCGCACGGTGATTTTCATCTACAGGTGTTTTCTCCCTGCCTCAACGCCGGGACCAATCTTTACGTCACCAGCGCGACTGACCTCGACGGCAATCCGCGCATCATCAATGGCACAGTGGACATGGGCACTTACGAAAATCAAAACACCAACCCGGTGCATTTTGTGTGGGTAAGCAATGCCGTGCCCGTCGCGCCCTTCACCAACTGGCTCACCGCTGCGACGAATATCCAGGATGCGATTGATGCGGCTGCGGCGGGCGATTACGTCGTGGTCAGCAATGGCGTTTACAACTCGGGCGGGCGGATCGTTTACGGCGCGGAGACCAACCGCGTGGTGCTCACCAACGCCATCAACCTGGTCAGCGCCAATGGACCGACCAACACCCTCATCGTCGGCGGTGTCCAGATGCGCTGCGTCTATGTCGGCAGCAATTGTTTTCTGAGCGGCTTCACTTTGACCAACGGCCAGACCGCCAGCAGCGGCGACCTCACCAACGAGCAGAGCGGCGGCGGTGCTTGGTGCGAGCCGGGCGGCGTCATTTCCGGTTGCGTTGTGATCCGCAACAAAATGGCCGGTTTTAATCACGGACTCGGCGGCGGCATTTACGGCGGGACCGTGTGGAACAGCACCATCCTGACCAACTTAGCCTACTTCGGCGGCGGCGTGGCCTCGGCCAACGTCTTCAACTGCCTTATCGCCAGCAACACGGTTTATCTGTCCGGTTTGGCGGGGGGCAGTGGCGCGTATGGCAGCAGCTTGAGCAATTGTCTCCTCATTGCGAACAGCGGCGACGGCAACGGCGGCGGCGCTTGCAACAGCACGCTCACCAGCTGCCTGCTCAGCAATAATTTCTGCTGGTATTCGGGAGGTGGCGCTTACAACTCCGCGCTGACAAATTGCACGTTGTTCGGCAACTCTGCTGGCGATGGCGGCGGGGCCAATCTGGCGACCCTGTTCAATTGCCTCATCATCTCCAACTCCGCTTCGCAGGGCGGCGGCGCCGACCACAGCAGTCTTTACAACTGCACCGTCACTCGCAACCGCGCCTCCTCGTTGGGCAGCGGCGGCGGCGTCATTGGTTACGTCGGTCCCAGCTTGGTCTATAACAGCATCGTATATTCGAATCTCATGTTCTCGTCGGTCTCCAATTATTCTTACAACGTATCATTCCAGAATTCTTGCACCTGGCCGCTGCCGTCCTCCGGCTTTGGCAATTTCACCAACGCTCCGCTGTTTGTGAATGACACCAACGATTTCCATCTCCAATCCAACTCGCCCTGCATCAACGCCGGCAACAATGCCTACGTCGCCAGCGCCACCGATTTCGACGGCTATCCCCGCATCATCGGCGGCACCGTGGATGCCGGAGCGTATGAATATCTGTCGCCCGCCTCCATTCTCTCCTACGCGTGGGCACAGCAATACGGCCTGCCCACCGATGGCTCGGCGGATACAGTGGATACGGATGGCGACGGCCTGAGCAATTACGCCGAGTGGAAATCTGGCACCAGCCCCACCGATGCCGCCTCCGTGTTGCAACTCGCATCTCCCTCCAGCGGTGTGTCCGGCCTCACCGTCACCTGGCAGAGCGTCACCAACGTGACCTATTATCTGCAACGCACCAGTGATCTCACCGGCGGCTTTACCTCCATCGTCAGCAACCTCGTCGGCCAGACCGGCTCCACGACTTACTTGGATACCGGCGCCACGGGCGACGGCCCTTATTTCTACCGTGTCGGCGTGCAGTGAATTCAATGTTTGATAATTCGGGAAACCAACGCATCCCATGGCCATATTACCCAAGGCACCGGCAAAGCGGGCGCTCGTTGGTGCCTTCTTGATGTCTTTTGGTTTTGGCGGCCTCCACGTGCTGGCCGCTTATTGGTCGGTCGCTCCCCACGGCGATGACACGATATACATTCATATCACCTGGATGTTCCTGGTGATTCTCTTGATCACGGGATTTGGCAATTTCATCTACGTCTTCGTCGCCGCCATCGGCAAACTGTTTCACCTCGGCAAGGCGACCTGGTCGCAGCTCGGGATCAATTTCATGTTCTTCAGCATCCTGACCGTGGGCTTGCTGGCCGCGACCGCCATGGCGCTGGGGATACGGCTGGGCGCATTCAAGGCCATCACCGTCCGGGGCGCGCCGCTGATTGCCGCCATCGAAAAATATCAAGCCAAAGAAGGGAAACTGCCGGCGGATGTGTATGATCTCACGCCGGATTATCTTCCGGCCATTCCCGGCACCGGCGTTGGTTCCTATCCGCGCTACGAATATCTCACCAACAGCACCGCGTCGAAATACGGTGGTAATCCGTGGGTTCTCTCCGTGGACATCACCTCCGACAGTCTGACGCGTGAAACGTTGGTTTACTATCCGCAACAAAATTATCCCAAGCCGCCTGAAGTGGTCAGCACCCACCGGATGGGCAAATGGGCGGACATCACCGAGACCAAATCTTCCGGGGAGAAATAACCGATTCGCGTCACTGAATGCAGCCTGTGGCGCCAGTGCCGCCTCCTGAAATAAAAAAACGCCGGAACGGGAGGAATCGTTCCGGCGTTTCGCACCTCGCATCTCACACTAAACCGCCATCTGGTTGGCCGGGTTGCTCCAGTCGCTCGGACCGGCGGCCCCCACCGCATTTACCGTGAGCGTGTAAGTCGCACCCGGCGTCAGCCCCGAGAAGGTGAATTTGGAAGCTGTGCTCTGCACCGCCACCGGCGCCTCACCCGCCACGCTGGAAATGAGCCGCCAGTTATAGACCGACGCGCCGAATACCGGATTGGCGCTACCCGTCAGCTCGCCCGTGCGCAGGCCCAGGCTCAACAGCGGATTCGCCGGAGCGGGCAGCACGCCGATCGGCTGGCGCACCGGCTTCTGCGCCGGAAAGCCGCTCAACAGCAGATTCGTCATGTCGCCCTTGCACGCCACCAGCACATAACTCCCCAGTTGCCGCAGCAAGTCGGCGAGGATGAGCCGCAGATTGTTTTTGGCCGACGTGGCCGAAGGCCCGCCGTCCGCCGCCGCCGCCACACCCGCCACGAACGCGTCCAGCGCCGTCTGCACCGTTGGCAGCGTTGGCGCGGGCGTCGCGTAGATGGTGGCGTTATTGGCCAGCGCCTGGAGGATTACGTTGGTATCATTGATCAACTCTGCGTCCGTGTCCTTGTTGATCCATTGGATGGATGGTTTCACTATCATGGTATTTCCCTTTCTATTTTGTGGTTGATGTTAACTACCTGGCAGAACCCTGCCCGGCGGAGATTTAGCAACGGCCATGCCAAACCACAACCGGTGCTTATGCCGCAGATTAGTAAAGCGAACCATCCCGCCGCCACTCCGGCCCGGTGCGCGCCAGATGGATTCCGCGTTTTTCCACCCGGTAAAAACGAATGGCCACGTGGAAAACCCCTTTTGCCATCAAGCGAAATCAATATTCCATCTGCCGGAAAACCCGGACGATATGGCGTTGGAAAACTTCCGTGCCGCGAAAAGTTTTTGCCAATTAGCGGCAGGAGTTTTCCATCTGGTGGATGGATTTGCTGGTTGGCAACCGCGTCCGGCGGATTGGCAAAACGCCAGTGCCATACCGCAAAACCGTTCCGCCATTTGGCAAAATCATTTTGCCAAGTGGCGGCAAGACGTTTTCGGTTGGCGAAACCAGCGGCCCTGTCTGAAACCCGAAACCCCTTTAGACACGCGTGTTTTGATTTTAGACAACGGCGCTGAACCAGACCGGATGGGTTTACGCGAATAAACACGGACGGGATGTGCCGTCAGGTAGGGATGGACCGCCGGGTCGTCCGCGCTGGCGCTTCCCCCACTTTTAGCCAGCGGCCTTTCCGAAACCGCCCGCCGAAGACTGGAAAGTGCGGGCGGGGACGGCGCAGCGCGCCATCCCTACCAACTGTCTTGGCTGATATTCATGTCAATTCGTGGAATTCGTGTCTGAATCTTCTGGACTCTGCGAAGCCACCGGCGTATTCAGGCACGGGACTCCCATGACACTGATTCTCATCCTGATGATCCTGCTGGCAGTCGTGTTTTCAATCTTTGCCATCAGACGGACACGGCGGCGGGGTGGTTCTTCATCCCATCCATCTCACGACCACGGTGCGGCGAACAACTTTTGGTTTTGGGGCGGCGGCAGTGATGGCGATTCCGGCAGTCAACCAGACGGGCACCATGCCCACCACCATCATGATAGCGGTGGCTTTGACGGCGGACATCATGGCGGCCATGGCGGGTTTGACGGCGGACATCATGGCGGCCATGGCGGGTTTGACGGCGGCGGGCACAGTGGCGGCGGAGATTGCGGCGGCGGCCATGGCGGACACTGATCCGGGCCGGGCATTGCGACCGCGAACTACGCCAAACACGCGAAAATGAATCGGGCGGAATCCGTTCGTGTATTTCGCGTGGTTCGCGGTTAACGCTGACCCTGCCATCCACACCCGGCTGATATTCGTGTTAAATCGTGTCTGAATATTCTGGACTCCGTGGGGCAAAGGGCGTATTCAGAAAATCAACATTCAGGTGAAAAACGGGAAAACAATCAACTCCGGGCACGGGCAAACATAAGCTCGTTCATATAAAATCTATGGCCTTCAATACAGACCAAACAAAAGCTTTTTCTGAAGCTGCGCAGTCGTTGAAACTTTATCGTAGAGCAGATCTCGTGGATGAACAGTCCGGCAGAATGTTGATCGATGAACTTTATGTTGACCCACTTCCTCATGACGCGGTTATCACGGCTATTCTGAAGCCGAATACAACTTTTCTTGTAGGAAGAAAAGGAACAGGTAAATCAACTATTTTTCAACGTGCACAAGCTATATTAAGAAAAAGACCCGGAGTTGCTTCAGCTTATTTGGACATCAAAACGATTTTTGAGGGATCTCAGGTCGACACAACTGTCCTTGATCGCTTTAGTGAAGAAGCAGGAGTTCTACCGCGACCCGAGATTGAAAAACTTCTTCTATATCGTGGCTTCTTGTTTTCTCTAGTAGAGGGGATTCGTGATGAACTCAAACGGAAATTAAAGGAATCAATGTGGCAGGCCGTCAAAGAGACTTTCACAGGAACTTTAGACGAGTTGTTCGAGGACGTTGATCACCTGTTGGAAGAGGCTCGTTCAGATAAGTATATCAGTGTTATTGGGGCCAAGAAAATGTCTGGGCAGGACAAGTCGTCTCAATCAGAAAAATTGGCTGCTTCTTTAAATGCCAGTTTGGGAGTGGAAGGCCCGACGGCAAATGCAAGCGTGGCCGATTCATTTCAGTCTGATGCGGAGACGCAAAGAGATTTTAGTGATTTGGTTATGCGATCCTTCAACTTGAAGGAAATCCTGCTGGCACTAAAAGCCCTTCTCGGGAAAGCTGCAATAAGGCATCTCTACATTTTCATCGACGACTTCTCAGAGTTACCAGAAGAAGCTATGCGATTGGTCGTCGATGCGCTGCTTGCACCCTTGAATAATTGGTCGGAAGAGTTCATCAAATTTAAAATCGCAGCATATCCGAACCGGATTTATCATGGCCAAATTGACCGAACCAAGGTGGATGAGTTCTATCTGGATATTTATCAGCTATACGGCTCGAATGATATCACAACGATGGAAACTAAAGCTGCTGAATTTGTAAAACGGTTGGCTACTTCCCGAATCGAACATTTTTGTAAGTGTCCTCCATCTGTGTTTCTTGAGTCGGATGATGAGGAAATGTGGCGAACTCTGTTTTTTGCTTCAGCAGGAAATCCGCGCACACTTGGGTATCTCTTTTTCTTCCTATATGAGTCAACATTGATTTACGGAAAGCGGATAGGTTTAAGGGCGATTCGTGATGCAACTAAGCGTTTCTACGAAGACAAGTTGGAATCCTATTTCCAAATTAATAAATTTTTGCACGAGAGTTTTGCAGAAAGATCTTCAATTTTCTCATTAAAGGAGTTGCTGGAAAAAACTGTAACGCGTTCGCGTGATCTGCGCACAAACAAAGATTCACAAGTAATGCGAGATATTGAAGGAAGGCCGCCGACCAGCCACTTTCATGTGATTCGGGAATACGAGGCTGTATTTGCCACGCTTGAACTGAACTTTTTTGTATCAAAGTATTACGAAATGACAGACCGTGATGGTCGAAAAGTTGTTGTCTTTGCTCTCAACTACGGCCTCTGTCAAAAATATGCCATTGAGTTTGGCCGACCTACTGGCAAACGCGAATTCCGACTATATTTTGTCGAGCGCATTTTTGATTATAGTAGCATAGTTAAGGCTCACATTGAGGCGAATCAGGAAATTATTTGTGATCAGTGCGCTTCCACATTCGGCATTGGTCAATTGGAACATTTACAGCTTTACGGCATGCTTTGTCCAAAATGTAGGCGAGGCTCATGCCGAGTAAGCAATCTCTCACGTAAATACGAGAAAACATTACGAGAAGTAAACGAGACACTGCTTCTACCGCCCACCGAACTCGGAATCTTGAAGACTCTTCATGCTGAGAAGCAACCGCTCTATGCATCTGACATAGCGGCTGAACTAGACTGTTCGCATCAGTTGATAGGAAGACGGGGTAAAAATCTTGCTGAGCGTGGTTTGGTAAAACGGGAGATCAATGATGAGAATCGCAGAGAATTTGCCATTACAGGTCAAGCTGAGATGAGTTATTTTACTGACCAGACATCTGCCCCACTTGAGATTCAAGATTCTATCGACTTAGCGCCAACACCCGAGATTGAAACACCAGAAACGGTAGTTAACGATTCTCCAAAATCAAATACGGGCAATAGCTGAGCCATGGTAAAATTGTCATGCTATTGGCTTTATTGAAATTAATATGACCCAAGACAAGCTGCGTCTGAATGTTCTAGCGTTGTTTCATTTTGTGGTGTTGGGCTTGATTTCGGCGCAGGCGGGAGATTTCCAATGGCTGCGCACGGCGGGCGGCTCCGGCGCGGAGGTGAGCCGCCAGATCGTGGTGGATGCTGCTGGCAGCAGCTACATCATCGGCGGATTCAATTCCAGCAACTGTCCCTTGGGCAGCTTCGTGCTGACCAATTCGTTGCGGTCGGCCTCGCCCACGTGGGATGTGTTTCTGGTGAAATATGACACCCAGGGCAGCGTGGTCTGGGCGCAGAAGTTCGGCGGCACAAATGATGACCGGGGCGGCGGCGTGGCCGTGGACGCGCAGCAACAGTGTTATGTCACGGGTTATTTTGAATCTACCAACTTCATCATCGGCGGCGCGACGCTGACCAATTATACGCCCAACGGGAGTTCGTCGCTGTTCGTCGCCAAGCTGGGTGCCACGGGCAATGTGCTGTGGGCGCGGAGTCCCGGGCCGGGTTCCAGTTCCAGCGGTGCCCGCGTCGTGGTGGACAGCGCGGGGAACAGTTATGTGGCCGGCACTTTCACCGGCACGAATACTTTTGGCAGCACGAACCTGGTGAGCCGTGGCAGTTCGGACGCGCTGCTGCTCAAGTATGATCCCGATGGCAACCTGCTCTGGGCGCAGCAGGCGGGCGGTAATTATGTGGATGGCGCGGCCGGGCTGGCGCTGGATGCGGCGGATAATTTTTATCTGCTGGCGAACATCCGCAGCACGAACGCGGCGTTCGGGACTAATATCTTTTCCGTCACCGGCACGAACACCTGCCAGAACTTCGTCGTGGCAAAATACAATCCGTCCGGCAGCGTCTTGTGGGTGAAGCTCTATGGCGGCACGGAGGTTGATAGCGCGACGGACATCGCCATCGGTCCTGATACAAATTGCTACATCACGGGAATCATTCGCAGCACGAACATGGTCTTTGGCAGCACCACGCTGAGCGCTTCGGGGCTGACGGTGTTTGGAGATATTTTTGTGGCCCACCTGAACAGCAGCGGCAATCCGGTGGCGGCCTGGACGATGCAGGGAGAGGACACGGATGGCAGTTCGGGCATCGCTGTGGATCAATATGGGGATTGTTACATCGCCGGTTTTTTCCAAAGCGCGAATCTGGTGTTCACCTCCGCCTGGCCGAGCGTGGTGACGCTCACGAACAGCGACACGGATTATTCTCTGGATGCCGATGCGTTCGTGGCGGAGTTCGATGGTTATGGCAACGTGATGCACACGTTTCAGCCGATCGGACTCAGGGATCAACGGGCGTTTTCCATCGCGCTGGATAAGACGGCGACGCCGTATGTCACGGGCTGGACGATGGGAACGAACGTGATGTTTGGTTCGTTGGCCACGACGAATGCGTATCTGGATCTGTTCGTGACGAAGCTGGACCCGAACTATCCGGTGCCCCAAATCGCGGATGCCGCCAATTCAGTATTATTGCCGGACCCCGGAAGGGTGCTGGTGTTCTGGCCGCTCAATCACACGGGTTCCGATGCGGCCCAAGTAGAAATCTCAACCAACATGACAACGTGGGGTGACCCTCCCGGGTATTCCATATCCATCCTGGGCGGAGGATACCGATGGCTTTCATTTGAAAAACCGGCCAGCCCGATGTTTTATCGGCTGCGCTTTGGCAATTAGCCGGTATGAAGATGAACTGAGATACAGAATATTTGAATCTGTTGGCGGTGTTTCAGGCTGTGGTGGCGGATATGGCGCTTCATTAAAATAATTGACGCTGCAATTTGTTGGTAACATGATGCAGGGCGTGCAGTTGCGTCGGGAAACTTTAAAACCATGAGGGTCGGGAAATTTCTTTTCACATGAAAACTATCCGCTTTTACGTTCTTGGATTTGGGCTGTGGCTATGGCTAGGGCAGTTGGCGCAGGCGGGCACTCATACCGTGACCCAAACGAACGATAGTTTCACTGCTCACAGTCTGCGCGCGGCGATCATGGCCGTGAACCGCAATGGCGGTCGGCAACTCATTGTTCTGTCGCGTCCGCGTGGCCAGCAAACGAATGCGCCGCTGGTATTTTACCTGTCGCGGGGCGGGGCGGATGAAGACAAAGCCCGCACCGGTGACCTGGACATCCGCAAAGGGCGCGTGACGATCATGGGAAACGAGCCGGTGACGATTGATGCGTCAGCGCTGGGCGACCGGGTGTTTCAGATTTTCCCCAAGGCGAGCCTGACGCTGGTCAACGTGACGATCATCGGCGGTTCTGCTCCGGGAAACGGCAGCTCTTATCTGGACAATGGTGAGTCGGGCGGAGCGTTTTTCAATGCCGGCTCACTGACGCTGGTAGATTGCAACATTATCGGGAACCAGAGTGGTGCTGGCAATGAGCCGATGGGAAATATTGGCGGGACCAGTGGCGGCGATGGTGGCGGCATCTATAACACCGGTAAATTGACGATGGTCAACTGTGTGTTGACGGAAAATGCCGCTGGCAACGGAGTGGATGGCGCTCCTGGCGGCAAGGGCGGCGGTATCATGAACGATGGTTCCTGCTGGCTGACAAATTGTATGTTCGCTGGCAATGCCGGCGGTGATGGTGGGGCTCCCAGCGGCAACCTGAATGGCTGGGCCGGTTCCGGCGGGGTTGGCGGTGCCATTTGCAATGCCGGCACAATGATTTTGAGTGGTTGCACGGTCACCAATAACTGGAGTGGTCTGGGAAAAGATGGCGGGCAGTGGAGTGGCTGGATCAATGGAATCAATATTGGTTCTCCTGGTGCGGGCGGCGGCGATGGCGGTGGAATCTATAACTCAGGCGGATTGGTTCTGGATTCGTGCGTTGTCAGCGGTAATCAAAGTGGCAATGGTGGCAATGCCGTGCATGCTTCCGGCGGGAGCGGTGGCAATGGTGCCGGCATCTTCAATTCCGGTCAGGTGAGTTTGCAGTCGTCCTTGATCACGGAAAATCGCTGCGGCGATGGCGGGAACGGTGGCACGGGCTATGCAGAATTTTTATTGCCGGCGGGCAACGGCGGGAACGGTGGCAGTGGTGGAGGCATCTACAACGCCGCCAACCTCAGTGACGTGGGAATCGTCAATTCATTGATCCAACAAAATGCTGTCGGATTAGGCGGGGCAGGTGGGACTTATTTCGGTGGCACAACCAACGGTGTGCCCGGTATGGACGGCGTCGGGCCGGATCTGGGCGGAAATTATTGAGTCCAGAATCTCGCCGGAGTTTGATGACGAATTTGCGCATTTAGCAGCCAGCCAGCGGATGCCTGCTGTCCCCAAGCAAGCGGGGGAGGGGAACGCGATTGGCAGCGGCAGACGTTGAATCAACTTCCCTTCACGGCCTTGAACATCGCGAGACATTGCCCGCGTTGTTCCTCGTGCAGAACAACGCGCGGTGCGTATTTTGACTTCGACAGCATCAACGGATTTTCCCACGGCTGATGGATGAGGTCGTCGGGGAAATCTTTCAGTTCGGGAATCCACTGGCGCACGAAGTTCCCGCCCGCATCGAATTTCTCCGCCTGCGACACCGGATTGAAGATGCGAAAATACGGCGCGGCGTCCGTGCCTGTGCCGGCGCTCCATTGCCAGCCGCCGTTGTTCGCGGCCATGTCGCCATCCACGAGCTGCTTCATGAAATAGCGTTCGCCCCACTGCCAGTGGATCAGTAAATCCTTCGTGAGAAACATCGCCACGATCATGCGCAGGCGATTGTGCATGGTGCCCGTCGCGTTCAGGCAACGCATCGCCGCGTCCACGATGGGATAGCCCGTGCGCCCCTCGCACCACGCGGCGAAATGCTCCTGGTTGTCCGACCATTTCAACGCATCGTATTCCGGCCGGAACGCGCCTTTCGTGACGTGCGGAAAGTTGTGCAGCACCTGCGCATAAAACTCGCGCCAGATCAGCTCGTTCAGAAACACGTCGCAACTCGCCACCTGCGCCGGTGCGGCTTTCTCGCGGGCTTTTTTCAGCTCCGCCAGAATGGTGCGGATGCCAATGGTGCCCGCGCGCAAGTGCGGCGAGAGATTGGAGCCGCCGTCCAGCGCGGGGAAATTCCGGGCCGTGCCGTAGTCATACACCGGCCCGGCCATGAATTTGCGCAGCAACTCCAGCGCGGCCCGTTCGCCGCCGGCCGGAATCGTCTGCGTCAGCGGATGGCCGCATTCATCCGCCGACTGGGGCAGGGGATCGCACGGAAAATTTTGAATTTTGAATTTTAAATTTTGAATTCGCGCTTTGGGCGCGGGAATGGGCTTCGCCTTCCACGCTTTTGAATACGGCGTGAAGACGGTGTAGGGCTTGCCCGAAAGATTCAGGATTTCGTTTTCCTCCCAGACCACGGCATCCTTGAACAACTCAAACCCCACGCCCACATCCAGCAAAGCCTGGGTGATGCGCTCATCACGCCGCTGCGTGTAAGGCTCGTAACGCTTGTTGGCAAACACGGCCTGCGCACCGACTTGTCTCGCGAACTTCGGCAAAATTTCCTCCGACTTCCCGCAACGGACGACGAGCGTGTGGCCGAGTTCCGCCAGATTCTTGCGGAGCGACTCGACGGATTGCAGGAGAAACGCCAGCCGCGCCGCGCCCACATCCGGCCCCGTGCGAAAGGCGTCTTCAAAGATGAACAGCGGGATGACCGTCTCGGCGCGTTTCGCGGCCTCGCTCAACGCGACATTGTCCGAGACGCGCAGGTCGCGGCGGAACCAGTGGATGATGGTTTTCATTTGGAGTTAAATTGGTTGGTTGTCCGCCCTCACCTTTGTCCTCTTCCCCCAGGAGAGGATTCTACGAATCGCGCTTTCGGTTCATTCAGCGGTCATCACGGTAAATCAAACGGCTGTCTTTTCAAATGCGCTGGAACCGATTCTCCCTCTCCTTGGGGAGAGGGCCGGGGTGAGGGAGGATAATTTCGCTATTGCTTGTGCGGCTCAAACTTCTTCAGCCCGACCTCCGCAGCGATGTCGGTGAATTCCTCGTGGCTCACTTCTTCCAAGCGTTTGCCGCGCGCCTTGAGCTTTTCGTTGATCTTGATGGCTTTCTCGGTCATCACGTCGTGGGTCTCCTGCGTGCCGCCGACCAGCGTGAAATTATCGCCCTTGGTGATGCGCTTATGACCGTCGGAATCCAGCCCGAGGCCGAGGATCGCGGCTTTGCGTTTAGGTTTTTTGGCGTTGGCCATGCAGCAAATTAAAGCCGAAAAATAGGCGGGTCAATTTAATCTGCCGCGCCACTGGTCGGAACCGTCAACGGCTTCCCATTATCAGCCGCGCTGAGCTTCAGCAAAAACGGCACGGCGGTTTTGGCCCATTCCTCCGCTTTCGGATAACTGCTCGCGCCGCCGACGAAACAACTTTGCAGCATGGCGGTGTTGATGATGCCGGGATTGAGCGGCACGGCGGCGAGCCCTGGCGGCAGTTCCTGCGCGAGCGCCTGCGTGAGGCCTTCGATCGCCCACTTCGTCGCGCAATACGGCGCGACTTCCGCATCGGTCGAGCGACCCCAGCCGGAACTGAAATTTACGATCACGCCACTATCCCGTGCGATCATCGCCGGCACAAAATGGCGGATGACGTTCGCCACGCCCTTGATGTTCACGTCAATCACGCCGGAGAATTCCGCCGCCGGCACCTGCCAGAGCGGTGCGTTGCTATTGATGAGCGCGGCATTGTTCAGCAGCAAATCCGGCGCGGCGTGCGTGGCCAAAACTTTTTTTGCCCACGCGGCGACCTGGGCGTCGTCCGCGACATCCACGACCGCGAAATCATTGGGCGCGGGAAACTGCTTTTGGAGCGCGACGATTTCCTTGGCGGAACGGCCACAGCCGAGGACGGTATGGCCAAGACGGATGAATTCCGCCGCCAGCGCGCGGCCCAGTCCGCGCGAAACGCCGGTGATGAGGATGGTTCTAGGCATAACCTTGCCCACAGATGGCGCAGATTTTCGCAGAGCAACTTAAGACATTGTCATCATCTGCGCTCATCGGCGGAATCTGCGGGAAATATTTTTTCAATCGCGCGGATGAAAATGAGATTCGTGCGCGAGCTGCTCCCACAGCTTTTTCTGCGCGTCCGTCAATTTCGCAGGCACGACGATTTTGAGGGCGACAATCAAATCGCCTTCCTTGCCGAGGCCGCGACCGCGAACGCGGAGTTTCTGGCCGCTGGAGGTGCCGGCGGGAATCTTGATGTTCACCTTGCCATCGAGCGTGGGCACGGTGATCTCCGCGCCGAGCGCCGCTTCCCACGGCGCGAGTTCAAGTTCGTAAATGAGATTGTGGCCGGACACTTCGAAATCAGGATGCTTCGCGAGTCGCACGCGAAGATAGAGATCGCCGCCGGCCTGACCTCGTCCAGGAATGCGAAGTTTCTGGCCCTCGATGATGCCCGCCGGAATCTTGACCTGATGCGAATCGGTATGGTTGTCGTGGCGCACGGTGACAGTGCGTAGCGAGCCGCGCTTGGCTTCCTCCAGCGTGACCATGATGTCGCCCTCGATGTCGCGGCTTTCTTCGGCCTCCGGTTCCCCGGTGTAACCGCCGCGCCCGCCAAAGCCGCCATTGCCGCGCATCCGCGAGCCGAACAGTTGCTCAAAAAAATCGCTGAAGCCGGTGCCGCCGAAGTGCGTTTGAAAATCCTCGCTGCTCATCGGGCGCCCGCCGCGAAAGGTCTGGCCACCGCCGAATCCCCCGTAGCCGGGCGGCGGACGGAACTCCGCGCCAGATTTCCAGTTCGCGCCCAGCTCGTCGTATTTCTTGCGCTTGTCCGCGTCGCCGAGCACCTCGTAGGCCTCGTTGATCTCCTTGAATTTTTCCTCGGCCTTCTTCTTGTCCTTGGCTACGTCAGGATGAAATTCACGGGCGAGCTTGCGGAACGCCTTCTTGATCTCGGCGTCGCTGGCGGTGCGCGGGACGCCAAGGCTCTGGTAGTAATCTTTGTATTGAACAGCCATGCTGGTTGCAGATTACAGGTTGAAGGCGGGAAGTTCAACCCAGCCGGACGATTCGCAGGCGAGAAATTAAACGGTGGGGCGAGACTGCCGGCGAGCCGCTCTAACAAAAAAACCACCGTTTCGAAACAGCTCGCGAGGACGCTCGCCCCACCAGAACAAATCACTTATTTCGGCCGCTTGGCGTTGTCCACGCTCAAGTAGCGGGTGCCGGCGAAGTCACCGACGCGGCGCCAGATCTTGACGAGAATCTGTTCGCCCTTGGCCGCTTTGCAGAGGCGGATGGCGTCGTCCGTATTCGTCACGGGCTGGCGGTTGATCTCAACGATGACGTCATTGCGCAACAAACCGGCGTCGGCGGAATTGGAATCCGTGGCCACGTCGCTGACGAACGCGCCCTTGAGGCCGGCTGGGGCGCGAAGCTGACTCCGCAGATTGTCATCGAGGTCGGCCACCGTGACGCCGTCGAGCGCGTCGGTCATGGAACTGTCGGTGTCGGAACTATTCTGATCATTGGCCACCACGGATCCCGGCAGTTCACCCAGGATGACGCTGATATTTTTGTTCACGCCATTGCGCACGATCTTGAGGGTGGCGGTGGAGCCGGGCAACAGTTGCGAAATGGTAAGCTGCAAGCCGTGGGCATCTTCAATCTCCTTGCCATTGATGGCGAGGATGACATCACCGGCTTTCAAACCAGCCTTGGCGGCGGGCGTATCATCCACCACATCGCCGACGAGCGCGCCGTTCTGGCCGGGCAGGTTGAACTGCTTGGCGAGGCCGGCGTCAATGTCCTGCGGCATGATGCCGAGGTAGCCGCGCGCAATTTTGCCGCCGCTGACGAAGCGTTCAAGAATGTTCCGCGCCATGTTGATGGGCACGGCGAAACCAATGCCGTTGTTGCCGCCGCTGGGGCTGATGATGGCGGTGTTGATGCCAACGAGCCGGCCTTCCACGTCCACGAGCGCGCCGCCGGAATTACCGGGATTGATGGCGGCATCCGTCTGGATGAAGTCTTGGTATTGGTTGAAGCCCGCCAAGCCGCTGCGTCCCAAGCCGCTCACAATGCCCATGGTCACCGTCTGGCCGACGCCAAAGGGATTGCCGATGGCGAGCACGACATCGCCGACTTCGAGCTGGTCGCTGTCGGCGAGGGTGATGGCGGGAAGGTTGGGCGCTTCGATTTTCAAAACCGCAACGTCGGTCGGCTGATCTTTGCCGATGACCTTGGCCGTGTATTCCGTTTTGCTGCCGGGAATGGCAACCTTGATCTCATCCGCCTCCGCCACGACGTGATTCGCCGTCAAAATATAACCGTCCGGCGACACGATGACGCCGGAGCCGAGGCCCTGTTCCTTGCGGGTGCGTTCGCGGCCGCCGTCATCGGGGATTTGATCGCCAAAGAACTGGCGGAAGATCGGGTTGTCCATCATCGGATTGCGCCGGAGCCGTTCCTTGATGAACCGCGTCGAATAGATGTTGACGACGCTGGGCGCGACTTTCTTGACGATGGGGGCGTAGCTCGTGCCGGAGCGGGCATCGCGATTAATGGGTGTGCTGGAAAGATTGAACCTCGGCTGGTTGTCCTTGGCCCAGCAGGTGAAGTGAAACGCACAAAAAATGGTCGCGGCACCGACCACAACGGCAAACAGCCCGAACAGTGGTTTGGAAATCAATTTCATAATCGGATTATTGACAGTAGAATGGGCCCAATGTTCAAGAAAAACTAAAAAGCGCCGGGGTTAAACCCCCCGGCGCTTTGATTTAACAAGAGCTAAAATTACTTCGCGTTCGTCTGCGCCTTGGCGGCGTCTTCAGGCTTGATGACTTCGATCTTGGCGCCTTTCTTCATCTCTTCGGCGCTGGGCACCTTGATGATGTCGCTGGTCAACGGCGCGGCCGGCATGGGCGTCGGCGGAGACTTCGCGTCGAGGAGTTCGACTTCAAAGATCAGCGTGGAATTCGGCGCGATGCTGCGGTTACCCTGCTCGCCGTAGGCCAGCTCGGACGGGATGAACAGTTTCCATTTCGAACCGACGGGCATCTTTTGCAGCGCCTCGGTCCAGCCGCGGATGACGCCGGTCACGGGGAATTGCGCCGGCTGGCCCCGCTTGTAGGAGCTGTCGAACTCGGTGCCATCGAGCAACGTGCCGCGATAGTTTACGGTGACGGTGTCGTTGGCGGCGGGCGTGATGCCGGTGCCGTTCGTGAGGACGATGTATTGCAGGCCGTCGGGGAGCGACTGCACGCCGGGCTTGCTCTTGTTCGCGGCGAGAAATGCGTCGCCCTCGGTTTTGTTCTTGGTGGCGATCTCCGCGCGGCGTTGCTGCTGCTTGACGGCGAATTCTTTTTGGAACGTGGTGAGCGTCTGCTGCATCTCTTCCTGCGTCAACTCGGTGGGCTTGCCGGATTGGACGTCCTTGACGGCGCGGGCGGTGATATCGGGATCAATCTCCAGGCCCTGTTGCTGCCAGTTGTGGCCGAGCATCATGCCGATGGCATAGCTGACGCGGGACTTTTCGTCGGCGAGTTGGTTGGTGGTTTCCGCCTGCACAACTGCCGTAGTGCCGGCACAAATGAGAATTCCGAGGATAAACTTTTTGGTGCTTTTCATAAATACGCGAACCGTGATGATTCTGGATTCCACAGACAAAGGCAACCCACTTTTCGTTCAAAACCCGATGAAGCCACGAAGGTAGCCGCGTGGTGACGAGGTGACGTCTCCCTATTTCCAGCTTAAAACATTGTTCCGGTTTTCCCAGTCTTTGGCGGAATCTTGAGGGTCAATTTTCCCATCGGACCCGGCTGACCATACCATGACCCGACCATGGAATTGAAAATTATTGTTTTTGGTGAGGTCCGGGTTTGTCAAACCGTTCAACCCGGGATTGCCACTGGTTTGATTTAAGCCCGAGACGGAATCCAAGCCATAGAAGGCATCGCGACATCCGCCATCGTCGTTCAAGTCCAGCGTAATGACGTAGGGATTACCCCAGGGATCCCGATAGATCAAATCTGGTCCAACTCCCGGCGAATTCGTGGTGCCCGCCATTTTGGCGTTCAAGAAGGCGGTGCGCTGCGGATTTTTCAGATGGCTGTTGTTGGCGGTGACGCCTGCGCCGTCGGGATAACTGGTGAGGTCCATCAAGATGGCGATCACCTCAGAATTATTGGTCGTATAATTTGGGGTTCCGCCAATCCTGGCCGCATACTTTGCCAGCAAAGCCCCGCCAAAGGTGAAATCTCCACCCGCCGCCGCGGTCTGGATGCCGGCAGAAATCGGGAATCGTCCGTAGGCGGAATCGTATTGTTCAATCGCCAGAACCAACCCGGCTTCCTCCAGCCGGGCTTTGGCTTTCTTCGCGGCGTTAATGCCACCTTGCAAGACAGCCAGCAACATGGCGGCGAGCACACCGATGATGGCAATGACGGTGAGCAGTTCCACCAGGGTGAACGCCCCATGCGTCCCCTGCTTTAAATGGGTTGGGGTTGGATACATGATCACAACATCGTCTGCCATCGACTAAGTTCAAGTCTCCAGCCACCACAGGCGACTGGTCCTACCTGGCGGTTGCCCAAAAGGCGGCGATTGGTTTTACGCGATGCGGCTATCGGCCCTGATCATTCTCTCACCCACCAGGTGCCATTCCGCCAGTTGATGCGCGTGGCGTGATTGGTTAGAACCCCGGTCAGACCGCCTTCCCAATCCAAAGCAATGACCTCAGTTTGGTTTTTCAGCACCCCGCGGCACTTGTCGCCTTTCTCGTTCACAAACGTCAGGTAATTGTCGGCCTGTAGAATCAGGCAGGGCATGCCGATGTTATATGGACCGCCCATTTTCCAATCGCCGGAAAGATGGGGTGAGGCCGAATGGCAATGTGTCGTGCTGCAAGCCGTCGTCATCCACGCCGCGGCGGCGAGAATCAAGACAATGTATTTCTTCATAATGTGATGTTTATTGGGTTTGAGATTCAACGCCGACTCACGATCGGCGAACGCCATTTTGTCAATTGCGCGCACGCGGCACGACTGTTGTCGGCAGCAGCGCTGGCAGGTTCGGTTCCGGATCGCTCACGGCTTGTCGGGGGCTTGTGGTTTGTTAGCGATCTTCTCGAGCGAATCCGCCATCCGCTCATGCGCGTTGACGAACCGGGTCAAAAGCATGACGACATAAATGATGAGCCCAATCCAGACGATGGTGATAGCGAACGCGAAGAATCCGCCCAAGTTAATCATAGGTGTTTTGTGTGTTGATGGATTAAATGTGCCCCGAGCTTTCGGGTGGTTGGTCAGGCATCGGCCTTATCGCCCTGCGGCGAGGTCTCAGGCTTTTCGTCTTTGGCCTTGTCCGGATAAGCGCGCTGCATCAGCAGCGGGGCGCCGCCCAGCAACCACCAGGCAACGGCAACGAAAAGGGCAACCACCAGAACCGCCGAAACAAATGCCTGGCCCGAAGTATTCCAAGTCACCGGAGCCGAGCGCGCGGCCAGATAGATGAAAAACAGACCGAGCAACCGGATGGCCAGACTGAATATGTCTTTGGGTTTCATAATTGTTGGATGTGATAAGTGCCGTTGCCATCTGCCGCCACGAACGAGCCAGCTCAAGCCAATGGCAGCGGGTCAGGCGTCATGGCTCTCGGCGGTGGTAATACCATGCGCCGCCAGATAAAGCTTGGCAATCTCAAAGCCATCCGCCGAAATCCAAACGGCGGAATACAAGCCGCCCTCGCTGACATGCAAGGTCAACAACCGGGAATTCCGGCTGCGGGCGGCGGCATCAAACTTTTCAAACACGTCCTGGGTCCGACCCGAACGGACCTCCAGCAATTCCCCTGGCGGATGACTCCAAAACAGGTAGCGGGTTAAATGGTCGGCCGAGCATTCGCAATAGATCGGCAACAGTCCAAGGTTTCGGCAAAAGTCCACGGCAGCCTGGGTAAGGTCGCGGGACATCCAACGCGTGAGCGAGTGTTGCCGTAACATTTCGACCTCGCCCGCCAGTAATTTCGATGGGGTATATTTCATCATTGTTATTGTTTGATGATCACGACGCAGGCATTCGACCGGCAATGATACTCGAAGGCGCCTGAAGCCACGCAGTTGCTTTCCACCCGGCATTGCCAGGAATAGTCGCCCTCCTGCCACCAGGCTTTAAAGTCAGCAGGGAAATGGACATAAGCCGCCGCATAACTCTCCTGGCCGGACTGTGTCTTTGGTCCGTGATTTCAGATGCGGCAAGAACGACGAGAACAACGCTGTGATGCCCGCGCCGAGACAATGAAATAGCGTCCGTAGGTTCAAATGTTTTGCGTCTTTGTTCATGGCTGTATCCCATCATTATTAATCCCGAAATTATCGGCCGGCGTTAGCTTGCTCCCATTTTACCAGTCACGGCACCGGATACTCTTCCAACGTGTGGCCATCGTTGTCCGTCCGCCACGCTTTTTGCAATCGCCACGGCCCGCCCGGGGACGGCTGGGCTACTTGGTAATGAAAAACCGAATCATCTCCATGCTTGGACACCTCGAAGGTGACGCCCCGTCCGTCCGGTTTCGGATCCATCACTTTGGCGGTGCCATGCTCGTCCTTGGCCCAGCCCGGCAGCCGGCCTTCTTCCTTCAAAGCTTTCAAGTAACTACGCGCCGACGACGGCCCGATTTCCGGCAAAGGCCCGATGCTTGTCCGTTCGAGATACAGTGTGTCGCCCGGAAAATCGAAGGTCACCAGATGCCGCGCCAGAAAACGCAAGCCGATGCCGTCCGACTCCACGTTTTCGCTGAGCAGGAAAACTTCCGGATAAACCTCGCCGAAAAAGCGACCATCCGGCGAGCGCGCCTTGCCGACTGCCGCCGCTACTGCCTGATTCGTCCACTGCCGGTAAGCCGGCGGCCTCAGCCATCCATCGGTCACATAGCCGGTATCAATCAACGCGTGCGGCCCTTCCGCGCCGAACAGATTTCCCGCCACCGCCGGCCGTGGATCCTTGTCGTTGAGCGCCACCAGCGGGAACGCCCGGCCCCACGCCGCCTTATTCGTCTGCGCCGGATCCATAAAACGCAGCCTGCTGGCTGCGAAATCCACCTGGAGACAATAATTTTCCAAGACATCCAGGCCGAGCACGCCCAGGATCGGACGCCCTGCCTGTTGCGACAGCCCCTTCAGATCCAGAAGAATCGTGCGTCCACCGGACTTCAGCCGGACCCCGCCCAGATAAAGCTTGGGCGTTGCGTAAGTGGCTTTTTTCTCGTGGATGCCCCAGTGCTGAATCGTGATTTTGCCCACCGGTTTGCCCAGGATAGGCTTCAAGGATTCGTCCAGGACTGTGGCGCTTGAACCC
>Ga0068856_100000373_pt1 | contig 49232 bp, 42 predicted proteins | sample KBSCornC62_FD_66595 | JGI IMG/M metagenome (GOLD analysis project Ga0068856, IMG submission 66595) | Corn rhizosphere microbial communities from Kellogg Biological Station, Michigan, USA - KBS Corn C6-2 | ecosystem: Host-associated > Plants > Roots > Rhizosphere > Soil ...
CAAGCGCAACGCCGGCTCTCTGGGCCGCTGCCGCTCCGCGCGCTCCCTTCGGGACGCAGCCCCTCCGCTCGCACCTGCTCGCTTCTCGCCTCGTGCCTCGGCTCGCGCGGCTGCCCTGCGCGGGCTCCCAGATGCTGTCATCCCATGTGGATTCCCTGATTCATACGATGAACATCATAAGGGAGGGCAGGGCATTCGCGAGACTGATCCCATCCGCCGAACAATGCGACTAACGCGGGCGATGCGATTACCTCGACCAAGCATTGCGAATGCCCCGTGCCTCCTGTCAGCGCTAGTGCTGGTTCAGGGCGTGGCGTTGTTCGCTACTCTCTGACGGTTGAGCCGGTCTGCTCGATGCGCTGTTGCCTGGCGAACCTATCCTTTCGGCCAGAAACTCTTCCCAGGTCCGGCGACCTACTGCCCGGTTCGGTGACAGGACGACGCCCGACCGAACCGCTCGCGCCGCCTTGCCTGGGAGCCAGACTGGAATGATCAGTCGCCGCTTGTGGCTGGCCCGCAGGTACTCGCCAAGTAGCTCATCCATTTGGTATACCTTTGGCCCCGCGATATCGGGCGCCAGCCCACTGGGCGCGCCAAGCGCCAACACGGTGAGCCGGGCAGCCACTTCGCTAGGGTCTATCGGCTGGTACCTGAAACCGGACGGAAGCGGTATCACCGGGAGTTTCGCCACCTGCCGCGCTACCAGCAGGAGCGAATCATAGAACTGGGTGGCGCGCAGGGTTGTCCACGGCAGGCCCGAATCGGCCACCGCGCGCTCGGCGGCGAGCTTGGACGCAAAGTACCCGAACATGGCGCGGTCAACGCCGCTGACGACGGGAACCTTATCGGCGCCAACGACCGAGATATACACGAGGTGCCGCACGCCTCCTGCCCGCGTTGCCGCCCGGACCAGATTGATCGCCTTGTCCCCGTCACCCTTGGCGCCGCCCGCGCAGTGGATGATGATCTCGGCGCCATCCACTGCGGCCTCGATTCCCGTACCTGTGGCCAGATCGCCAACCACGTACTCAATACCTTCCTTGTTCCCAATTCCATCCTTTGGGCCATGCCTGCTGAGCACGCGTACCTGGCGCCCGGCATCCCGCAACTGCGCAACAACGTGGCGTCCCAGCGTACCTGTGCCACCAGTGACCAGTATAGATTGCATGTCATTTCCTCTCTCTATTACTCTCTGCGCTTTACTTTGCGCTTCGCACGCCTTTCAGCGGCTCGCACAGGAGACGAGTTCGCTGGAGCAAACGTGACACCCCGCTCGACATTCCTCTCGACATGCCGTCTTTCCCGTTCGTGGCCTACAATGAGACGGGAGGAAAGACGGGATGGCCAGGCTCCATGGATGAATCCACGCAACAAGGGAATCAGGGGGAAGAGTTCGAGCGCTACCGCGTGCTCCTCTTTTCCATCGCCTATCGGATGACTGGCAGCGCGAGCGATGCCGAGGATCTCGTGCAGGAGACCTACCTGCGCTATCAGGCGAGCGCTGGTCAGGAAATCACTTCATTGAAGGCGTACCTCAGCACGATTACTACCCGCCTGGCATTGGATCATCTGAAATCGGCGCGTGTCGTCCGCGAAGAGTATTTTGGGACCTGGCTGCCCGAACCTATCCTCACTGCGGCGTATGGTGGGTCTCCTCTGGAGTCCATCGAGCAACAGGAGGCGCTCTCGCTTGCCTTCTTACGCCTATTGGAGGCTCTCAGCCCGCCTGAACGCGCGGTTTTTCTCCTGCATGAAGTCTTCGATTATCCATTTAGCGAAATTGGAGTGATGCTGGAGAAAAGCACGGCCAATTGCCGCCAGATATTTCATCGGGCCAGGCAGGCTTTGCAAGATAACCGAATGCGATTCGACCCAGAGCCGCAGCGCCAGCGCCAGTTGCTGCTCAGTTTTCTTTCCGCCTATCAGGCTGGGAATATGACGGCTCTGACCAGTCTTCTGGCTCACGATGCGATTTCCTGGTCAGATGGTGGTGGCAAAGTACAGACGAACCTCAAGCCGATTTACGGCCAGCAGGCTGTGGCGCGCTTCTGGGCAAGCGTGGCGAGCAAGACCCAGCGGCCCCTCACCACTTCGTTGGCTGAGATCAACGGCAGCCCGGCCCTCTTGTTCTGGGATGAGGGCCGGCTGGTAGGAATCGTCAGCCTGACACTGGGCGCTGTGGGCATTCAGGAGATTTACGCGCTTCTGAACCCGGAAAAACTGGTCTATCTGCAAAAACAGCTCGCCAGCGCCTGAGCCCTGAGCATTGACGGGCGCTGTGATTCCCGGTATGCCCATTGACACGGTTGGCGGCTAGATGGTACGCTGGCGGCGGAGTGCGCGCTGTGTCGCGCATGGTGAGATTCAGGAGCGTTTCGCGCTATGCATCCAGCAGGCTATTGGATTACGACAGGCATCGTCAACAACAGCGATTGGGCTGTGGTTCCCTGTCGTACTGCGCCCAAATGCAGCTTGCCTGCTTTGATGCGCCACTGCATCTGACACTTCCCGAAGAGTTGAGAGTATGTGGCGGCTGTGGCCCGGTACAGAGGGGTCCACGGCCGCTTTTGCGTTTGCCGCGATTCCGCGCGCCGTGCCGCCAGTGTCTCGCTCTCACCACGCACATGACCGCCTGTTGCGCGCCCTGATAGACAGACACCCGCATCCTCCCTGTGCTGGCGTTGCCGCCGGAAACGGAGACATCCATGACGCTGGTTGGAGTGCATTCCCTGCAAAAGTCGTTTGGTGGCCGCACGATTCTGCGCGGCGCCGATCTGGTGATTGGGTCTGAGGCGCGCATTGGTCTGGTCGGCGCGAATGGCAGCGGCAAGTCCACCCTGTTACGCATTCTCGCGGGGGAGGACGATAGCGACACGGGCGAGGTGGCGCGCAGACGCGGGCTGCGCACGGCCTTTCTGCCACAGCATATTCCCGGCGACGCGCGTACACCATTGCAGTTCGTGCTGGCGGCGCGGCCCGATCTGGTAGAGCTTGAGGCTGAGCTTGCCGCCTGTGAGACCGCGCTGGCCGATCCCGAGGTGACCGCCGATCTAAGGCGTATCGAGCGCGTGCTGGAACGCCAGGAGCGGCTGCTGCGGCGGTTCGAGGAGATTGGCGGCCCAGGCTTCGAGGGCGAGGCGCGAAGCCATCTGCGCGGGTTGGGGCTTGAGGATTCCGCTATCGAGCAGCCCATGACGGAGCTGAGCGGCGGCCAGCGAAAACTGGTCGCGCTGGCGGCGTGTCTGGCGCAGCGCCCCGAGTTGCTGCTGCTTGACGAGCCAGAGACGCACCTCGATCTCCCACACCGTGAGTATCTGGAGGCGCTGATCCGCAAGTTCGCAGGTGCGGCGGTGATCGTCTCGCACGACCGCTATTTGCTGGATGAGACGGTGAGCGAGATTGCCGAACTGGATCGTGGGGCCATCACGATGTGGCCGGGCAACTACTCGGCCTATACGCTGGCGCGCGAGCTGGCGCTCCAACGGCAGCAGGTGGTCTACACGGCCCAACAGAAAGAGATTGCCCGGCTGGAGGCGGCGATTGCGCGGTTCAAGCTCTGGGCCAGCATCTCCCTCGATGAGCGGCACGCCACACAGGCACGCAACAAGCAAAAGATGATCGATACCATGGAGAAGGTGGAGCGTCCCGTGCTGCAGCGCCGCACGATGGCGCTGGAGCTGCGGAGCGCGGCGCGCGGCGGGCAGAAGGTGCTGGAGCTGCGCCATGTCGACATGGCGTTTGGCGACGATATCGTCTTGCTGGACGCCAATCTACTGGTGACGCGCGGCGAGCGGGTGGGACTCATTGGCTCCAATGGCGCGGGCAAAAGCGTGTTGGCGAAGCTGCTGTTGGGCGAGCTGACGCCGACGAACGGCCAGCGCTGGATCGGCCCAAGTATCTCGCTCGGCTACTTCGCGCAGGGGCATGAGACACTCGATCCCGCCGCGACGCCCATAGACGTTATTCGCGCTGAGCGATCCTACTATGAGGAGCAGGCGGTGGCGCTGCTGGGGCGCTATCTCTTCAGCTACGAGCAGGCGCGCCAGCCCATCGGCACGCTCAGCGGCGGCGAGCGCAGCCGCTTGCAACTGCTACTGCTGATGCTTGGCGGCGCCAACTGCCTGATTCTGGACGAGCCGACGAACCACCTGGATATCGCCTCAGCTGAGGTGCTCGAAGGCGCGCTCGAACGCTACGACGGGACGGTGGTAGTCATCTCGCATGACCGCTACTTTCTCGACCGCATCGTGGATCGCATTGTCGAGGTGCGCGATGGCGAGGTGGTGAGCTTCGAGGGCGGCTACTCGCGCTGGAACGAGCAGCGCCAGGCGCGTGCCGGGTGAGGGCATGCACCGCAACAGCGGTCGTATGGTGTCGCGCTCGTTCTGTGATACCATGCGACCATTCACGATAATGGCATTCTGTCAAAACTACGAGCGCGCAGTCGTCTGAACGAAAAAGCTTCCTGGTGTGCTGGCTGATCTCTTGTCCTGGCGCGTATCTTGCCGGAGAAAGGATCGTGTCCCATGCGCATGCTTACGCTTTCACGCTTGCGCGGACCTCGGGCATCGCGTCTGCTGCTGGCGGCGCTCATCGCGCTACTCGGTGCGTCGCTGCTAACGCTGGCAAACGTGCCGCGGGCGCTGGCCTGCCCCGTCTGTGTTCCGCCTGACAGGATAACGCTCTCAGGCGATGGCGTCAGCGACACCGCCTCCGTAACCGACCCAGTGCTGCTGACGTCGTTCAGCACAGCGCAGTTCATGGGATTCGAGCAGCGTTCCCCTATCGAGCCGCCTGTCCACACCGGGCCGGGTGTTGAGCTGACGCGCTACTACCATAACAGCGGCGTTCCAGTATCCTTCTGGACGCAGGGCTTCGACCACATGCGCTACTACCCCGGCGAATCGGGACAGTCGGGCTACATCTACTACGAGGGACCAGTAAGCGATGAAGCCAGATACTATGCGGCGGGGATGAACTTCTGGCAGCGCACCGATCATTGGTTCGCCTTGACCAGCGCCGAGCAAGACGAGATGAATCAACTGCTGGCCGCCGCTCACGGCGCCCCACGGAACGGCAGCGCCGCACCGCCGCCGTTCACCTCGCCTGATGCTAAAGTCTCGAATCCGCCAGGGATTCTGAGTGTGTTCGCCAGCGTGCCACTGACTGTCGTCATCCTGCTGGGATGTCTGGTCTTGCTGGCTGTGGGCGTTGGATATCGGCTGCTGTATACCCACCGCCATCCGCAGGTATTTAGTCCGATGTTGGGGGAGACTGAGGATTAAGCGCGAATCTGGCGCGCGATTCCCTTGGCTCTCGGCGGGTCGTTGGCAGCCAGAGCAGCACCGCGCCCACGGCCACCAGTGACGCCAGCAGCCAGAATATCGTGGCATACGCCGTCCCTCGGATCAGCAGCACTCCGACCAGCGTCGGGCCAGTCGCGCGCGCCAGTGTGATCGCCAGCGCGAGCTGGCCATTGACGCGCCCGAAAATCGCCGTGCCAAAGCGGTCTGCCACCAACCCGGCGCGTGCGGGTGAGAAGACGCCGAATCCCGCGCCGAAGAGGATGATGAACGCGGCCAACCCGACCGCGCCATGCGCCAGCGTCAGGATCACGATGCCGAGCGCCAGCGCAAGAAACAAGACGGCGGTAATGGCAGCGCGTGTCTCTGGCGTGCTGCGCCAGGTGGCGATGATGCGTCCGCCGAACGCGGTGACGCCAATCAGCCCGCTGGCCGTTGCCGCCTGTGGCGCCGAGAGACCCTGCTTGCCCAGATAGGGGATGAGATAGACCACCAGCGCGGAGATTGCTAGCTGCGCCAGCGTGAACCCCGCTACCAGCTGCCAGAAGCGCCATGCGCGCCAGGGTGACCTGATGGGCGGCATATCCGCTCTATTGCTAGCGATATGCGGAGCGGCAGGAAACGGGCGGAGCATAATGGCATGTGGCAGCGCCGCGCCCACCAGCAGGATCGCCGCCAGCGCCAGCAGCGCCGTCCGCCAGCCCATGTGTTCCACCAGCAGCGCCGCGATGGGAAGATAGATGACGCTGGCAAATCCGCCAAGCGTGGTGAGTACGGTCAGCGCCCGCTCGCGTCGCGGAAACCAGGCGGCGACGGTGGTGAAGGCTGGCTCGTAGAGCGTGGCGGCCATCGAGATGCCGAGTGCGATCCAGAGGCCATAGAAGACCGGCAGCGAGGTGACGCTCGCCCAGACCACCAGCGCCGCTACCCCCAGCAGTGAGCCTGCCGCCATCAATGCGCGTGGCGTGCGCGCGCGGTCGAGCCAGCGGCCAATAGGTACCCCCATCAGCCCGGAGACGAGCAGCGCCAGCGAATAGGCGCCGGTCAGGCTGGCCTGGTTCCAGTGCAGATCATGCTCCATCGGGCCAAGGAGCAGTGAGAAGGTGTAGTAGAGAATTCCCCAACTGGTGATCTCGGTCAGCGAGAGGGTTATCACCTGGCTCCACGAAGCAGCACGCGACACGCTGTCATGGGTCTCATCGTCTTCACCCATTGCGCTGGTATGCCTTGCATGCGCCGGGATGTCGCTCATGGCTGCGCCTGCGGTTCTCGCGCCGGTAGCTCCTCATGGGCCAGCCAGCCATCCCAGGTGGCGACGGTGGCGACATCCAGCAAGGCGCGCGGCGGCGGCGGATCGGCGGATGGCTCCTGTAATACACCCTCCCACCAGCCGACATCGTGCCACATGCCTGCTTTGTAGCCGACATGACGATAGACGCCGACGGGTGTCATGCCCATCGCCTCGTGCAGCGCCACACTCGCCGGATTGGGCAGCGCGATGCCCGCGTAGATGTTGTAGTAGCCTTGCGCGCGCAGGATGTCGAAGAGCGGGCTGTAGAGCGCCCGGCCAATGCCGCGTCGGCGCAACCCTTTGTGCACATAGACCGAGACGTCGGCGGACCACTGATAGGCGGCGCGCTCGCGATGCTGCCCGGCATAGGCATACCCCGCCACGTCACCGTCACACATGGCTACCAGCCAGGGAAACCGTGCCAGCGTCTTCGCCAGCCGCTGTGCCATCTCGGCTTCGTCTGGCGGGACCATCTCAAAGGAGATGACGGTGTCGGTGACATACGGCGCATAAATCGTGACCATCGCCGCCGCGTCATCTGGGCGCGCGAGCCGAATGGCGATGCTCATAGGCGAGTTTCTCCCGTGTGAATCCTTGCTCCCTCAGCAGCATAGCACGGGGTGCGGCAGGCTGTTTGTGCAGTATGCCTGAAAACGAAGCGCGCCCGTGTGGTCATCCGCTACGCATGTGGCGCTAGATACGGAGCATGCTGTTCGCGGGCGCCGCCGACACTGGAGGAATAGCGCATGAAAAGCCGCACGCCCTGTTTGTGGGGATGCGGCTATGGCTACAAGGTAGCTATGCGGAGTTGTATGAAGAGCTAGCGGGCGAACCAGTTCTGGAACTGCATCATCAGCCCCATATCGCCAGCAAGTTTAATCGAGCCGGAACATACGATGAAAGATGTCACTCACCTACTTGACCCTTTGTCGGCACTGGGGTTCGCTGCCTTGCGCTGCTCATTGTCCCAGATAACATGTCGCGTAGACTTCGCACGGCTAGCGTGACGTCGCGCTGTGTGACCGACCTAGAAGGTAGACCTCTGGTTGGTTCTTCGCACCTGAGCTTGTAGGTGGTATCAAAAAGCGTGATGCGGGTCGCCGAACCTTAATAACCGTGGTCTTCAAGATGGGTTTCACCGATGGGTATAGCTAATGGGAGATTCCAGCTAGGGGAGAGGTGCCGACCACGAGCACCATAGGCGTTGTCTATCCACACAAGACATATCACTTGCGGTACGCTTTACCCGCGCCATTGACCGTAGCATGTCCCCCTGCTACAATAGCCCGCATCAGATACGCTGCCATATGAAGCGAGCGAGTACATAGCTGTAGCTGGTGGGCGTAGGACCTTGTGGAACCTGAACTATGGGCTGTGGGCTGTCAACGTTTCCCCATCGGCGGTAGGAAGTGTTGAGTTGGATGAGGATGAAAGGGCCACCCATGACACCCATGACACGCAAGAGACGATTCTGGGCTGCGGGAGCGGCAGGAGCAACCCTTGCGCTGTTGGTCGTCGCGATGCTCCATGCAGGCGCATCGACCCACGCCGCGAGCGCGAAGAACAGTTCGCCGTACAATAAGCCACGCTGGTGGGCAAAGTACCAGATTGTCTCGGCCCCAGGGTTCACGCCCACCGCGCCTGGTAAAGGTGGCAGTGTCACAGTGGGGACGAACGTCAATGTGAGCCATGAGCCAGGTCCCCAGAGCGAAACCTCCATCGCGATCAATCCCGCCAATCCGTCACAGTTGGTCGGCGGCGCCAATGAAATCTTCCGCCTGCCGATGCGCGGCTATTTCTCGAGCGATGGCGGGGCGACGTGGGGTGGCGTCGACCTACCCCTGCCGCCACCTGTCACCAACAATGGCTTTGATTTTGGCTCTGATCCCGGCGTCGCCTGGGATTTGCATGGCAACGTCTATTACAGCTATATCATCGTCTTCTTCAGCAATGGGGGCGCGATCAACGGCACCGAGATGGCCGTTTCGCGGTCGTCGGATGGCGGTCAGACGTGGACCGCAACCTACTTCAACTTCGAGTCCGGTGAGGCGCAGTTCAACGATAAGCCGATGATTACGGTGGACAACAACCCTGGCAGCCCGCATGAGGGCACCATTTATGTTGCCTGGGACAACGCCACCGGCAGTTCGTCAAGCAGTAACAACCTGCTGGTGAGCCATTCGACCGATCATGGTGTCACCTTCTCGGCCCCGGCGGTAGCCAGCGATACTACCTCCGGGCCTAAGGCCGTCATCGCCGCTGATCCATTCGTCGGTCCCGATGGCACGCTCTTTGTCGCCTGGCACGACGTGCAGAATAGCGCGATTGTTGCGAGCAGTTCCAGCGACGGTGGGGTCAGCTTCGGGCCGCAGCATACCGTCAGCCCGACGCAGATCGCCTTCGACTTTCCAGTGCCCGCCGAGAGCTCGCGCGGGGCGCTGCTCTATCCTGCCTGCGACGCCGACCGCAGCACCGGGCCGAACCGTGGCACACTCTATTGCTCATGGATGGATCAGACCGCCTCGAACGCGACCGATGTCTTCATCACGCGCTCGACCAACGGTGGCGCCAGTTGGAGCAGGCCGCAACGCGTGAACGACGATGCGGCGGGCGTGGCAAACGATCAGTTTAACCAGTGGCTTGCCGTTGATTCGACCGATGGCTCGGTAAACGTCAGTTGGAGCGATACCCGCAACGACCCCACGCACCTGAGCACGGACGAGTATTTCAGCCGGTCAACCGATGGCGGCCAAACGTTCATCGCTAATGTGCGCGTCTCAACGGCCTCGACCAACGAGACCTGCTGTGGCGCGAACCTGGGCGACCAATACGGCGACTACGAGGGTATCGCCGCCTTTGGCGGGGTCGTCCATCCCATCTGGACCGATCGCCGCGACGGCGGGACGGTGGACGGCTTCGAGGAGACCTACACGGCAGCGATCACTACCAAGAAACAATAGTTTCCAGAAACTGGCCAGAAAGCCCCTGGATTCAAACAGGGGATGAATGGCCGATGAACCGTGCCAACGTCGTGATGCTCCACTGCTGTGAGCTTCCTGCTCTCACGCTGGGGCATCATCGCGTGGCGTGCGACCTCGAGAAGCTCCCGGATGCATCCGGGAGAGATGTCACGCTATTCCATGGCTCAAAACATACCTTGCTGCCATGTGAAATGACGCAGTTGGTATACATTATTCCTGATTCCTGATTCCTGTGTGGCGCTGTCTAGAAACGCCGGATATGCTTACTCCATTACTTGTGGGTTAGCAAGCCCAGCATCATGTATTTGGACCTGTGTTAGAATGCCCAGTTGACCGCATGTGGCGACTTCAAGCAAACTGCCATGGCAAAGCATTTGCATCCTGCGCTGCGTTGACACCTTACGCGATTTCGCCCGGCACGAGATATACCCGTGCCCAATTACGCAAGATCTAGACATCCAATCGGCGACGCGCTCGCAAAAGCCGCGTACACATCGCCTGGAGAACTGTCTGTGTACGCGCCTGTGTTGCTAGCGAATAGCTAGCGGGCGAACCAGTTTTGGAACTGCATCATCAGCCCCATGTCGCCCTGGATTTTGAGCTTGCCGCCCATGAACGCGCTCACCGGGTCCAGCGCGCCGCCGAGGATATTCAGCCAGTCGTCCGAGTCCACCGCGATGGTGGCGTTGGGCGACTGCGCCGCGCCCTGCGCGTAGTCCATCGTGCCGTCGTGGATGTGCATCGTCCACGTGCCTGGCTCGCGCCCGCTGAAGTCGAACTGAAGCGTCTTATCCAGCCCTGCCGCGCGAGCGGGCTGAAACGCTGCCTGGAGGGCCGGGAAAGAGTCGGCGATACTGGTGGGCTGGTCGGCCATGTGGTGCTCCTCTGATGCTCTGTGCGAGAACCCACTCGCTCAACGGCGATTCTTTGCGCCATCTGCCGCCAGCATAGCACAGACCTTGCGCCCGTTGCCACGTAGCTGGCTGCAAGAGCGAACCCGCGCTACGCAAGGTTCGCTTCCGCTGCCATCATGCGTCGTCGGGCAAGATTTGCTCTTTCCTGGCCAGCTTCGCGATCTCCTGCTTGTTCAACTCAATCGACGCTTTGAGATACCGCACCAGAAACTCCAGCTGCTCGGTCGAATAGGTCTCGTACAGCCGATTAAATGCCTCGCCCATCGAGAGATACACGTTTTCACCGGAAGCAAGGGTCTCCAGGTTGGGGATGACGACGACTTTTCGTCGGTCGGTGGGGTCGGGCGCGCGCTGCACAAAATTGCGTCGCTCCAGCCGGTCGATCAGACTCGTGACCGCTCCGCTTGTGAGGCTCAGCCGTTTTGCGATCTGGCCAGCCGTCATTGGGCCTTCCTGCATCAGCGCGCCGAGTGCCTTCATATCTGTGATACCCAGACCATACTTTGCCGCCGCAGCCTGGTGAAAAAGAGCCGTCTCGCTGCTGGATATCTCGCCGAGCATCTGCAACTGCGCAAATAGCTCCGTCCGGTGCTTGCGTTCCTGCTCGTTAGCGTCGCCTATGGAAAAACTCGTCATGCGCTACCTCTTGACAAATGGAATCTTTATCATTAAGATAGTTGTTAGTTAAGATAGTTGAAGATCAAGACAGTTGACCGTAAAGGTAGTATAGCCCGCAACGGCCAGCTGTGCAAGAAAGGATACCCGCGCATGGCAACCACTACCGGCGTCAGCAACCAGTCCGTCGCGCCCGAGCAACAGTTTGCGACGAGCTTCGTCACCGCTCCCGATGGCGTCACCATCGGCTACCGACAGCTTGGCCATGGGCCTGGGGTCGTGCTGCTCCATGGTGCGATGGAGTCGGCGGGCAGCCACATGCAGCTCGCCGCCGCGCTGGCCGACGCCTTCACCGTCTATGTGCCCGACCGGCGCGGACGCGGCCTCAGCGGCCCCTACAGCAAAGAGTACTCCATCCGGAGCGACGTTGCCGATATGGAGGCGATCCTTACCAAAACGGGCGCGCACAATGTCTTCGGCGTTAGCGCGGGAGCCGACATCTGGCTTGAGGCGGCGCTCTCGCTGCCCGCGATTCAGAAGGCTGCGCTCTACGAACCAGCGCTCTTCAGCGATGCCGCGGAGCCACGGGCTTTTCTGACGCGCTTCGACCGCGAGATGGCCCAGGGCAAGCTGGCCGCGGCGATGGTCACGGCGATGAAAGGCGCGCAGATGGGTCCGCCGATCTTCAACGCCATGCCTCGCTGGCTGCTGGAGTCGCTCACCGGCAGTGCGATGAAGGGCGAGCAGAAGAAGGCAAAGCCGGGCGATATTACCATGGCAGCGCTCGCCCCCACGCTGCACTATGACTTCGCGCTCGTCACCGCGCTGAGCGGCCACTTCCAGGACTTCAAAGAGGTGCGCGCCGAGGTGTTGCTGCTCGGCGGGAGCAAAAGCCCTGCATACCTGAAAAGCGCCCTTACCAACCTGGAGAAGATCCTGCCCCACGTCGCCGGGCGCATCGAATTTCCCGGACTCGACCATGGTGGTTCGAGCGATGTCAGCAAGACCAACCGGGGCGGCAACCCTGAACTGGTCGCGCAGGAGCTGCGCCGCTTCTTCGCCGAGCCATAGGATTGCCAATAGGTCAGCCCAGACGGATATGGCGCCGGAAGTATCGCCGCTGCTGCGGTGCTTCCGGCACGCTATTCTCCCGTCGTTCTACCTTCTTCCCACATGCGCTACACGCCCCAGCGGATGTAGACCGCCGTATCTATCGGCGTCCAGGCGTAGAGCATTTCAGCGTTGGCGGGTGTCATGCCGACGCAGCCGTGGGATCCCGTCTCCCACTCGCCGTTGGGAAGTTTGTGGGGTTTATTGCTGCCTGGCCCGAAGTCCTCGTGCCACCAGGCATCGTGCAGATAGTAGCCACCGTCGCGGAACTTCAGCGCGTAGTTGATGTGCGTGGGCGCATACCAGTAAGGCGAGCCGGCTGGCCAGGGCGAGGTAAACATCGCCTCGTGTCCATCGCCGTTGTGCTCGGCGCAGGTCGCGTTATGCGCCGCGGTAGGAGCCACATTGGAGGTCCAGCGGCGGTCGGAGCAATTCTTCACGAACACATGAAAGACGCCGGTTGGGGTCGGCAGCTCCGGTCGTCCCGTCTCAACCAGAAACGTGAAGGCAAGCGTGCCATCCTCGTAGGCATAGAGCTGCTGCCGCGACAAACTCACAAGGATCACGCGCCCCTCTGCAGATGGAGCCGCGGGCGCATTCGCCGACAGCGGTGTCGGTGTTGCCACGGAGGCAGTGGCTGTTCCGCCTGCTGGCGTGGCGATGATATCCTGCTTATCCGCGGCGGGAGTTGCCGTGGGGCGCATTACCGTCCTGTTGCTGGTGGCGCATGCGGAGACCAGCAGCACAAGCAGCAACGGCGCTGCTCTCAGAAACGAACGCCTATGGCGCGCCACAATGTTTCTCATCATTCTCGCAGTGATTGTGGTTCCCATCGTGTGTCGGCTCCCTGGGTCATCACGCTCGACGCCATAATTTCTCGGAATGCGGAATAGCTCTACCATCGTTTCTACTAAAGTGCTAACGATTAAGCGCAATGTGAGTGGACATCCGCGCACCTCTGCATAAGTGGGCTGCTAAGTCAGGTGTCCCACGAACTCGGCGATGCCGTTGAGGATGAACTGGAGCGCCACCGCCGCCAGCAGCATGCCCAGCACGCGCGAGAGCACCAGAATGCCGGTGGTGCCGATGCGCTTCTGAATCTGCGCTGAGAGCAGCATCGTGAACAGCGATACCGCCAGGGTGATGAGCGCGGCAAGCCCGACGAGTGAGAGTTGAATGAGGTCGTTTCCGGCGTTGCCGACCAGCAGGATGATCGTGGTGATCGTGCCGGGACCGGCGATCATGGGGATGGCTAGCGGAAAGACCGAGATGTCCTCACGGGTGAGCGCCTCGCGCGCCTCGCGGCGGGTCTCGCGCGCGCCGGATGGGCGTCCAAAGAGCATGTCGAAGGCGACGACGAAGAGCAGCGCGCCACCCGCGATGCTGAATGCTTCAGGGGTGACGCCAAGAGAGGTGAAAATAAACTGGCCAAAGGCGCCAAAGACCGCAATCACGATGCCTGCGATGATCGTCGCGCGGATAATCACCAGCGTGCGCTCGTGCGGCAGCATGCCAACGGTCAGCGCCAGGACGACCGGCACAAGCCCGACCGGATCGACAATCGTAAAGAGCGCCACCAGCGCCTTGATAAAGAAATTCAGCATACTGCCGATTCTACCATCCAGCGGCGCTTATGTTGCCGATGAGGATGTTCCTTGCGCCGCCACGAACGCCGCCAGTTGCGCTGCCGCCTCATCCAGCGCGGGCAGCGCCAGTTGTGTTGTTCCTGATGCGCCATCGGCGGGCAAGTCATCCGCCTGTTCAAGCAGTCGATTCAGGATAGTCTCCTGGTCAGCGGGCGCGGCATCCGCGGGAGCGTAGAGCATGCTGGTAGCCAGCCGCAGGCGCAGGGCATCAGGCGCTTCGCCAAAGTCGCTCGCGGGCAGTGTGGCGATATCCCACTCATCCAACAGGTGATTCGCCAGGTCGGCGGAGGTCGTGACGCCACGCGCGGCAAGTTGATCGCGCCATGGGACAAAGTCGGGGTAGAGATAGAACGCCCCCGCCGGTTGCGGGCAGCGTACGCCTGCTGCCACCAGGGCCGAGCGTAGCCGCGCCGCCGCATGCGCGTGAATCCGCGCCGAACGGCGAACGAAGCGCTCCATCGCATCGTCAAAGGTAAACGCGACGATGGCTGCCTGCTGGATCGGTGTTGCCGCCGACGACCAGATCTCTCCGGCGAGCGAGCGCACCGCCGCAACCAGGTCCTCACCAGCAGCGGTTACTGGCAGCGCCGCGTATCCCAGGCGCCATCCACCCGCCGAGAAGGCCTTCGACATGCCGCCGGTCACGATGGTTCTCTCGGAATAGAAGCGCGCGGGCGAGACATGCGCGCGCCAGCCGTGCGCCAGTTCGGCGTACACCTCATCGCTGAGTATGGTAACCCCTTCGCCGCGCGCCCAGATGGCGATCTCTTCGGCGTCGTCCGCGGCGAACATCCCGCCGGTGGGATTGCTTGGCGTGTTGACGACCAGCAGCCGGGGATCGCCGCCCGTCTCATGTGCCGCTTGCATGGCCGTTTCCAGCGATGCGCGGGTCATCCGGTGGTGGTCGGCGGGGTCAGTGTCCACGGGAAAGACGCGCTTGCCTGCCAGACGTGCCTGTGGCGCGTAACTCACCCATGATGGTGTCGGCAGCAGCACATCTCCCGCGAGCGCGCGCATGAGCGCATAGAGCACCGCTTTGCTGCCAGGGCCGACGATGGTTGTCGCTGGGCTGGTGGCAAGCCCGTGGGTGCGCGCCAGGTAGGCGGCAATGGCGGCGCGCAGACCGGGCAGGCCGAGCACCGGCGCGTACTCGGTGCGGGTGGCGGCGCGCGCAAGCTCCTCACGCAGGGGTATCGGCAGCGGGAAAGGCGCCTCGCCAAAGCCCAGGTGAATCGTCCGCTGGCGCGCGGCACGACGCGCGGCAACCGCTTCATTCATGCGCAGCGTTGCCGAGACCGGCGCGCCCGCAACGGCGCTATTCAGATCGAGTGGGCCAGCTATCGTTCCCTGGATTCGCTGGTGGGTTTGCGGAACTGTCATGACGCCTCCCTGTATTTGCCGTGTCTGTTCTGTCTGCTGTGTTGATGACCGCCATTTTCTATGGCATTCAGTGTACACCGTTCGCGAAACCGCGTGCGTTATCCTGCATTACCCAGTAATATTGCTGATCATTGTGTGACATAAATGATTGCCCCAACTCGTCTGTGAGATTTGCACAGGACAAAGCGTAATACTCTGTAAACCCCTATGCTATCGCGGTCGCGTCGCCGATAGGGGTGCTGTCAGATGTTGACAGATAAGGTATCGTTATCACACAGATCCATCCCTTCGAGTGATGGCGGCGGACTATGCGGTTATTACCCATTGGAGGAGCAGAAGGCGTATGCACCACTCCGGCGTGAAGAAACTAGTGACGCGCGGCATCTTCGTCGCGGTCGCGCTCTCGTCGTTGGGCCTGGCGGCCTGCGGTACCAGCGGCGGCGGCAGCGGCAACAAAGCCCTCAAGATTGGCACCGAGTTCCCGGTCTCGGGCACCGATGCCGCAGTAACCCTGCCTGCACAGTATGGGGTTGACCTGGCCGTGCAGCAGAACAAAGACCTTGGCAGCGGCTACACCCTCGATGTTGTCCATAAGAATGACGAAGGCACCAGCGGCGCTGATCCCTCGATTGGCGCGGCCAACATCCAGCAGCTGATCGCCGACTCCTCGGTGGTCGCGGCGGTCGGCCCGTTCAATAGCGGCGTCGCCAAGCAGGAAATCCCGATTGTCAACAAGAATACCTTCGTGCTTATCAGCCCGACCAACACGAACCCTGGCCTGACCAAGCAAGAGTTCGCCGAGGCCAATGGTATCAACTTCGACCTGCTGCACCCGGCAGGCAAGCCCGAGTCCTACTTCCGCATCTGCGGCACCGATGACATCCAGGGCAAGGTGGACGCCGACATCGCCCTCGCGGCTCCCGTCAGCGCAACCAGCGCGTACGTTGTCGATGACAACACCACGTACGGCAAGGGTCTGGCGAAGGTCTTCACGACCGAGTTCACCAGCAAGGGTGGCACAATCGTGGGCAGCACCTCGATTACCCCGGACCAGGTGAGCAACCTGCCGCAGCTGGCGACGACCATCGTCGGCAAGAGCCCCACGGTCGTCTTCTACGGCGGCGTCACCTCTGGTGGCGGCGGCGCGCTGAAGAAGGACCTGGTGGAGAAGGGCGGCAACATGCCGATGGTTGGTGGTGATGGTATCGCCGATGACCCCGCCTGGTTGACGACGGCGGGCGCGGCAGCGGTCAACACCTACGGCACAGTCGCGGCCCCCGACATCTCGGGCCTGACTTCGGCGACGGCGCAGTCGTTCATCACGGCGTACAAGGCGGCGTTCCCTGGCAAGGATCTCTTGCCCTATAGCGCGGCGGCGTATGATGCGGCGATGATCGAGATCACGGCGATCAAGAACCTGATCAAGGCGGGCAAAGACGTGACGCGCGCCAATGTGCGTGACGAGGTGGCTGGCATCTCCTATGACGGTGTCACCGGTCACATCTCCTTCGACGCCAACGGCGACAACTCTGGCCAGAAGGTCTTCAGCGTCTACGGTGTGGGCGCCGATGGCAAGTGGGCCTTCACAAAGCTGGTCAACGCCTAAACTTTCCGGCGGTTGCAAGTTGCGAAGATAACTCGACGGAGCAGGCTTCATTTGAGGCCTGCTCCGTGCTATACTCGCCATACATTCGCCATTGCTGAATCGCGGTGTCCCCGGAAGGAGGCAGGTCATGCACATGCTGACGTTGGCCGATACGGCTGGTATCGGTATCTTCTTTCAGCAGATTGAGAACGGCATTACCCTTGGAGCCATGTATGCGCTCGTGGCGCTCGGCTATACCCTGGTATACGGCATCATCGAGCTGATCAACTTCGCACACGGCGACGTCTTCATGTGGAGTACACTGGTCACGCTGGTGGTTGTTCAGGCGCTGGGCATCACGGGCACGCTGACGGGGATGGCGTTGATTGGAGTGTTACTCCTGCTCATCGTTATCGGCGTTGCTGTCTCGGCTGGCCTGAACGTCACGATTGAGCGTCTCGCCTACAAGCCATTGAGGCGCGCGCCTCGTCTGGCGCCGCTGATTGCCGCGATTGGCGCATCGTTCATTCTGGAAAACGCCGCCCAGCTCTGGCGCGGCAGCTCGTTCGTCGCCTTCCCCGCGATCTTTCCCCCTGGAAAGATCAGCATTGGCTCGCTCAGCATCAACTACCTGGATATCTTCATTGTAGCGCTGGCGGTTGCGCTGATGATTGGCCTGGACCGAGTTATTCGTCTGACACGCCTGGGCAGGGCCATGCGCGCAACAGCGCAGGATCCAGAGGCGGCGTCTCTGATGGGCGTGAATATCGACCGCACCATCGTCTACACCTTCCTGATCGGCGGAGCGTTGGCAGGCGCGACCGGTGTGTTTTATAACTTGTATATCGGCCAGGTCTGGTTCCTAACGGGCTTTCAACTTGGCCTGATTGCCTTCACCGCGGCGGTGCTCGGCGGCATTGGCAATGTCAACGGCGCAGTGCTCGGCGGCTTTCTGATTGGGATTATCAACTCCCTTGCCATTCAATACATTCCGTCGGGCTTCCAGTGGAGCAATGCGATTGTCTTTGCCATCCTCGTCCTGATTCTGGTCTTCCGGCCTTCTGGATTACTGGGTCAGCGAGTCCCGGACAAAGTATAGGAGGCTGCGCGCATGTCTCTTCCAACTTCAGGGCAGCGCCAGTCATGGCGTGCGGCTGCGCAAACGCAGATTACCTCGACACTGGACAACACGAAGATAGGCCAGAAAAACCTTCGCTGGTACCTCACCGGCTGGCGAATGGGCATCTTCTGGCTGGTGATTGCGGCGCTGGTGCCGTGGGTCCTGGATACCAGCCTTCAGGTGACCGCGATCACGATTTGCATCTACGTCATGCTGGCGCTTGGCCTCAATATCGTTGTGGGCTACGCGGGCCTGCTCGACCTCGGTTACGTTGCCTTCTTTGTGATTGGCGCCTACACCATGGCCGCTGGCTCGTTCGGGTTCATTCAGCTGGCCAATGGCGACACCAAAGCGGTCCCATCGTTCCCCTTCTGGATATTGTTGCCAGCGGGCGCGATCCTGGCTGGCTTCTTCGGGGCGCTCCTGGGCGCGCCGACGTTGCGACTGCGGGGCGACTATCTGGCCATCGTCACGCTCGGCTTCGGCGAGATCGTGCCGATTGTCTTCAACAATGTGCCGTACTTTTTCGGTCCGGTTGGCATCAGCGCCCAGCCGCCGAATGACATTGGGCCTATCTCATTTAGCGATCCATCGTTCCCCGCGCCGTTCTACTACCTGACGCTTCTGATTGTCGTGCTGATCATTCTGGCGGTGCTCTCGCTTCGCGGCTCAAGCCTGGGTCGCGCCTGGGTCGCCATCCGCGAGGATGAGACGGCGGCGGCGTCCTCCGGCGTCAATCTGGTGCGTACCAAGCTGCTGGCCTTCGGCCTCGGCGCGACGGTGGGCGGCATCGGTGGCGTGATGAACGCGGCGTTTACGACCTCCATCACCCCAAAGGACTTCAGTTTTAATATCTCCATCACCATCCTGATTATGGTGGTGCTGGGTGGGTTGGGCAGCGTCCCCGGTGTGATTCTGGGCGCGATTCTGCTGCGGTTCTTCGATGTCTATCTGCTCGGCCAGGTCAACGACGCGGTCCATAACAGCGTGCTGGTCGCGGGCAACGGCGCGCCGCTCCACTTCCTGGCGGGCGTCGACTTCAACACCTCGAAGTATCTCATCTACGGTCTGATCCTGGTAGGGATGATTCTGGTGAGGCCACAGGGGCTGATTCCCGACAAGCGCCGCACACGCGAGCTCCATGGCGTAGGCGCCGCGCCCGAATCGCTCTCAATTGTGGGCATCGTTGCGGAGGAGGAGGCTGGCGTTGCTGTTGGCGGCGAGGGATCTGAAGACGAGACCGCTTTTTCTGGCGCTGGCTCCGATGCGCAGGGACGGGAGGACTGACCTATGGCACAGCAAATGCCCGTGCAGGCGGGGCAACCAGCAACTTCGGGGAATCCACTGCTCTCGATACAGGGCCTGACAATTCGCTTCGGCGGCCTGACAGCCGTGGACAACGTAGATATTGACGTGATGCCGGGCCAGATCTACAGCATCATCGGCCCGAACGGCGCGGGCAAGACCACCGTCTTCAACGCTATCACGGGCATCTACAAACCGACGGCGGGCCGGATTCTCCTCAATGGACAGAGTATCGCCGGGCTGACACCCGACCAGGTGCTGAGCCGTGGCATCGCCCGCACTTTCCAGAATATCCGTCTCTTCAACAACATGTCTGTGCTGGAGAATGTGCTCGTTGGTCAGCATGTCAAGTTCCCGCATGATCTGGTCTCGCTCACGTTCAAACTCCCTAACTATCGGCGGGCAGAGCGCCAGGCGAACGAGCGGGTGAGTGAGCTGCTGGGCTTTTTCGGGCCGTCGCTGGTGGCGCGCCAGAATGAACTGGCCTCCAGCCTCTCATACGCGGAGCGCCGACGTGTCGAGATTTCGCGCGCGCTGGGCTCCTCGCCCAGAATGCTCCTGCTGGATGAGCCAACCGCGGGCATGAACGACGCGGAGACGGCCGAGGCCATTCGCTATATTCAGCGTCTGCGTTCCGAGTTTGGGCTGACCATTCTGCTGATCGAGCACAAGCTTCAGGTGACGATGGGCATCTCGGATCGCATTGCGGTGCTGGACTATGGCAAGAAGATCTCCGAGGGGACACCTGCGGAGGTCCAGCAGGATGAGCGCGTGATCGAGGCGTATCTGGGGCGAAAGGCAAAGGTGGAGTAGCAATGTTGGAATTACAGGGCGTTGACACCTTTTACGGCCCAAGCCAGGTATTGAACGACGTCTCGTTACAGGTCAACCAGGGCGAGATTGTCTGTCTGCTGGGGGCCAATGCCGCTGGCAAGACCACGACGATGAAGACGATCTTCGGTATCGTGCGTCCGCGACGTGGCGCCGTCGTCTTCGAGGGTCAGCAGATTAGCGGTACCAGCACCGACAGGATTATTGGCAAGGGGCTGGCGCTCGTGCCCGAGGGACGCCGCGTCTTCTCACGCATGTCTGTCCATGAGAACCTGGAGATGGGCGCCTATATGCGCAACAACCGGGCGGAGCTCCAGAGCGACATCGAGCGCGTCTATACGCTCTTTCCTCGGCTGAAAGAGCGCGATAAACAGACTAGCGGCACGATGTCTGGGGGCGAGCAGCAGATGCTTGCGATTGGGCGAGCGCTGATGTCGCGGCCACGGCTGATGTGCATGGATGAGCCTTCGATGGGCCTCTCGCCGATTCTGGTGCAGACCGTCTTCGACACGATCCAGGAGATTCGCAAGACTGGCGTGACCATATTCGTCGTCGAGCAGAACGCCTTCATGGCGCTCAACGTCGCCGACCGTGGCTATGTGCTGCAGCAGGGGCGCATCGTGCTGAGCGACACCTCAAAGAACCTGCTCGATAATGATCTGGTGCGCCGCGCCTATCTTGGCGGCTAGCGGACGTGACGCATGCGGGTCGTTTTTCTGGGTGATAGCCTGACGGAAGGCATGGACGGCGCGTCGTATCTGCGCGCGCTGGGCGCATTGGTCGCCAGCGATCAGCGGCCTGGCGGCGTCACGCTGATCAACGCGGGTCGGGGGGGCGATACCGTGCTCCACTTGATCCGCCGCGTGGCGCGCGATGTCGTTTCCCACGCGCCCGACTGGGTAGTGATCTTCGTCGGCGTCAACGACTGCCGGACATGGTATGTGCGGCGGTCGTTTCCCACGCGCGCCAACCTCGGCTCAGGCTATTACTTTCTCCGGCGCAAAGGCCTCTGGCGTGCCGTCACACCCCGGCGCTACGGCGATGGGCTGCGGACGCTGGTAGATGCGCTGCAGGCGCGGACCTCCGCCCGCATTGCGTTGTGCACCCCCGCGACGGCCAGCGAGGCGCTGGATGCGCGTGCCGAGCGCATGCTGGATTGCTACGCGGCGCAGGTGCGGGAGGTGGCGCGCGAACGCGACTGCGCCCTGATTGACATACGCGCGGCGTTTCAGGCGGCTACGGCCAGGCACACTGATGCGCCACCCACAGACTACCAGCTCACCTGTGACGGCGTGCATCTCAGCGCTGCGGGCGCGGACCTGGTCGCGGGCATCTTCCACGACTGGCTGCTCACGCTCTGATGCAGGTATAGGCCGAGTGAACCCGCGAGGCGCCGTGATCGATACCCTGGATCGTGAACCCCGCGTGCGCGATCATCGGTTCGAGCAGCCAGCTAAACGTGCTGTACTCCTCGCGGAGATGCATTTCCAATTCGGCGCGCGTCCAGCCCAGCTCTGGGTGTTCGGGCGCGCCGGATAGCCACTTTTCGATGACGGATTCGGCCTCGTGTGGCTCGAAGGAGAAGACGAGATCGCGCAGGTAGAGTATCCCGCCGGTATTCATCATTGCCGCGATGCGCGCGAGGGCAAGCGCCTTCCAAAAGTCGGGCAGATGATGTAGCGCGTGCCGCGAGTAGACGAAGTCGGCTGGCGCGCCCTGGTGCTCATAGGAGAGGAAGCCACGTTGCACGCACTCGATGTTTTCAATCCCTGATTGCGCGGCCTTCTGGCGCAGGTGCGCGAGCATCACGGGCGAGACATCCACCGCGATGAGACGGTGGCAGAGCGGAGCGGCGGCCAGTGCGAACGTGCCGGTCCCAGCGCCGAGGTCAATCACTGTGTGCGTCTCATTCAGGCCGAGGTCGCGCAGTATGGCCAGATCGTCGGCGGGATCCGTTCCCGCCTTGCGGTCGTATCCCGGCACATAGCCGGGATCGAGATGCTCGCTGCCCGCATGGGCAAGCTCGTCGAGAAACCAGGAGGGTGTACTCATTGCCTATACTCATACCTCCTTGTGTGTGAATCGCAGAATCCCAAACATCACCCGTCCATTAGCATTATGCAGTCACTCTTCTTTCGCCTATTATGCGGGATCACTCTTCTTTCAGGAAGTCCAGCACAGCCTGGGCCGCCTTCTCGCCGCTGGTGATCGCGCCGTGGATGCTGCTCGACTCGGTGTATTCGCCCGCGAGAAACAGCCCCTTCGTCGGTAGCGTGTTGCCGGGGAGCGTCGCGAAGATGCCTGGCGTCTGCTTGAACTGGCTGAAGCGAATGCGAAAGAAGCCCACCTGGCGCAGCGTAGCGAGATCCTTGCCGGGAAACCATGTGGCCATTTCTTCGCGGCAGCGTTTGCCTACCTCTTCATCGCTCATGTCCGGGTCGCCCAGAACCGTCACCGAGAGCAGATGCTGTCCTTTGGGGCCAAAGGCTGGCGAGACATTGGTGAGCTGGATGGCGTGACTGACGAAGGCGTCGGGATTGGCGTTCAACAGCAGCCGAGGTCCGTTATAGAGGCTTTGCGTGGTGGCGAAATAGAGGCAGACGCATGACCTGCCCTCGATTTTTTCGTCGCCACCGGTCAACTGCGCGGCGTTAGGCAGATCGGTGGCCAGCACAACGGCTTCGCCCTGCATCTCTTCACCGCCGGTCAGCGTCACGCCCACGGCGCGATCATCCGCCTCGACAATGCCCTCAACACGGGTCTCCATCCGCAGCGCGTTCGCCGGGAGCTTCTCCGCCAGTTGCGCGGCGATCTCGCCCATGCCGCCTTCGGGAATGACTAGCCTGCCGCTGGAGAGCATCTTGACCGCAAAGAACATCATGCGGGCGCTGGTTTCGAGCGCGCGGTCGTAGAAAACGCTGCCGAAGAGCGGGCGCGCAATGTTCGCGATGAAGCCATCTTCAGTGAAGTGGCGGCGAAGTAGCTCGTCGTGGATGGAAGTGTCGCCGGTCTTCAGGCCGCGTAGCTTGCCGTGGAAGATCGTATCGAGCGAGCGACGACGCGCATAGCGGCGCAGGCGTCCCATGCGGAGCCGGTCGCCGAAGGTCATCAGGGGATTGGAGAAACCCAGGCCGGGGATGGAGAAGCGGCTGCCGATCTGGCGCCATTTGCCATCATGAATCAGGACGATGCGCTGCGCGATGGGGCGCGGGCGAAGCGCTTTGAGGTCAAGGTGGCGCTGTACGGCGGGATAGGCGGTCGAGAGTACCTGAAAGCCACGATCCAGCAGAAAGCCATCCGCGCTGGCATCGGTTCGGACGCGCCCGCCGATGCGATCCGACGCTTCGAGGATGCGCACGTCATGTCCTGCCTCGAGCAGCGTCTTTGCGCATGTAAGCCCGGACAGCCCCGAGCCAACCACCAGGATCATCTTGCCCCCAATTCAACTACACAGTCTTTGGCACGACCATCCCAGGCGTGCTATGGATGCTACGACTGATTGCCATTGCGTCCCGGCTCAGAGGGCCAGCGTGAGTCGGTCGCCTCATCCAGCAAGGGCGCGCCACAGATCGCGCAACGTTCCAGGCCAGGGATATTGAGTGCGCCGCATGCGGCGCAGGGGTAACCTGTCTCAATGACGATACCTGGTATGCCAGGCATGGTCGGCGAGATGGCTTCGGACGGCGTGCCGTCGGGCGTCGTCGGCGCGTCGTATGGGTTGAGCGGGGTCGGCACGTGGCTGCCGCACGCGCCACAAAACTGTGCCCCCTCGGCAAGAAGCGAGCCGCAGACAGGGCACAATCCCCTCTGAACATCAGGCCGGTCGTTCATGACGCATCCCTTTCGCGATGCCTACGCTACCATCCGCTCTCATCACCAATCATCCGCCATCGTTACCACAATGGATTAATCACCAGTCCTGTAATCAACTTCGGATAGAAATACGTGGACTTCTGCGGCATGCGGTCGCCCGCGCGCGCCACATCGCGGATCGCCGCCGGGGGTGTTGCGTTGAGCAGCGCCGCCAGTTGCGCGCCATCACTGCCCCCGCGCACCGCCGACGTTGCCGCCTCGGCGTCGCGGGTGTAGCTGATATGTTCTCCCGCCCGCACCGCCGCTGGGGTCACGCCGAGCGCGGCATCGAGCACGAGCGCGTGGAGCACCGCGACATCCAGTGTGCGCCAGGCATCCGATGCGCCCACGTCCTCGCCGCGAACATCGCGCATCGCCGCCGCGCCAGCGTCGTTCAGCCGGATCAGCCGCGCGCCATCTGGCCGCACCAGCACAAAGGCCGTGTTAGTTTCTCCCGCCGCCGCCAGCGCCCGCATCCAGTCGGCGCTCTCACCCGCAAGTGGCTCGCTGGTGAAATGTGCCGCCAGCGTCTCATCCAGCGCCGCGAGTCGGGCGGCGTCGAGGTCGCGCAGGATGCGATGGGTTGGCAGCACGACCAGCCCGGGATCGTTCAGCGCGGAGAGACCCATCAGCGTGAAGTTGACCGCGTCATCCTCGGTAATGTCCTGGCGGAGCGCGCGCACCTCGTCGCGATAGGTCAGCGCCGTCTCGTAGCGGTGGTGGCCGTCGGCGATATAGAGCTGGCGGTCGGCGAAAAACGCCGCAATCTGCCCGCCAAGGGCGTCATCCTGGGCTATCCAGAGGCGATGCTCCTCGCCCGCGTCATCGCTGAAGGCGGCAAGTGGCGCCTGCGTCCGCACGATGCCCAGGAGGCTCGCCAGTTCGCCTGCCGGGTCGTCGTAGAGCGACATGATCGGGCTGAGCGTGGCGGCGCAGGCGCGAGCCAGCTTGAGGCGGTCGTCTTTGGGCTTGCTCAGGGTGCGCTCGTGCGGCAGAATCACTCCGGCGTCCCACGGCTCCAGACGCACCCGCGCCAGCAGACTGGTGCGCGCGTAGCTCTGGCCGCCGCTGGTGAACCGCTGCTCATAGAGGTAGAACGATGGCGGCTCATCCTGCTTCATCACGCCAGCGCGCCGCCATTCGGCGAAGGCCGCCGCCGCGCGCGTATAGCGGTTGTTCAGGTCGTCGTCGCCCGGCTCGTCGCGGCCCAGTTCCAGGCGGATGATGTTATGCGGGTCGCGTTCGTAGAAGCGCGCCTGCGCCTCGGGTGAAATGACATCGTATGGTGGGGTGACGAGCGCGGCCAGATGCGCCTCGTCGGCGTAGCGTATTCCCGATAGCGGCCTCACGTCGGCCATGTGCGTCTCCTGTATATGTATGACTGTCGCGCTGGCTTGACCTCACCCCCCGACCCCTTCTCCTGTAGGAGAGGGAGAGCCAGAGAGGCGCATCAACTAGCGCGTTGGACTTCGTTGCGGTCGCCCTAAGTATAGCAGCCTGCGCCATCCTTGTGTGACCACTGGCAGGTCGCTCCTACTGCGCCCCCTTCTTCTCGTAGAAGAGGGATCAGGTTGGGGGAAGGCTCATCGCAGGTGGGCCACATACAGAACCGCGATATATTGCTTGGCGATCTCGCCACCGAACTCGCTGTCAATCACTCCGGCGATGTCGTCGTAGGCTCGCTGGCGACGGTCGGCTGGCAGCGCCAGGTGGTCGGAATATGTAGCCAGCTGGTTCAGATAGGCCATAGCATCATAGTGGGCCACCCAGGGATAGCGCCTTACGGTGAACGCGCTGAATAGCCCGGTCGCGGCGAGGGTGGCAGTTTCGTCGGGCAATTCATCGGCGCTGGGCAGCCCCTTCCAATCGCCCGCGAACTCGGGCACGTGCTCGCGGTAGATTGGCTGTATCCGGTCGAAGAAGCCGCCATCCACCGTTCCCGCGATGTGCTTGTTCCAGAAGAGCGCGATGGCTCCCTGTGGGCGCAGCACACGCGCCAGCTTGGGATAGCTATCGGGAGCAACCCAGTGGAACGCTGTGGCCGAGACAACCAGATCGTATGCATCCTCAGGCAGTGGCTCCGTCTCGAACGCGCCGACGCGCACCTCGACATTAGGATAGGCGGCCAGATTGCGGCGCGCTATCGCGGCAAGCTCTGCGCCCAGTTCGACGCAACAGATGTGGTAGCCACGCTGGGCGAGTGGAAGCGTCGCCTGACCGGTGCCGCAGCCAATTTCCAGGATATCGCCGCCATCAGGAACGCCAGACAGCGCGCGGATATCGTCGTAGAGCTCGGCGGGATAGCCGGGGCGCACCGCGTCATAGAGCGCCGCCACGTCATCGAACATTGCGCGCAGGTGACGCGTGGAACCATCATGCCTGTCATCACTGGTCACGAATCAATCCTTCTTTCACAGTATTTTTTATATAGCCTCAGACTATGCGTTCACAAATCGACCTCATCGCCAGGAAGGTCGGGAAGAGGCGGCGGACGCAACGGCACGGGCGACGACTGGATGATCGAGGTCGTCGTCGATCCGTAGATGAGGAAACAATCGAGAATGCGGTCCAGCTGGTCCATCGCGGGAATATGGACCTTTATTAGAAAGCAGTCCTCGCCGGTGATGCGATGGCACTCAACCACCTCCGGGATGCTGCGCGCCAGCTCGGCGATCTGTGGCAGTTGCCCGGCGTGCGGCCGGATGCGGATATAGGCGGCAATCGGCAGCCCCAGAGGGACCGGATTGATGACGAGCGCATAGCCGTTGATGATGCCAGCCTCCTCCATCCGCCGCACGCGCTCGGTCACGGCGGGCGACGACATGCCCACGCGCCGCCCCAGCTCCGCCATCGTCACGCGCGGATCGCGCTGAAGCTCGCGTAGCAGCTGGATATTGACCTCGTCGAGCGTCTCGCTAGCCGGGCTGTAGGTGAAGAGACGATTCTTCTTTACTTGTTGAGTCATTTCACCACAATTCCCTTCACTTCGCCATGTAAACTTCGTGAATCTCATTCTATCATGTTAGGGCGCACTGATTCACAGGAGTAGACATGATACACCAACAGCACAGCAATGCTGCCGACCTGCCCGGAATTCCGCCGCACGCCTATTTTGTCGTGAGCGCCGTCTTTCACTATCTCGGCCCCGCCTTCGCAGTGCTGCTCTTCGCGCACGTCGGCGTGCTTGGGGTGGCGTGGCTGCGTATCGCCAGCGCGGCGGTCGTCTTCGCGGTCTGGCGGCGTCCCTGGCGTCAGTTTCGCACGGGGAAACCGGCTCAGCGTCGTCTGCTCATCGCTATGGGCATCGTCCTGGGACTGATGAACGCCAGCTTCTATCTCGCCATCGCGCGCCTGCCGCTCGGTACAGTCGGCGCTATCGAGTTTCTCGGCCAGATCATTCTGGCGGCGGTCGGCATCCGCTCCGGGCGCAATTTCCTGGCGCTCGGTCTGGCGCTGGCCGGTGGCGCGCTTCTCACCGACGTGCGACTCGGCGGGGAGCCGCTTGGCTTCGTCTTTGCCTTTGCCAATGGCGCGCTCTTCATGCTCTACGTCATTCTCGGCCACCGCATGGCGCGGGATGGCGGGCGCGCTGGCATTGACCGGCTCGGCGCGGCGATGCTCGTCGCCCTGCTGACCATCACACCGCTGGGGCTGAGCAAGGCGCTGCCCGTGTTCACGAACGCGCAACTGCTGCTGGCGGGGATTGGCGTTGGTCTCTGCTCGTCGGTGATTCCCTACGTCACCGATCAGCTGGCGATGGCGCGGCTGCCGCGGGCGACGTTCGCGCTGCTGCTCTCACTGCTCCCGGCCACCGCCGCGCTCATTGGCGCGGTCGTCCTGCGTCAGATTCCCGCCCCGGTCGAAATCCTGGGCATCGCGCTCATCATGGGCGGCGTCGCTATCCATCAGGAAGCGAGCGCGCCGCTTCAACCGGCGATCCAGCAGGATCAGCAGCAGGAGGCATGGCACGGTGGCGAAGAACTCCAGGGTGGGCCAGAAGAATGGAAGCGCGATAGTCAACAGGGATGGGAAGGCCAGTACTCCGGTGATGAGCGCTAGCGTGTGCCGTAGCGACCAGCCTGTCCGCCTCGTCCAGCGGCGACCGATGAAGAGCAGCAGCGCGCTGAACAGCACGAAGATGACGATATCGGCAGCCTGCGCCGCCGCCACATGCGCGCCCGCAAGTTTGAGCGTGATCGGTGGGATCGCGTAGATCAGCACAAAGAAACCCAGCATAGTGAAGAAGCCCACCCAGCGCAGCCGCCAGAGGCTCGGCGGCTGCGTGGCGCTCAGGAGGCGCGGGCGCGCCGCCGGGAGCCGGAGCGCGATGATCGCCAGCATGAGGGCGAGCGCGAAGACGAGGATGCGATAGGGACGGTAGCTCTCGACGAAGAGGAAGACCGTTGTCAGCAGCAGGAAGACGACCGAGCTGATGATGATGCCGCGACGGCGCAGCAGCGGTAGCCCGGCGTGCGCGGGGAAGATGGTTTCGATAAAGGCGATGGGGGCGATCACGCTGACGAAGAGGTGAAAGACGGTGAGCGCGACCGCCCAGGCGAAGTCGATCTGGCCGACGAACGCATAGCCGTTGTTTTTGACCGTGTACCACGTCCCAGCGATAACGCCTTCGTTGATGAAGCCGAACGCGATACCCAGGAGAATGAGGCTGACCCAGCCAAGACGGCGACGAACCAGCGCCTCGCGGATGAGCAGGTCGGCCAGGCCGTAGAAAAGCATGATGAAGGGCAGCGAGGCGGGCTGCGTGATAATCTTTGCCACCGAAGTGCTCGTCGTGGTGAGCGTTTCAGGGATTACTGCGGCGAAGAAGCAGAGAGTGAGCACGACATACCAGGTGCGGCGTCGGCGTGGGGCGGGCGGAATTGTCGCGGTGTCTGCTGGCCGTATCTGACCTTCGAGGATGGGCAACTGCTGCATAGACGCCTCCCCATATTGCCGACGCCGCTACGCAATCAACGGACAACAGCTTTCCCCTCAAAACAAGACTACCCCCTCCACGCAAGCGTGTGAAGGGGGTAGCGAGAAAGTAGCCTGATTGTCGGCGTCCGGGTTACATCGCGGGCGTCTCCGAGGCTGGCTCCGGCCCGGCGGGCGGCGGGAGCTCGCCCTCGACGGCGACCTCCGTCGGGACGAGCACTGGCGGTGGTGGCGACTTTTGGGCGACCCTGGTATTCGGTCCCTTCCGGTCTTGCTGCTTCTGCGGCATGAGCGCCAGCTTCAACACCTGGTCCATCGAGGCGACCGGCGTGAACCTCATCTCCTCGCGAATCCGCGGCGGAATCTCGGCGAGATCCTTGACGTTATCCTCCGGGATAATCAGGTGACGGATGCCGACACGGTGCGCCGCCAGCGTCTTCTCTTTCAGCCCGCCAATCGCCAGCACGCGGCCCCGCAGCGTAATCTCGCCGGTCATCGCGAGGTCGCTACGTATCGGCTGGCGCGTCAGCGCGGAGATGATCGCCAGCGCCATCGTAATGCCCGCCGACGGGCCATCTTTCGGAATCGCCCCCTCCGGCAGGTGGATGTGAATATCCAGGTCGTCGGGGAAGCCCTCCGGAAGATTGAGCTCCTGCGCCCGCGACCGGATGTAGGAGAGGCCCGCCCGCGCCGACTCCTGCATCACATCGCCAAGCTGGCCTGTCACCATCAGATGGCCCTTACCGGGCATCGTCACCACCTCGACCGGCAACAACGCGCCGCCATTCGAGGTCCACGCCAGCCCCGTCGCCACGCCAACCTGCCCGTATTCGAGTGCCTTATCGGGCGAGTAGCGGGGCACGCCCAGATACTGCTCGACATTGCGCTCGGACAGGCGGATACGCGCGTTTGGCTTCTGCACGATGCGCAGCGCCGCCTTCCGGCAGATCGTCGCAAGCTGGCGCTCCAGATTGCGGACGCCCGCCTCGCGCGTGTAGCGGTTGACGATGAAGCGCATGACGTTGACGGGAATCTGCACCTGGCTCTTGCCCAGCCCATGCTCGCCAAGCACCTTCGGCAGCAGATGTGTCCGCGCGATCTCGATCTTCTCTTCCTCGGTGTAGCCGGGGATCTCGACGACATCCATCCGGTCGGCCAGCGCCCGTGGAATCTGATAGCGGTTGTTGCCGGTGCAGATGAAGAAGACCTCGGAGAGATCGTAGGGCAGCTCCATGTAGTGATCGGTGAAGGTCGAGTTCTGCTCCGGGTCGAGCACCTCCAGCAGCGCCGCCGATGGGTCGCCGCGATAGTCGGAGGTCAGCTTGTCGATCTCGTCGAGCAGGAAGACGGGATTGCGCACGCCAGCCGACTTCATCGCCTGGATGATGCGCCCGGGGAGCGCGCTCACGTAGGTGCGGCGGTGGCCGCGAATCTCGGCCTCATCGTGCACGCCGCCCAGCGAGATGCGCACGAACTTGCGGCCGAGCGCCTGCGCGACCGAACGGCCTAGCGAGGTCTTGCCAACCCCTGGCGGGCCAATCAGGCAGAGAATCGGCCCTTTATGGTTGGTGTGATTGCCGTTCTTCGCGGCATGCTCGTCACCTTGGGCTGTCGCCTGATGCCCCTGATGCGCCTGGTGTCGTCGTTGCTCCTGCTGGATGCGTAGCTGGCGCACGGCCAGGAACTCGACGATCCGCTCCTTGACCTTCTCCAGCCCATAGTGATCGGCGTCCAGTACCTCTTGCGCGTGTGCCATATCGAGCCGGTCTTCGGTGCGCTCCTGCCAGGGGAGCGCCAGAATCCAGTCCAGGTAGTTGCGCAACACGCCGACCTCGGCGGAGTGCGCGGGCATGCGTTCGAGCCGGTCGATCTCTTTATTGGCCCGCGCGAGAATCTCTGGCGGCAGCTGCTTCTGCTCCATCTTCTCGCGCAGTTCGCGGACCTCGCTGGCCTGGTCGCTGCCAAGCTCTTCCTGGATGGCGCGCAGCTGCTCCTTGAGGTAATATTCCCGCTGGTTCTTATCTACCTGCTGGCGCACCCGCTGGCGAATCTTGTTCTCAAGCTCGAGAATCTCGATCTCGTTGCCGAGCGAGACGCAGAGCTTTTCCAGCCGGTCCAGCGGATTGAGCATGCTCAGATATTCCTGCTGCTGCTCGCACTCGGTCACGATGTGCGAGGCGATGGCGTCGGCCAGGTGGCCGACATCGGTGATCTCGCGCACGCTCTCAAGCTCCTCAGTGCCAATGCGGCGGCTGAGGGTTGCGAAGCGATCAAAGAGGCTCTGTGCCTGGCGAGCCAGCGCCTTGCCCTGGGCCGCGGGAACCTCCTCTTCGGCGAGCGCCTCCCAGGTCACAGTCGGATACGGCTCCTGCTGCACCCATTCGAGCAGGCGCACGCGTTTGACGCCTTCGATGACGATCTGGATGGCCGTGGAGTTTTCGTCGCGCGGCTCGAAGGACTGAATCTCGACCAGCGTGGCGATAGGAAAGGCATCCTCCGGCCCAGGGTTCTCGACGGAACTCTGGCGCTGAGAGCCAGCGATGAACAGCCCGGAGCCTGCCCGGGCGTCTTTGACCGCGACGAGCGAGCGCTCCCGGCCAATATTGATACTCATACGCATTCGTGGGAAGATAACTGCATCTTTGAGCAGAACGAGCGGGGTGGGTTGCGCCTCTGCTGATTGCTGGATGATATCTCTATGCTCGTTGCCCGGCGCCACTGGCGCCTCCTTCCTGGAAACTGGCGATTCATCATACAGTCCCGCCGGTAAGGTCGAAACCTTCCGGTAGGGGAACTGGTGCTGGTCTGCCCGTACAGGTGGCATCACCGCCCGGCAATACAGTCGGGAATGTGGTTCAGATACGCGCTAGGCGGATTCGTCTTCGAGTTCGACCGCGCGTGCCTCGCTCCGGGTGATGAGTTGTGCGGGCTTCCGGCGAGTGATGGTCTCGCCATCGATGATGACTTTTTTCACGTCACTGCGCGAGGGAATCTCAAACATCACATCCAGCAGCACATCTTCGATGACAGTCCGCAGACCGCGCGCGCCTGTCTTCTGCTTCAACGCGCTGTCGGCGGCAGCCTCGAGTGCGTCGTCGGTGAAGACCAGTTCGGTACGATCCAGGTGCATCAACTTCTGATACTGCTTGATGATCGCGTTTTTCGGCTCGGTCAGAATGCGAACGAGCGCATCGCGGTCGAGATTCTCGAGCGAGACGGTGATCGGCAGACGCCCGACGAATTCGGGAATCAGCCCAAACTTGAGTAAATCGTCTGGATTCAACTGGGCCAGCGCCTCGTTGCTCATTTCCAGCGTTTCTTCTGGAGCAGCCTTGAACCCCATTGTCTTGTGGCTGCCCAGGCGCTTTTCGACGATCTTATCCAGACCCTCGAAGGCGCCGCCGCAGATGAACAGGATGTTCTGGGTATTGATCTGAATGAAATCCTGGTGAGGATGTTTGCGCCCGCCCTGCGGTGGAACGTTCGCGATGGTGCCCTCTATGATTTTGAGGAGCGCCTGCTGCACACCTTCGCCAGAGACATCGCGGGTAATCGAAGGATTATCGGCTTTACGCGCAATCTTATCAATTTCGTCAACGTAGACGATGCCACGCTCGGCGCGCGCTACGTCAAAATCGGCGATTTGAATCAGTCGCAGCAGAATATTTTCGACATCTTCACCGACATAGCCCGCCTCGGTGAGCGCGGTCGCATCGGCGATACAGAAGGGGACATCGAGGATCTTGGCCAGCGTCTGCGCCAGATAGGTCTTGCCGCAGCCGGTCGGGCCAATCAGCAGGATGTTGCTCTTGCCCAGCTCGACGTCATCGATCTGCATGGCGGAATTGATGCGCTTGTAATGGTTATAAACGGCGACAGAAAGTGCCTTCTTAGCGCGATCCTGGCCAATGACATATTGATTCAGTTGCTCATTGATCTTGCGCGGAGTAGGAATTTTGCCCGTGGTGACGCGTGGCTTCGTGGAGGACTGTTCCTCCTCGATGATTTCGCGGCACAGCTCGACGCACTCATCGCAGATGTAGACGCCGCCTGGCCCAGCGATCAGACGTTGCACCTGATCCTGACTCTTGCCGCAGAAGGAGCATCGATAGGTCATACGTGTCCCCTTCATATTTGCCACGGTAACACCATCCCCTCGTTGCCCGACGGTCACTGAGCCACCGGGCTGTGGCCGATTTCATCTTGTCTCCGCAGGTGCCATGCCACAATAACTATACCCAGGGTATGCCTATGGTCTGCCATTGTGTTACAGCACCTGCCGCGCAATGCGGAAATCAACCTGAACTGTTTGGACTCCCTCCCACACTAACTACGGAGAACGTTCCTCCGTGGTTTTGGCGTAGGGACGAGATGCTACTGCCACCGTGACCTGTGACGGTTGGCGAGCACGTGTCTGGTCTCGGTATCTATCACACACATGCTCATACTCACCGTCGAATGAACGACGGGTATCACCAATTATAACGTACGATGCACAGTACCGTGTCTCCCAGCACACACGCAACCATCTTGTGACAATTGTGTGACATGGGTAGTGCCAGTATATCCCGGAAAACCCATTTCCCCGGAACTAATTCTCGTTTTCTGGTACCTCTGTATCGCCGGTACTTTCTGGCGTGCTCGCTTTTGCACTGGCGAGAACGTCGGCATCTTCAGCCGCCTCGGATTCCTCTTCGGCCTCCGCCACGGCGTCGGCTTTTGCCTCTGCCTCGGCTTCTGCTTCCGTATCAGCTTTGCCGTCGATCTCCGCTCCTTCGGTGGCGGCGGCAGCCGCGCCGCGCTCGACCGCTTCTGTCTCACCCTCATCCTCTTCGTCGGCGTCTTCCGCCTCGGCGAACTCGGAGAGGTCGGGCAGCACGATATCACCGCGCCCCTCGGTGGCGATGTCTATCAGCCGGGCCAGCGCCTTATCGCGGCGGATGCGGCCATCGATATTGGCGAGCTGGTTGGCGGAGAGCTGGCTCATGCGGATGGGCTTGTCGCCGCTGACAGCGTTGAGGTTATCGAGCCACTGCGCCACCTCGTCCTGGCTGGCGGTGATGTCCTCAGCGTCGGCGATGGCGTTGAGCACCAGGTCGCGCTTGACCCGCTCGCGCGCCTCTGGCTCGAGCTCCTGGTGGAACTCCTCGTGGCTCTTCTGCATCACCTTGAGATACTGCTGGAGGGAGAGGCGGCTCTGCGCGAGCATGCGCTCGGTCTCGTGCTCCATCGCGTGAATCTCGTCGTCCACCAGCACCTGATGCGGCTCGACGGTCGCGCCTTCGACGGCTTTCTTTACCACCTCGTCGCGCAGGCTGCGGCGGGCATCGTTGATCTTCTGTACCAGCACCTGCTGGCGGATGGCGTCGCGCAACTGCTCGACGTTCTCGAAGTCGCCCGACGCCTTGGCCAGCTCGTCGTCCACCTCGGGCAGCTCGCGCACCTTCACGCCCAGCAGCTTGACATCGTACTGCGCCTCTTTGCCAGCCAGCTCGGGGTTCGAGTAGTCTTCGGGGATGGTGGTCGTAAACTGCTTCGACTCGCCCTCCTTCATGCCGATGATCTCGTCGTCCATGCCCGCGAAGATGCCGGGCCGCTCGAGGGTGAGCTCGAACTCGTTATCGTGCAGGTTGCTGACCTCTTTCTCGCCGACGGTCAGCTTCAGGTCCATCGTCACGAAGTCGCCCAGCTGCGCGGCGCGCTCGACGGGCGTCTTAATCGCCTGATCCTGGCGGATGCGCTCGATGATGTCGTCGATCTCCTGATCGCTCACTTCGATGGGCGGCTGCTCGACGCGGATCGCGTTGTAGTCGCCGAGGGTGACGGGGGTGAGGACTGGCACGCGCGCGGTGAAGGTGTAGGGCTGGCCGTATTCGATGGGTGGCGCGTCGACGGTGGGGCGGGCAATCGGCTGGATGCCGTTCTCGCGGATGGCCTGGCGGTAGCTCTGGTCAACGAGCTCTTCCAGCCCTTCCTGATAGATAGCGTCTTTGCCCAGCATGCGCTCGATCATCGAGCGGGGAGCCTTGCCCCGGCGGAAGCCTGGGACGTTATATTGCTGCGCCAGCTTCTTATAGGCGCGCTCGGAGGCCTTTTCGAGCTCGTCCCACTCCAGCTCGACATTCAGGACGGCCTCGCTGTCTGTCCCCTGCTCTACGGTCACTTTCACGGTGTTCCTCCAGAAGAGAAGCGGCGTTGCCTCTCTGTATCTATTCCTCGCCGGGATACGGTGCGCAAACTCATCGCCTATGCAATCACCTGGGCACAGGCATGGCAAAGGCGGGGTCGTCAATACCCCGCCCGTTCGCTGGCCGCCCGCATGCCGCGGCGCCAGGTGGTGAGCGGCGGGAGACTCGAACTCCCACGGGTTTCCCCAACGGATCCTAAGTCCGTCCTGTCTGCCAATTCCAGCAGCCGCCCTTAAAGCCCGAATTCATGCCAACTGAAGGCATGTACGTTCTGAAACAAATTTCCGCAATATCCGTCCTTCGTGCCTGAAGACTAGCGGGACGGATTTTTATGCAGCTTTCATTGTACTCCACCGCCCTAGTAATGTCCACTTGGCGCGCCCACCAGCGCTCATTGACATGCGGCTTGTGTGACTGGTCCGCAATCAGGAATCAGACTGCGAACTGATAACGCGGAATACGCGGCGAGCAGTGACGACGCTGGCAAGCCGTATCCGAGTGCCCTCCGCGTGTGTTGTTGTCTGACTCGATGCCTGCCTCTCGGTGCCTTCCTCAGTGGCGATGCCTGATGAGGTTGTCCGAGGATGAGGTCGGTTGCATAGTGCGGAGCACACCCTCTACAGTTCGAGTGGGGGGCGCGAGTAGATACGTGTACTGGTGTACCGATGTGGAAGGGCAGTGTCGCAAGATTATGGACGGCATCGACGGACTTCGCGACGCACTCGGTGCGCCAGATTACCTGCAGCGGGTGCTGATCGCGTATGCTATCGTCCTGGGCCTGGAAGCGCCATTCGTGCTCTTCGTCGCCTCCATGCGCCGCCGCCCCTGGTACGAGCAGGCGCTCGTGCTCGTGCCCACTGCCGGTTTCGGGCTGGGCCTCTATTGGGCGCGCCAGGCGCGGGATACGCTTGCTGCTATACAGAGCTACCTCGCCTTTACACGGTATCCGTACGCGCAGTGGCCGACGTTTGCCCAGAATCATAGCGCGGAGGCGCAGGCGTTAGTGGCCAGCATGCAGCAGCACGTCGTGGCCATGGGCGGGCTGACGCTGGTGTCGCTACTGGGTGGGTGGGTGCTGCTCATGCGCTGGGCATCTATGCCAGTTCCGCAGTACGCAGCCGATTCCGCTCTAGCAGCCGCTCAACTGAGCGGCAGTGAGCCTGGAGCGGACGACGAGCAGGAGAACCTGGAAATCACCATCGAGCCGATTGAGAAACAGAAGCGCTAATCGCACGCCTTATAGCGCGGGAGTCACACTGAGCGGATAGCAGGTGAGTATGCTCTATGTGCCATCCACTCAGCGCAAGGCTTTACTTTTCGTCGTCGCTTGTGGTGGTGGCGGCATCGGCGGCCACGTTCACGCCAGTTTCGACGGCGGTGCTGGTGGCGGCCTGAGCCACGTTCGCCGCGGCGCTGTCCGGTGTGGCGCCGACGTGGGTGAGCGCGCCACCCACCGCCTGCTGAGCGACGTCCGTCACCTTATCAGCCACCGTATCCTTGACCTTGTCCTGTGCGGTCTCGACGGCGGCTTGAAGAGCATCCCCAGCGACGCCCTTGGCCTTGTCCTTGAGCTTATCAAAGAACCCCATGTGCTTACTTCCTCCCCGATCTGCATACTTCGTCGCTCGCTCCATCTGCGCGGAGCGAATAGCTACTAGCCACTGGCACTACGCCGTCAGGTTACAGCGAAGAATGCGCGCCTTGCATCAACTCTGCCCGTTGACGCGCTCGCATAGAATGAGGCTGGCCGTGATGCACTCAGGGGCTGTCTCAGTACGTGAGCCGAAGGTAGTTGGGGCAGCGCCGGGCTTCTTTGTAAAGAACAGGGGCCTGTCGGCGTGTATATAGCGAACAGCCTGGGCGCAGCATTGTAGCTCATGGAAGCGAGGCAGCTCATGACACCTCCTGGCGCGCGCGCTCACCGTACAGCACGTCGCGGTCACCCGATGGCGTTGGGCCGTCTGCTCCTCGCCGCTGTGCTCGTGGTCGTGGCTGTGGCAGTTTCGAGCTGCAGCGTGTCGTCAGTCCCACGGGGAGTTGCATCGCCAGGTCCATCCTCACCCACGGCAATGCCCGCCCCGCCATACCGTTCGATGGTCTCCATCACCCAGGCCTGGGGCTCCAAGGCCGCAATCGCCACATTCTCGACGCAGTTGGACGCCACCCATTACATGCCGAGCTTTAGCCTTGCGCCTGACGGCCAGAGCCTCTATGGCTATACGCTCAGGCCAGTTACGAGGGCCAACATCGCTACCGTTCCAGCGGAGGCAGGCGTGCTGGACATCGCCTCCCACCGATTTACACCTATCGGCGTCGCCAGCCTCCCCAAGTGCGTTGGGACATCGTGCCAGGATACGGGCAGCGCCAGCTACTATATTGATTGTTGCCATACCGACGGGCGCTTCCTCATTGCTCAGAGCACGGGCTACCCTGGCCCAGATTGCGGCGGCTGTCTCTACTCCTACGACCAACGTACCGGCTCGCTCTACCAGGTAATCCCGGCCAGGCAGTATCAGGGTGTCTCCAACTATCTGCTCGACCGCGGTGTGCTCGCCGCAGGCACCGGCCTTGGCATCGTCATCGCCGATCTCGCCGGGCGTACGGTCAAACGACTGCCCGGCACGAATAGCGATACCCAGCTCGATGCGTTCTCCTGGCCGTACGTGGTCTACGGCACGCCAGGCGGCGCGCAGGATACAACCGTCACCATCACGCCGCTGCGGGTCTATGATCTCGTCACCGGCGCGACCACTGCGCTGCCGCAGGTGACCGGCAGCATCCTCGCGCTCACAGACGCGAGCCTGTACTACGTCGCCACGCCTGGCGGCGCATCCGCGGGGGCTACCACCCTCAACGAGCTGGACCATCTTGCCGCGCCAGGCGCCAGGCCACGCGTGCTGGCCACATTGCCTTCCGGCTCCAACACCAGCGTGCCGCAGTCTCTCGGCATTTCGGGCGACGCGCTCTTCTTTACCGTCAGGTCCGGCCTGCCATCCTCAGGCGGCTGCTTTCCAGGGATGGGAAATGTGTGTCCCAAGGCAACGCCAGCGCCCCCACCAGTGACGGCACTCTATGAGGTGGATAACCACCTCTCGGCCTCACCCGACGTGCACGCCGTCGCCGCATACGCTGCCGATCTCGGCGATGTCGCGGTGGCCAATGCCCGCCTGATCGTCCTCACCGCCGCAGCCTGGGACCGCGCCGAGGGACGCTTCGTCGCATTAGGAATCTCACCACCTGGCAGCGACGCCCGCCCCTCGCTGCAAGACGCGGCGGGCAATTTCCTCATGGTCGCGCACTCCCTCACGCAGGACTGGCAAGCGCCGTTCATGGTCAGCATCTACGACGCCACTCGCCTGCCGGTCCTCACGGCTTGATCGCCACATGATATGGCCGCAAAGGCAAGCACATAGTGACAGACAATAAGGGTTATGGTTTCCCTCTCCATATGTCGGAGCTCTGGGCCATTGCGCGCTTGACTATAACCTGGCTGCCCTTCGCATCGGCGGTATCCGTCGGCAGGAGCAAGACGCGTACGTCTTCGCCATGCGGCGCCATGCGCCGACGGATGAACCCATGTGATCCCATTCCATCGAGTGTGACATTCGCGTAGGCTGGCTGCCATGCGGTTGCCGAATAATGACTGACGCTCCAGCGTTGGAGTCGATAGGCCGCCATAGCGCATGCTCCTTCGTATCGCTTCATCGGTTGCCGCCTCTCGGCGCGACCGGCAACAACGGATGACCATGAGACTTGCTCTGGTAGTGGGATACTCTGGCAATCTTGCGGTTCTGTCACAATCTCCCTGATTGCTGTCACGAAGCGCTCACGAAAGCGGCCAGTGAAGATATCCAGTCTGCACCGTTTGAACAAAGCAAACTGAGCGGACAGCAGGCGGATACACTCACGCCTGGCTATCCGCTCAGCGGGCCAATTACTTAGCGTCCGGGTCTGATGACAAAGTAGCTGACAGCAACGATGGCCGCCACTACAATCACGCCCATCACCGCGACGCTGATGAGCCAGCCCCCGAATCCAGCGCTGAAGACGGAAGCCGCCCACAACGCCAGGCCACCGAGCAACAGGAAGATGCCAAGGGCAATCGACACCCAGCCCATCGCAATACCCTGGCGCTCACCATATGTCGGTTTGTGCGCTGCCGACCCTGTCGTCTCAGCGGTTGGAGAGACCTGGGCTACCTGCTCCGTCCCATCGAGTTTCACCTGAGGTGTCATGATAATCGCCTCCTTCCTCAGATGGCGCATGTGGGAACAGCTATGTTCCCAACATTCAACATCCGCTGCCGGGGTCACGAATTGCTCACGCGGACATACTCGCGCTGCACACCCTGGTCACATCATCGCGGGGTGTTCGCTACCCGTTGACCGGCTCGCATAGAATGAAGCTGGCGGCACGGCGGCAAGAGAACAGGGAGGGATGCGCCAGTGAGCGAGCAGGATGTCTTGAGCGTTACGGAGGTCGGCGGCGCGCCATCGGTGGAGCGGCAGGAGGAGCTACGGGCGGCGCGCGCGGCCAATAGCGCGGCAGGCCGGGCGCCCTATGAGCGCGTGCGGATTCACACGCGTGGCGAGGTCGAGTGGATCATGGCCGAACATGGCTGGTCGGGCCAGGAATCGGAATACGTCGTCAAATATGAGCTGATTCCCCAGGGCCGGACGGTCGAGTGCGCGAACTTCTGCGGCGCGTGGATGGCCGAGATTGATCTATCAGGCATGGTGCTGCGGCGGGCCAACCTGTCTGGCGCGAATCTGGTGCGCGCCAACCTGCGTGGCATTGACCTCGTCGATAGCGATCTCTCCGGCGCGGACCTGGGCTACGCCGACCTCTCCGGCGCGAACCTCATCTGGGCCAACCTGACCGGCGCGCATCTGCGTGAGGCGAATCTCGCGGGCGCCCGGCTGGTCTTTGCCACGCTCCACGGCGCTGGATTCGCCCGCTGCGACCTGCGCGGCGCTGTGTTGACCCACGCCCGTATGAACGCCGCGACGCTCTTGGGCGACATACGGCTCGACGCTCGGACGCGCCTGCGCGATATCGCCTGGAACGGGGCGTCGCTGACCCAGATCGACTGGTCGCAGACGCCCCGCCTGGGCGATGAGATCCAGGAACAATTCGTCCCCGCCGAGCATGGCCGAAAGTCGGGGGTTATGCCGCACCGGTGGGAGGCCGCCGCCCGCACGTATCAGCAGCTAGCTGTCGTGCTGCGCGAGCAGGGGGTGAGCGATGCCGCCGCGCGTTTCGCCTACCGCTCGCAGGCGCTCCAGCGGCGCGTGCTCCGCCAGCAGCGCCACTATCTGCGGGCCGGTGGCTCATGGCTGCTCGATCTCATCTCCGGCTATGGCTATAAGCCGATGCGCAGCTTCATCACCTATCTGCTGGTGATCGTCGCCTTCGCCCTCCTCTATTTTGTCTTGCGTGAGAGTGTCTCTCCGGCGCTCTCGCCGGTGGATGCGCTGATCTTCAGCGTCACGTCGTTTCATGGGCGCGGCTTCGCGCCGGGCGAGGCGGTGAGCCTCCATAATCCGCTGACCATCCTGGCGGCGGGTGAGGCGGTGCTGGGGCTGCTGATCGAGATCACCTTCATCGCGACGTTCACCCAGCGCTTCTTCGCTCGGTGACGCCCCGAAGTCTGCTGCAACCCGCGCTCAAGTCCCGGTTCCGCGCCGTGGCACGCCATTTGCGCATCTTGATACGGATGAGATGAGCCTTGTGGATGGTATAGATCCGCGTGGCAAAGCAAAAGCTCCTGGAAGGAAAGTTGGTAACCAATGGCGATAGCCACAGTCTGTGTGATCGAAGACGATGAAGGAATTCGTGAGACGGTACGTGATCTGCTCATTGATGTGGGCTACGATGTGATCGAGGCGGCCACTGGCCTTGCAGGGAAGCAAATACTCGACGCGAGCGCCGAGCGGCTGATCGTCGTGCTCGATTATCGGCTGCCCGCGTTGGATGGCTGCGACCTGCTGGAAATCGTGGCGCAAGATGAAGACCTACGCGAGCGCCACACCATCATCATGATGTCGGCCAGCCCCGCGAGGACGATTGAGGACTGCGAAGAGGCGATTGACGAGTTGGAGGTGCCAATCATCTCGAAGCCCTTCAACATTGATGATTTGTTGGAGGCCATCAGGCAGGCTCAGATGCGGCTCGATCCCGGTGGCGAGCCAACGCCAGCGGGGAACTGAGAGCGCCTATTCCTCAGGTGGAACGTCGGCGTGCCAGTTGCGCAGTTTGCTGTGCAGGCGGAATAGCTCGCGGAAGGCGTGGAAGATGACCCGCAGATTCGCGCCGCTGGCCTGGCCGTGAACGCGAGGATAGTGGCGCACCGGTACCTCGACGAATGGCACGCCCATCCGCGTCAGCTTCACCAGCATCTCCGTGTTGACCATCGCGCCCTCCGCCGTCACGTCCACCGCGCGGACGAGCGAGGTATCGTACAGCTTGAACGCGCAGTCTACGTCGCGCACATGCAGATCGAAGAGCGTCGAGACGAGCAGCTTCCAGCCCCACGCGTTGACCTTGCGCAGCGGCGAATCCTGCCGGTGCAGCCGGTAACCCAGCACCGCGCGGTGCCCCTGTTCGCGAAGCGGCAGCAGCAGCGCCAGATCGCGAATATCGAACTGGTCGTCGGCATCCATGAAGAAGGCGAGCGGCTTCGTTATCGCGTTGAATCCGGCGATCAGCGCGCCGCCATAGCCGCGCTGGGGACGGTTGTGGACGACACGGATATGTGGGTTGGCCGCGGCGTACTCCTCGGCAATGCTCCCGGTCTGGTCAGACGAGCCATCATCCACCACGATGATCTCGTAGTCGGGCGCGATCTCGCTCAGAGTCGCCACGCTCTTGTCGAGTGTTACGGCGAGAACGGCTTCCTCATTATGCGCGGGCAGCACCACCGAAATGCCGCGTGTCGTCAGCGGCATGGCTGGTCGTGTGCTTTCAATTGCGTCGGTTGTCGCGTCGCTCGCGTCGCTCGCATCGGTTGTATCGGGCATGGCGCTCTTCTGCTGGTGAGTCATCATGTTGTTCGGTCTCTCTGCCCGTAGTGTATCGCGGCGCTTCGGACTTCTCGCGATACAGCATATTCAATCACCATTGTACGTACCGGCGCAACCGTGCCTGACTAGCGGCGCGCCGTGTGAGAACGTTCCATGCTGATAGGACGCTGATAGCGCCCGTTCGTGTTCCATGCTATCGTATCCGTGTCGGCCTCAAGCGTACTCATAGTCTCACGCATCCATATGAGAATTCGGTTGAAAATACAATTGAAAGAATCCATCCGCGCTGGGCGTCCAGATAGAGAGCCGCGGCGCAAATCGCGATGCCAGAGTCGTAGGAGTAGCCAGGGTGGAGAGAGGCAGCGATGTTCTATACTGAAAGAGACCTGGACCGCAGCCGCCGCCGTGGTGAACGGCTGCGCAGACAGCTACGGCACTATGCCAGCGACGAGAATATCCTCTCGCGGCGGCCATGGTATCTGGTGGGCGCGCTGCTGATGCTCGTCAGCCTGGCGCTGCGCGATGAAATTCTCTTTGTCTCCGGGCTGGCCGTGATCCTGCTTGGCGCTATCCCCGAGATCTGGTATCGTTTCTGTCTCAGCGAGGTGATCGTGCGCCGTCACCTGGGGCTGGATCGCGTGCGGATCGGCGACGAAATCGCGTTCACCATCACCATCGAGAACCGCAAGATCCTGCCGCTGCCACGCCTCGACCTGGAAGATGATATACCCGAGGACTGCCGTATCATCAGCGCCGTGGTGCGTCCGAGCTTTAAGACGGGGCGCGCCACGTTGACCAATGCGTTCTCGCTCTGGGCGATGCAGCGGGTGACGCGCCGTTACCAGATGCGCATCCTGGAGCGGGGCGCATATACCTTCGGCCCAATGCTGCTACAGAGTGGCGACCCCCTGGGCGTGTTGAACCGCCAGCAGGTGATCGAACAGCCCGCCTATCTGCTGGTGCACCCACTGGTGATGCCGCTCGAACGGTTCGGACTGCCTGCCCGCGCGCCCTTTGGCGATCTCGCCACCACACGGCGCCTGCTCGCCGACCCGCTGCGGGTTGCGGGCGTGCGCGACTACACCGCGGGCGACGATCCCCGCCACATCCACTGGAAGGCGACCGCCCGCACCGGCGCGCTGCATACCAAAGTCTTCGAGCCGTCGGCACACCACACGCTGACCATCTTCCTCGACCTGCGCACCTTTGGTCGCGACGACCGCCTCTTTGGTCATGGGCAGTTCGTCGGCGTGGATCACGACCTGAGCGAGCTGGCAATCAGCGCGGCGGCCTCGGTGGCCGCCTGGGGGCTGGAGCAGCGGTACGCGGTGGGGCTGTGCGCCAACGGCACGATGCAGACGCACGATGATCTGGTCTGGCGTCCGCAGGCAAACGCGGACGGTGAACCGGGCGCGTCGAACGCATCGGGCGCATCGGGCGAGGCGGCTGATGCGGGCGTGACCATTGGCGGGGTGCGGGCCATCACCGCGCGACGCTCTGCGGGTCGGCTGCGTATCCCTCCCGCCAGCGACAGCGGGCAGTTGCTCCGGCTGATGGATGCACTGGCGCGGCTGGTGGCGTTCGTACCGCGCCCCATCGGCGATATCGTCGTCGAGGAAACGCCCCGCCTGCCCTACGGCAGTACGGTTGTCTACGTCGGCGCAGCCCAGGCGCTTGGTGGTGAGGGTGTGGAAGTGTTCAGCCGGCTGCGGTCGGCAGGGCATAGCGTGACATTGCTGCTCACAGGCGATACGCCGCTCGTGACCCGTCGGCTGCCCTCGCTGCGTCTCGGGGGGTCGGTGAAGTGGCACGAGCTGATACGGGGGGCTCTGGCCGAGCGCGGGCTGGACGCCGATGGGCAGCCGTTGCCGCCTGATGCGCCCGAGGCCACGCCAGAAGGCGCCGCCAGCCATCCGCGCGCCAGTCTGGAGGCGCTGCCATGAGACGTCTCGCGATGCTGCCGTCCAACGCTCGTCCGCCTGCCCAGCCGCGGGTTGAGCGCCTGGCTGGAATACTGGTCGTGGTATCCGCCTGCACGCTGGAAACGTTGCCAATTTTCTGCTGGCTACTGCTGCTGGCGGCGTATGATTCCGGTGACCCTAACGGCGCCGTGATGCCGTTCTGGTGGATGTGGCTGCTGGTCTTTGGCATCCACTGGCTCGCCATCCTCTTCATCCATGATACCGACGACGACCCGCAACGCAGGCGCCGACATACGCTGCTGCTGACATTCGCGGTGGCGGGACTGGGAACGCTTTCGCTGCTCGCCACCTACTGGCTCTCGCCATCCGCTCGCTCTGTGCTCGTCAGTGGCGGCGATACCAGCGGGCTGGTGGCGTTGGCGCTGCTGATTATCTGGCTGTGGTGGCGCGGGCTGCTGCTGGGGCGCGGGCGTCTGACTCGTGGCCGGATGTACGTTCGCTTCGTCGTGGCGCTGGGCGTGACCATTGCGGCGCTGGCAGGCGCGGCAGCCATTCAGGGGGCGGCGCGTCCCCTGGCGGCGAGCTACCTCGTATTGCTGCTGGCGTTGCTGCTCTTCGCGGGAACGATGGGGCTTACGCTGGCACAGGCGCGCGATGCCTCTTACGAGATGCGTAGCGCGTATCGTGGCGATCAGCCACTGGAGATGCCGCCTGTCTTTACACGGGCATGGCTGGCGGCCAGCGTCGGCCTGAGCCTTGGTCTCTCGTTGCTGGCGCTGCTGCTGGCGGCGCTCATCTCGCGCGATTCGGTGCGTGTTCTCGCCATCGCCGCGGGCAATATCGCCAATGGCCTGCTTGACGGCATCGTCTTTATCCTCACACCCATCTTCTTCCTCCTCTACCTGATCCTGAATAAGCCCATCGAGTGGCTGACGGCTTACTTTCACCGGCTCGGCCCGCCCAAGCCGCTGACACTGCCCACTGTGCCGCCCTGTCAGCCCACCGTTCCTGCGGGCGGCGTTGCCACACCTGGCGCTACCTGCGCCCCGCCAGCCCACCACGCGGTCGCAACAAGTCTGCTCCCCGCGGAATGGGTGACGGCGATGCGCTGGGGGGCCGCGATCCTGGTCATCGTCGTGGCGCTGGTGGTGCTGGCGCGCATTTTGAGCCGCTTCACGCAGGCGCGCCAGCTGCGCGCGTTTACTGAGGAACGCACGATGCTCGATGCCCGCGAGATTCTTGGCGGCCAGCTTCGCCGCTTCTTCGGCGCTTTCCGCCGCCAGCGCGCCGAGGACGCGCCCCTGGTGGACGATCTCGCCGAGGGGAGCGTGCGCCGGGCCTATCGCGATACGCTGGCGCTTGCCGTCGGCAAACGGCACGCACGCCGACCCGCCGAGACGCCACGCGAATATCAGCGTCGCCTCGCCAGCGACGATCCGATGCACCCAGGCACGGCCGCGCCACCTCCGGTAGCCGGAGCGATGGACGAGCTGACCCATGCCTACGAGCAGGCGCGCTATGGCCAGCCAGAGTCCAACTCGGACGCTTCCCCTCCAGCCACGCCGGAAACCGCAAACGCCGCCGCGACGGTGCAGCACTGGCTCGCTGAACAGCAGGAACAATAGCGACGCGGGCTATTATGTGGCGGGGTGGATGTCCTCGTCGTCAATGGGGCGGCCCTCCTGGGCGCGCTGGAGCGTGACGGCGCTGTTGATCAGGCCGATGTGGGTGAACGCCTGGGGATAGTTGCCCAGCAGCGCCCCCGTCGCCGGATCCACTTCTTCGGAATAGAGGCCGAGCGGGCTTGCGTACGTCAACAGATGCTCCATGCGGCGCTGGGCCTCCTCGATCTCGCCCATACGGCAGAGGTCGCTGACGAGCCACCAGGTACACGCCAGAAATGCACCCTCGCCTCCGGGCAGGCCGTCAATTGAAGAAATGTCGTGTGGTTTCTGGCCCTGCTTCTGTTCGGCCTCATCAAATGGACGGTAGCGGTAGAGCAGGCCGCCATCACCAGCGAGCCGCTGGGCGGTCGTCAGGATGGTTTCGCGCATCTGGCGCTCGTCAGCATGTTGAAACCCTGAGAGCGCCAGGCGCAGGTTGGCGGAGTCGAGCACCCGGTCTCCATAGGCCTGGGTGTATGCATGAATATCGTCGTTGTAGCCATTCTGCTCGATCTCTTCCCTGATGGCTGCGGCCTGTTTACCCCAGCGTGGCGCGTGGTGCTCATGACCATGGCCGTCGGCCAGCCTACAGGCACGGTCGAGCGCGACCCAGCACATCGCCCGTGAGTAGACGAAGGCGCGCGGCAGGCCGCGCACCTCCCAGATGCCACGGTCCATCTCGCGCCAGTGATTGGCGACGTAGTCCGCAATCAGCTCCGACATTGTGCGCAGGTCGCGGGTCCGTTCGTGGACTCGGTGGCCGTGACGATAGCCCGCCTGCCGCACATACCTATAGGCCGCGGCAAGCACCTCGCCATAGACATCCATCTGCCGCTGCGACGCCGCGCCATTGCCGATGCGCACGGGCCGGGAGCCTTGATAGCCTTCCAGATGCGTCAGATCCTCCTCGGCGAGGTGGGCGCCGTATTCGCCGCGGATGCTATACATGATGCGCAGGTTATCGATCCGCTTGATATCGAGGTCATGCAGGAAGTGAAAGTAGTCGCGCGCCTCGCCGTAGTAGCCAAGCTGGCCGAGCGCGTCGAGCGTGAAGGAGGAATCGCGCAGCCAGGTGTAGCGATAGTCCCAGTTGCGCACGCCGCCGATGCCCTCCGGCAGCGAGGTGGTGGGGGCGGCGACAATGGCGCCGGTCGGCTCGAAGGTACAGAGCTTCAGCGCCAGCGCCGAACGCTGCACCTGCTCCTGATAGGGACCGTCATAGCGGGTGGTGGCTGCCCAGGTGTGCCAGTATTGCATCGTCTCGCGCACGTCGGCGTCCACGTCATGCGTCGTCAGCCGGTGCGCCAGCGCGCGCGCCTCACCCAGCGTACGGGCGTAGTTGAGGCTGATTGCTACACGCTCGCCTGCCTTCAGGGAGATTGTTGATCTGAGGACATCATCGTCGCGGTGGAGCGGACCCGCGGCATCTGATGCGGTGGGAGGCAGCGGGCGCACCACCAGCGCCAGATAGCGCCCCTCCGCCGAGAGAATCGCTCCGACCATCCCTCCAGTCAGCGAGAGCACCTCCACCTGCGGCGCGAGGCGGGCGTAGTCGAAGGTGGCTTTCAGGGTGACGGCGACATCCACCGTGCCTTCGAGGCAGGTGGCGATGCGCAGGATGCGGTGAGCCGCGGCGACATCATTGCCGAGTTCGCGTTCGAGGCCCGCATGAAGCCGGTGCATTCCGTGATGCAGCAGCCGTGCGTTCACCTGCGATGCGACGTTCGCGGCACTTGGTCGGCGCGAGCGAATCGGCATGCAATCGATCAGGCGAAGCTGGCCCGCTCCGGTATCGAAGACCGTCTGCAGCATGTTGGTGGCGGGGAGATAGGCCATCTGAGTGGCGAATCCCGCCGTGGGAGCGACCTGAAAATAGCCGCCCTTGTCGGCGTCGAGCAGGCGCAAAAAAATGGCGGGACTATCGAAATGAGGCATGCAGCACCAGTCAATCGAGCCATCTGGCCCGATCAGCGCGGCGGTACGACAATCGCCAATGACGCCGTAGTCACCAATGGGCCGATAGCGTGGCCGCGCAGCATTCTGGGCTGCCTCAACGCGAAGTCCCGCGGGTTGCATCATCGCACCTCACTTGCTTTATCGCGGACCGGGACACCGTCGGCGCTGACGCGTTCCGGTCGCTTCCATCATTGATACCATAGCATACCTTGGGCAGTTACTCAGGATAGCACTGCCTGTTTTCCCTCTCGCAAATGCCATACCTCCGCTGGAGGTCTCCACACATTGACAATATACATACAGCACCGTACGCTTTCACCAAGCCCACTTCAATTTGTGAAGGATTGTTTCCCTGGCGCTGCGTGCCGCGAAGGAGCTTATTCTGTATGCCTGTATCTCTCACTACTGCCGTTTGCGCCTTTTTGGACGAAGTGCATTTCGGGATGCTGGCCACCGTGAATCCTCGGGGTATTCCGTCCCAGGTGCTCGTCTGGTACATGCTGGACGGAAGCGACATCCTCGTCTCAACGCCAGCGGCCTCCTATAAAGTCAGCAATCTCCGGGCGAACCCGTGGGCATCGTTGAGTGTCTCCGAAGGTTCACGGTACGTTACCGTGCGTGGACGTGCGACCATTGACGAGGAGCAAGAGCGCAGCATAGCGCTCTATCGCCAGATCGCCACCCGGTATCTTGGCGCTGAGGCCGCTGAACGATGGCTTGCGCAAGCGTCCCGCAGAGGCGCGGCAGATCGCTTCACCCTGCGCCTGAGCATTGAGTATGTCATTGGTACACAGCGCTGAGAGCGGTATTGCTCAGCACGCTCAGGCAGGCTGCCGGGTGGGATAGAGTCGCCGACGCATAAGCAGCACGCTTGATGAGCTCGTATCCGTGGCATATAATACTTCGGATGGCCGATAATTTCAGCGCCGCATGTGAGGAGCGCGGACGCGGCAGCGGCCAATGGCAACGGCAACAAGACTCAGGAAAGCGGGCGAACCCATGGCGCGTGTGGTAGTCGGTATGAGCGGCGGCGTTGATAGCTCGGTGGCGGCGGCGCTGCTCAAAGAACAGGGGTACGATGTCGTCGGCATCATGCTGCGCCTCTGGGCCGAGCCACCCACGGACGGCGCAGAGGATGGCGCTGTTCCGGTGCGCGAAAATGCCTGCTGCTCCATCGAATCGATGAGCGATGCGCGGCGGGTCGCGGCTCAGCTCGCTATCCCGTTCTACGTCATCAACGTCGAGGAGCCGTTTCGCGAGACGATTGTGGACTACTTCTACGACGAGTATCGCGCCGGGCGCACGCCAAATCCGTGTCTGCGCTGCAACCGCACGATCCGCTTTACGCTCCTGCTGGAGCGCGCGCTCGCCCTCGGCGCCGACTATCTGGCGACGGGCCATTACGTGCGCGTGGATAACGATCCTGAGACGGGGCTGCGTCGCCTGCGACGGGCCAGCGATGTTACCAAGGACCAGTCGTACGTGCTGCACGTGCTCTCGCAGTATCAACTGAGCCACGCGCTCTTCCCGCTGGGGGAGCTCACCAAGCCGGAGGTGCGGGCGATGGCGGCGGAGCGCGGCCTGCCGGTGGCGACGAAGGCGGAAAGCCAGG
>Ga0068856_100000374_pt1 | contig 49224 bp, 42 predicted proteins | sample KBSCornC62_FD_66595 | JGI IMG/M metagenome (GOLD analysis project Ga0068856, IMG submission 66595) | Corn rhizosphere microbial communities from Kellogg Biological Station, Michigan, USA - KBS Corn C6-2 | ecosystem: Host-associated > Plants > Roots > Rhizosphere > Soil ...
AGGCGGGCAGAACCCCGGCATCGGCATGAATGTCCCCGACGCCAGCGGCGTCGACGTTGGCGGCGGATCATCCATCAATCTGCGCGGCCTTGGGAGCGATGCGACGCTCACGCTGCTCAACGGCCGGCGTCTCGCCTATACGGCTGTTCGGCAGAGCATCGATGTATCGGGTATTCCGGTTTCCGCGGTCGATCGCATCGAGGTCGTCCCAGACGGCGCCTCGGCCATCTACGGCTCTGACGCGGTCGCCGGCGTCGCCAACGTCATCCTGCGCCGTGACTATGACGGCCTGGAAACCAGCGCGCGTCTGGCCGGAACCACGGACGGAGGTGACTTCCAGCAGCAATATGGCGCGCTGGCCGGGCGCAAATGGGCATCGGGCGGGCTGTTCGCCGCCTATGAATATGGCAGCAACAGCGCGATCCGCGCGAGCCAGCGGTCCTATGCCGCGACACGCTCGCCGGGGCTCGATCTGTACCCGGCGCTGCGCCATCACAGCGTCCTTGCCAGCGGACATCAGGACCTGGGCGGCGGCCTGACCTTCTCGATCGACGGACTCTACAATATCCGTTGGAGCGACCTGACATTTCCGACGGTTGCAGGTGGCGATCTCGACGAAGGCAAGGCGACCTTCTCCTCGGTCGACAAGTCCTTCGGCGTCGCGCCGACCCTTACGCTCGATCTGTCCGGCGGCTGGCAGATTGCGCTTGGCGGCACCTACGGCAAGGAACGGGTCGACTATCATCAGGTCGAATGCGCTCTCGCGGCCTGCAACGACTCCGGCCCCAGCTTCTATCGCAACACGGCCAAATCAGTCGAGATCAATGCCAATGGCGATCTCTTCCGCCTGCCCGGTGGCATCGCCAAGATCGCCGTTGGCGGCGGCTATCGTGACATCGGCTTCCAGCGGTTCGTCGGGGCCGGAAGTGCGGTCAACACCGTCGCCTCCCAGGACAATCTGTTCGCTTTCGGGGAACTGAGCCTTCCCCTGATCGGCCCGGATCAGAATCTGCCGCTCGTGACCAAGGTCGATGCCAGTGCCGCCTTGCGCTATGAGCGTTACCCCGGCATCGGCGAAGTCGCCACGCCCAAGCTCGGTCTGTCATGGGCGATGACGCCCGATATCAGCGTCAAGGGAAGCTGGGGCAAATCCTTCCGCGCGCCAACGCTCTATCAGCAGTACCAGCCGCGCGCGGCCTACCTGTTTCCTCCCGCAGCGCTGGGTGCCACGGGGACGTCGGCAAGCGCGGGGGCCATTCTCATCCTCGGTGGCAATCCCGATCTCAAGCCGGAAAAGGCGACGACCTGGTCGACCACGCTTGCGCTGCATCCGCGCGCACTGCCGGGCGCGAGCCTCGAGGTCAGCTATTTCAGCGTACGCTATCGCGACAGGATCGTATCGCCGATCACCTTGCTGGCCCAAGCCTTGAGCAATCCCATCTACCGCGACCAGATCATCTTCAACCCGAGCGAGACCGCGCAGGCCGCAGCCATCGCCAGTGCGGGCACCTTCCTCAACATTACCGGCGTGCCCTATGATCCGGCGAACGTCGTCGCGATTGTCGACAATGCCAATCTCAATGCCGGCCGCCAGCGCGCGCGGGGCGTCGATATGCTGGCGAGCTACAATGCCGCGATTGCGCCGGACCAGCGACTGCGCCTGTCGCTCGACATCGCCTATCTCGAAAGCGACCAGCAACTCAGCGCTGGTCAGCCCACCTATGACCTTGCCGGCACCATCTTCAATCCGCCCCATTGGCGCGGACAGGCTGCGGTCGCTTGGACTGGCGGCAATCTTACTCTGGCGGCCAACGGCAATTACACCGGCGGTGTCAGCGATACGCGCTCGACGCCAGCCGTGCATATCAAGGCGATGACCACGCTCGATCTCACCGCACGCTACCGGGTCGATCCCGAGGCACCGCTCGGCGGCCTCGAGTTCAGCCTGTCGGTCCAGAACCTGTTCAACGACAAGCCCGATCCGATCGCCACCTCGATACCCTACGACACGCCTTACGATTCGACCAATTATTCACCTGTCGGCCGGATGATCGCCTTCGGGATCACCCGGCAATGGTGAGCGTAGACGTCCGGGGCCGCCTCGGCATAGCGGCCTTGTGCCTGCTGTTTCCCGCCGCGGCGTGGGCGAACTGCGAAGATGTGCTGCCGGCGCATGAAGCATCGAGTACCGCGAACCGCAACCTGACGGCAGCGGACCTCATCCAGCTGCGCGAGATCGGCGATCCCGATTCCGCGGTCTTCAATGGCCCGAGCCCGTTCGCGGTGTCGCCGGACGGCAGTCGTATCGCTTATATCATCAACCGCGCCGATCTCGCGACGAACAGCTATTGCCGCGCACTGGTCGTCAGTGGACTGACGGGCGTCGGCCCACCCGATATTGTCGATCGGGGCGGCGAACTCATCAAGATCATGGACGTGCAGCGCGGCTTCTACCTGCCGAGCGGCGCCACGCGTACCATCGTTCCGTCCTGGTCCCCTGATGGGGGAAGGCTAGCCTATCTGCGGCGCGACAATGGCGTGACGCAGGCGTGGGTGGCACAGGCGGACGGCGGCGGGGCGCGCGCGGTCACGCGCTCGGACGTCGATGTCGAAGCCGTGGCTTGGAGCAAGGACGGATCACGGTTGCTCTACGGCGCGCGAAAAGGCGCGGCGGCCGTGCAGAAGGAGCTTGATCGCGAGGGCCAGTCAGGGTGGCTGTACGACCGCAGGGTCTCGCCAGAGATTTCCGCGCGGCCACTCACCCCAGCTACCGAAGCGCTGGACGTCAGCACCGTCGATTTGCGTACCGGCGCGGTCGTGCCAGCAGATGCTGCGGAGCAAGCGGCAGTCGAACGCGCCGCACCTGCCGACATGCCGGTGGATCCGCAAGCCATCCGTGCTGACGGTCGCAAAGCGCACCTCAAGCGTCCGGACACTTCGCCGCTGACGCCCGCGAGGCTTTTTGTCACGAACGGCGACAGCAGTCGGCACTGCGATGCCGAGGCCTGTGCCGGCGGTATCGTCTCCCTTTGGTGGCAAGGCGCATCAGTGCTTATTCTGCGCCGGGAAGGCTGGGCCAAGGAAGCGATGGCGCTCTATCGCTGGCGACCCGGCGCTGCCCGTCCGACCGCCCTATTGCGCACAACCGACGTGCTGCACGGCTGCGTAATGGCTGCTACCGAACTGGTCTGTACCCGCGAAGACAGCAGGGCCCCGCGCAGGATCATCGCCATCGACATCGCGAACGGCAGGATGCGCACCATTTTCGATCCCAATCCCGAATTTTCCGGCATTCGCCTGGGTTCCGTCACTCGGCTCAGATGGCGCAACGATCTTGGTCTGGAAGCATGGGGCGACCTGGTTCTGCCGCCGGGGCACAAGCCCGGACAGAAACTGCCGATGGTCGTCGTGCAATATCATAGCGACGGCTTCCTGCGCGGTGGCACCGGCGACGATTATCCGATCTTCCTGCTCGCCCAGCGCGGGATCGCCGTGCTCAGTACCGAGCGGCCCAATTTCTTCGCCGCGGCCTTTCCCCAGCTCAAGACCTGGTACGAGATCAATGCCGCCAACCAGAAGGATTGGGGTGAACGCCGCAGCCTGCTGTCATCGGTCCTTACCGGCGTGCACGTGGCCGTGGATCAGGGCGACATCGATCCCGCGCGCGTGGGCATCACGGGCCTGAGTGACGGCGCGTCGACCGTTGCCTTCGCCTTGATCAATTCGAAGGCATTTGCAGCCGCGGCGCTCAGTACCTGCTGCATGGAGCCCAATACCACGGCCACCTATGGTGGCATCGCCTGGGCAGAGTGGCTGCGCGGCATGGGCTATCCGCCCGCAACCCGGGACAATCCTGGCTTCTGGCGCGACATGTCGCTGGCGCGAAACGCTACCTGGATCGATACGCCGCTGCTCATGCAACTCGCCGACAATGAGTTCCGGCTGGCGCTCGAAGCCTTTGGCGCCCTGCACGAGCAGAACAAGCCAGTGGAGATGTATGTCTATCCCGACGAATTCCACGTGAAATGGCAGCCGATCCACCGGCGCGCCGTCTACGACCGCAATCTGGACTGGTTCTCCTTCTGGCTACAGGGCCGGGAGGATTCGGATGCCGCCAAGATTGAGCAATATCGTCGTTGGAACGGGATGCGACAGGGAACTCCCCCTGCCTCATTGACGGTTCCAGTCCGCTGATGGGCTGCTCCCGACTAGCAGATTTCGGTTGCAAAAGTCGAATAGCGACGGCCTCTCGGGGGGATGAGAATGCCAACTGTCGATCCCAACCGGTCAATCCGCGAACGATCGCGAGCGACCTTGGGGCAAAAAGGCGCTGCTTGGTCGAGTTGAAGCTCCCGATTACACGATCAAGAGGTAGGCAGAACCCAAGACAGCAGAAGCGAGGAGAACCGGGATCATACCAATTTTTAACCTGAAAACAGCCAGCGCGGCGGCCATTGCCAGGAGAAGCGCGGGCACATTCAGCGATGACAGTACAGGCACGTCGAAGCCGCCGCCAACGCCGCCCACAGTCCGGACCCGCGTGAAGAGCGTGTGGATGGCAAACCAGATGGCGAGGTTCATGATCACGCCGACCACTGCCGCCGTTATCGCCGTCAACGCCGATGAGAGGGCCCGGTTGCCGCGCAGGCGCTCGACAAAAGGTGCGCCGGCAAAAATCCACAGGAAGCAGGGCACGAACGTTACCCAGGTGGTGAGGATCGCGCCCAGCGTTGCAGCGAGCAGCGGAGGGAGTCCTGATGCTTCGCGAAAGGCAGCCAGAAAACCAACAAATTGCGTGACCATGATGAGTGGCCCCGGCGTTGTTTCGGCAAGACCCAGGCCATTGAGCATTTCACCAGGCTTCAGCCAGCCATAGGTGCCGACCGCTTCCTGTGCGACATAAGCGAGCACCGCATAAGCGCCGCCGAAGGTCACGACCGCCATTTGGCTGAAGAATGTGGCAATTTGAGTGAAAACATTGTCTGGCCCGGCAAGGACGAGCAACGCTATCACCGGAGCGAGCCAAAGAACGAGAAAAGCGCCCGAGATTTTGAGTGACCAGGAGAGATTGGGACGGGCATGGTCCGGAAGACCTTCGCCCAGCGCAGTTTCGGCGTCGTGAACGATCTTGCCGCCAGCAGGGCCATGACCGCCGCCGCCCTTGAACGCAGAAAGGCCGGCGCGCCCGCCAACATACCCACCGATGCCCGCAAGAAGGACGATCAGCGGAAACGGCGCGTCGAGGAAAAAGATGGCGACGAACGCCGCTGCCGCTATTCCTCGCATCACGTTGTTCCGGAGCGCTCGCGATCCCACGCGCACGACAGCCTGGATGACGACGGCGAGAACAGCAGCCTTGAGGCCGAAGAACAAACCCTCTATCAGCGGGGTCTGCCCGAGCAGCACATAGATGCAGCTGAGGCCAAGAATGGCGAGAAAGCCGGGCAGGACGAACAGGCATCCGGCTACCAGCCCGCCCTTGGTCTTGTGCAGCAGCCACCCGAGATAGGCGGCAAGCTGCTGCGCTTCGGGCCCAGGCAGCAACATGCAGTAGTTCAGTGCATGCAGAAATCGTTCCTCCCCGATCCACTTCTTCTCTTCGACCAGGATGCGGTGCATGACCGCGATCTGGCCGGCAGGCCCGCCAAAGCTCAGGGCGGCAATGCGCGCCCACACGCCTGCCGCTTCGGCGAACGGAATGCCGTGATCGCCTGTGCCCTGGACCGGCGCGTCAGCAGGAGCAAAGGGAGCAGCAGTCATTGTTCGGTTCCCCTCGCGCTGAAGAATGCATGGAACTGGTTGAGCGTTTCGCCCGCCTGGGCGATGCGCTGAAGGTCGTCGTCGGTGGAAGCGCACACCCCGGAAAGGATCGCTCCCAGTCCCGCTGTTTCCGGTCGGTTGAACTTGCCGTCCGCGATATCGAGGTCATGGATGATTTCGCCGATGGCTGCGAGGGCAGGATCATCGGAAAGACCCGCTCGCAGCATGATCGTCTCGAAGCTGCATCGATCTTCCTCATGGGTGAACTCCGCTTCAGCCATGTCGAAGCGCAGTTCGTCCGGGCCGGGCAGATAGGTGCGGGCATCAACGAATTTGAAGGTGGCCACCGGGTCGACGAACCGGCGAATAAGCCAGGCACAAGCAATCCGATCGACATGAACCCCGCTGCGCGTCACCCAGACCTTCGATTTCAGGTCCGGCGGGTGTTCGGCCGGAGGCTCGGTGCGGCTGATATCAGGATGCTCGTAGCGTTGGCGGACAAGCTCAGCGAGCGCAACCTCGGCATCCTGGCGGCGTTGGGCCCTGAAATAGTCGAGTGCCAAGACCTCGTTCATTCGTTTCTGAAGCCGCGCAATTTCGCTTCCGCTGGCGGGGCCGGTTTCCAGAAGGCGTCGGGCGCTTTGCGTAATTTCGTCATAATCCGCGTCCCGTGCGCCATCGAAAAGCGCCTGAATGTCCGCATCGTTCATGCCGGCGAGCAGTCTGGCTTCGATCAGGATCGCTTCGCCCCCACCGGCGACGATCTCATTCAGCAGTTCCTGAAGAGTTGCTTCGTGCTCCAGTGTCTTCGGCAGCACGTGGACGGCGTTCTTGATTGCCACCGCGCCGATTGCTTGCAGACGACGCCAGATTTTCACGCGCAGATAGGGCGGTTTCGTCGGAAGCTGGTGGAGTAGAGCAATCCACTCGACAGGGGCTGTTGCGCGTTTCATGATATTACTATATCTCATTTTCTATATATATATAGAATAGGTATATCATATGTGGCGTGAAAAGCTTGTCATGCGGACGCGATGGGTTTTGGCCGCAGGCGGGGCGTTTGCAGCCAACGCCAGCTTTGCCCAGGCTCAAGAGGCGATAGAGGGGTTTTCGATTTCGGGAGCGATGCGCCTGCGTTATGAGGCGATCGACGGCCAAGCCCGTGCAGGCTTCAACAAGAGCGACGATATGGTGAACCTCCGCACCAATGTGCTGGCTCGGTTTCGCAAGTCCGACATCGAGGTGGCTGTCGAGCTTTATGACAGCCGGGTTTGGGGTGATCGCGTCGGGACGCCTGTATCGACGAATGAGGTCAATGCGTTCGAACCGGTACAGGCCTATATTGCAGGCACGTTGACAGACCCGCTTGGCGACCGGTCGAAGATCTCGATCACGGCGGGACGGATAATGCTCAATCTGGGTTCTCGCCGACTTGTGGCAGCCGACGATTATCGTAACACCACCAACGGCTATACGGGATTGAAAGTTGATCTTTCCGCGAAGGGTGGATGGAAAGGGACTTTCATCTACACATTGCCGCAAATTCGCTTGCCCGACGCTCTCCACGATGTGCGTTCGGCGAAGGTGAAGCTCGATAAAGAGAGCTTCGATCTTGTGCTATGGGGCGGTCAGCTAAGCCGCGCGAAAATGATCGGTCCGGCGACGATCGAACTTACCTACTTCCATCTAGGTGAGCGTGATGCTCCAGGCCGCCCCACTCGCGATCGTTCATTAAATACATTCGGTGGCCGAGTGATGCTCGATCCCAAGCCAGGACAGTTCGATTACGAGATAGAAGGTTTCTACCAGACAGGCTCGGCAAGTATCTCGGCGTCGCCTACGGCCGCGCATCAAAGCGTCGCTGCCAATTTCATTCACGTCGATGCGGGCTATACCTTCGCGGGTGCCTGGACGCCTCGTTTTTCAATTGAATATGACCGGGCAAGTGGTGACAAACCGGGTGGGAAGTTCGGCCGTTTCGACACGCTCTTTGGCATGCGGCGTGCCGATCTTGCTCCGGCGGGCCTCTATAACGCGCTTGCGCGCACCAACATCGAAACTGTCGGGGTAAGGTTCGAAGCCAAACCCAGTCGACGCCTCGACTGGTTCGCGGTCTACAGGCCCATGTGGCTTGCATCGCGCCAGGATAGTTTCTCATCCACCGGCGTTCGCGATGCTACAGGGAGGGCCGGTGATTTTTCTGGCCACCAGTTGGAGGGCCGCATCCGTTACTGGCTCGTACCGCAGCGCCTGCAGTTCGAATTTGATGGCCTGGTGCTGTCCAAGGGGCGGTTCTTGCGGGATGCACCGAATGCCACCGCAGGACGATGGACGCGGTACGCCTCATTCAATCTGAGCGCGATCTTTTGAGAGTTGCACCCGCAGTGCGACGAGTTTCCTGCTCCGGCAAATTCGGGGACCGCCCGCCCCCAAGGGGCCTTCAATATTGATATACGACCTTGAAGAAGATGGTCCGGGGCGCGTTTTGCGCGCCCTGAACAAGCTGCGTTCCCGCAAAGGGGCCGGCTCTGAGTGGCGTGCTGACCGGTGAAAGGGTCGAGAAGTAGAAGGCGTTCCCAATGTTGCGGGCCGTCAGCGTGAAATCCCAGCGCCGGTTCGCGGTGGTGAAGCCGATGAACCCGTTCACGAAATGCTTGTTGCCGATTCGATATTGCGGGCTGTTGAGCAGGTCGGAGAAATAGGATGTCTGCCAGTTCACGCTGCTGCCCAGCTTGATCGTGCCGACGCCGCCGATCGGGATGCCATAATCCGCCGAAGCGAAATATTGCCATTCCGGCTGGCCCGAAAACGCCTTTCCCGTGTAGTTGTAGGCCGGAACCGTTCCCAGGGTCGGCGCAGAATAGTCGTCAAACCGCGTCTTGAGGTACGTTACGTTGAGCGCCAGCGACAGATTGTCGACCGGCTGTAGGGATGTCTCCAGCTCGAAGCCCTGGGTATACGCCGCCGGCGCGTTGCCGCGGGTGCTCACATAGGTGCCAGAAATAGGGCTGAAGGCTGACACGGCCGTCTGGAGATTTTTGTAGTCGTTGTAGAAGCCCGCCAGGTTGACGCGCAGGTGGCGGTTGAACCACTCGCTTTTAACGCCGCCTTCATAGGTGCTGACCGTTTCCGGTGCGTATGGCAGAGCGGTGGCGAGGTTGAGGGCGCGATTGTTGAACCCTCCCGCGTCGAAGCCCTTGGCAAAGCTTGCGAACAGGAAGATGGCGGGCGTGACCTGATAGGAGAGGCCGAGCTTCGGAGTGAAGGCGTTCCACGTCTTGTGGTTGAGCACGTTGGCGTTGGTGAAGTTGATCTGGGATGCGGCGATGTTGACGCCGAGAGCCGGGATCGCACCCCCGGTCCGCACCTGCGGATAGAGCGTCGGATCGATCGGATTGCCGTCGAGGTCGTCATTCACGCCCTGAAAGTCGAAGGCCCGGCGAATGGTGATGTAGCGTCCGCCGGCTGTCAGCGTCAGCCGGTCGGTCAGACGATAATTGGCTTGCAGATAGGCCGAATAGTTGCGGGTGATCGTCCTGCCGATTTGGTCGAATGGCGCGGCCGGTAGCGCGGTGTCCGACGCTGGAAGGCCGGTGACATAGCCGATGCGGTTACTCCGGAAATTTTCGAACAGATAATAGAGTCCGCCAGTAAAATCGAGGCGATTCCAGTCACCCTGCACCTGCAACTCTTGGGTGAAGCTTTTCTGCTTGTACACGATATAGTTGTCCGAGATGTCGACCCGGCGCGGCTGGGCGCTGTTGTAGGGAAGGCGGTTCTGGCCGTCATTATTGTAGTTGACCGGGTTCTGGTCGAACGCGCGCAACGCGGTGATCGAGTGGATCGAGAGATGCGGCGAGAGGTCGAAGTCGATCCGGCCCGTAAGCCCCCCGGAGTGCGACCGGTTGATGCCGTAGCGCCCGGCATAGCTCACATTGTCCCCGAACGCCGAAAACTGCGTCGGGCTGAACAGCGTCCCGCCGGTGATGGCGCCCAAGCCGGACAAGGCGGGATTTGTGGCGTTATAGGTGGTCGGGACATATTGCGCGGCCTGCGAATGATCGACCGTGCCGTCTGCGGTGAGGATGAACTTCAGCGTGCTGGACGGCGTGAAGACCAGCTTCACGCGGCCGCCATCTGTATTCTGGTTGTTCACGCGACGCTGGAGTGATGGGTTCCAAGTATAGCCTTCATGCTCGTCATGCGCGAATGCGATGCTTGCAGCCAGCAGGCCCGGCATCAGCGGGCCGGCGACATAGGCGTGGGCATTGAAGGCCTTGTAATTGCCGTAGCCGGCGTCAAACCGCAGATTGAGTCTGTCGCCCGGCGTACGCGTGACGTAACGAACAGCGCCGCCCGCCGAATTCGCGCCGAACAGAGTGCCTTGCGGCCCTCGCAGCACTTCTATCCGTTCGATGTCGGTCAGGTCCGACATGCCGTTGATCGCGCGCGGCAGATAGACATCGTCAATATAGATGCCGACCGTTGGGTCGAAGATCGGATCACTGTTGCCGATGCCGCGAATGAAGAAGGTATTGGTCAGCGGCGTGATTCCGGTTGGCGGCGTGTAGAGGCCCGGTATTTGCCCGGCGAGATCCCGGGTCGTCAGGACATTCTGGTTGCTGCGAAAGGTCTCGTCGATCACGCTGACCGCGACGGGCGTGGACTGGAGCCTGGTTTCCTTTCGGGTGGCTGTGACGACGATATCGCCAAGGCCGTTGCCGGCGTCCGGCGCTTTCACAGGGTTTGTCGGTTCCGTTGCCAACGCTGGCTCGATCGACAGGAGAGCGAACGAAACGACAGGCGGGGCGGCGGCTGCGCGCAGCCACTCCCGATTGATCGACGGCATATGATATCCTTCTTGGCTGAGGCTCGGGCGTCGCGGCGCTCAAGGCGCCTGACGCCGATCGACACATGGGCAAGAGCTGCCGGTTGAGGATTACACCTCCATATCGCCTCATCGGGACAATGCCCCCCCCCCAGGGCTTACGCCCTTGGCGGTAAAACTACTAATTTAGTAGAGAATGTATAATGAACTTTGCTGAGCCTGAAAGAAAGCCGGCTCAACCAATGAGTGTTGCTGATCGGAGCGGATTGGCCGCTCATGGGTAGGGGAACGGGGTGGCAGGCGATGGGCGGGGTGCCATCAACCGGCGCTCGACCGGGGCGGTCAGGGGCAGGGGTCGGGAATCTCCCGATGCACCGCTTCGATGGCCGCGACGGCTTCGGGCGACAGGACGATGCTGGTGCTTGCGATATTCACTTCGAGCTGTTCCATGGATGTTGCGCCAATGATGTTGGCCGTCACGAAATCACGACTGTTCACATAGGCGAGCGCCATCTGCGCCGGATCTAGGCCGTGCGCATGAGCGATGGCGACATAGCGGGCGCTGGCCGTCCCCTGCCCCGGAAGGTCATAGCGGCCGAACTGCTTTGCGACATCCCGGCGTGAGCCAGGCGGAATGACGCCGCCTAGATATTTACCGGTGAGGTTGCCGCCGGCCAAGGGGGAATAGGCGAGAAGACCGACCCCTTCCCGCAATGCGAATTCGCTAAGCCCGCCCTCGAACGTGCGATTGAGGAGATTATAGGCGTTCTGGATCGAGGCGATGCGGGGCACCCCCTGATCGCGCGCGAGCCGCAGATATTCGGACACGCCCCAAGGCGTCTCGTTGGAGACACCGACATGCCGCACTTTGCCGGCCCTGACCAGGCCGGCGAGCGCGTCGAGCGTCTCCTCGATCGGCACTATCTCCGGCATGTCGTCGATCTGCGCGAGGCCGCGCGCGCCGAAGGACGGCACAGGGCGGTCGGGCCAATGGACCTGATAGAGATCGACATAGTCGGTCCGCAGGCGCTTGAGGCTGTCGTCGATCGCCTGCTCGATATTGCGCCGGTCCAGCCGGTTGTTGCCGCCGCGAAATTCCCGTACGGGATCGCGCGAGGGGCCTGCGACCTTCGTCGCAACGATGATGTCGTCGCGCTTGCCGCGCCTAGCGAGCCAGCTCCCGATAAATTCCTCGGTTTTCCCCTGCGTCTCTCGGCTGACAGGCGTGACCGGGTAACCTTCGGCCGTGTCGATGAAATTGATTCCTTGTCCGATCGCATAGTCGAGCTGGGCGTGCGCCTCCGCCTCGCTATTCTGCGATCCCCAGGTCATGGTGCCGAGGCAGATGAGGCTGACCTTGATATCCGTCCGTCCCAATGTCCGATACTTCATGAAGATGTCTCCTGTCGCCGACGCCGCCTTAGCCGAAAGAGGCCGCTGGCAAATGGTCCGAAACGCGGGTTGAGAATTTTTCACGTTTGTATGAGCGGCGTTAACCGAGGGCGGCCGGATCGAGGAAACGAGCGCAGACAGCGCGTTACCCAGCCGGATATATACGGCATGACGCATTCATCGTTGAGCAGCGCTCAATGCTTTCGCATTCGCAATAGGACGCCGCGCGATGCGCATTGGATGCATCGGGCTGTCCTTCCCTATGCGGTCCCCGATTTATCGAGGGGAAGAACATGCATCGTCGTCCAGCCCATATCATCCTGGCCCTGTTGGGCAGCGCTGCCGCGCTGTCGCTGCCCGCGACCAGTTTCGCCCAGAGCCCCGAGCCGGAGGGCGAAGCCGGCGAGGCGGCGGTGCAGGACATCGTCGTCACCGCCCGTTACCGGAAGGAAGACGCCCAGAAAGTGCCGATCGCCATCAGCGCGATCAGCGGAGATAGGATCGCGGCGCAGGGCGCGTTCAACCTCAAGCAGTCGATCCAGCAACTGCCAAGCCTAAACATCCAGGGCTTCAGCGGCCGCAACCAGACGATCACGATCCGCGGCATCGGCACCAATTCGGGCGGCACCAACGACGGGCTGGAACAGGGCGTCGGCCTCTATGTCGACGGCGTTTATCGGCCGCGCACCGGATCGGTCATCACCGACCTCATCGATGTAGAGAGCATCCAGTTGCTGCGCGGCCCGCAGGGCACGCTGTTGGGCAAGAACACCGTCGCCGGCGCGATCGACGTGAAGACCCGCGCGCCAAGCTTCACCAATGAAGCGAGGGCAGAAGCCAGTTACGGCAATTACGACTATGCTCGCGGATATCTTAGCCTCAACGCAGCGCTCAGCGACACGCTGGCGGTGCGCCTGTCCTATCTGCGGACCTCGCGCAGCGGCCTCATTCGCAACATCGTCTACAATGAAGATTGGGACAATCTGGACAATCATTCGGCGCGCTTCGACCTGCTCTACAAGCCGGCGGACAATGTCCGGCTGCGCTTCATCGCCGATTATTCGATCCAGAAGGGCGATGTGGGCTTCCAAAGCATCGCCCGCGTCCTGCCCACCACCCTGAACAACGGCATGCAGGTGCGCGGCTTCTACCGCCGCGCCGCCGATGTGGGCTATGCGCCGGGCAGCGTGAACGCTTTCGACAGGCAGGTCGATCTCGACAGCAGCCAATATGACAAGATGCCGAGCTACGGCTTCCAAGCGCAGCTCGACGTCGATCTGCCAGGCGTGACGCTCACGTCGATCAGCGCCTATCGCAACTGGAAGTGGATCCCCAATTATGACGGGGACCAGATCGGTGCGGAGATCTCGACGCTGGGCGTCGTAGATACCGACCAGCAGCAGGTGAGCCAGGAATTCCGCCTGGCATCCACCGGCGAACGCACGATCGATTTCAGCGCCGGCCTCTATTTCTTCTGGCAGGAGGCGGACGACAAGCAGCGGACGGTCTATGGCCGCGACGCAGTCGGCTGGCTCCGCACAGCCAACACCCCCACCGCGACTGTCTCTCCGCTGCCCTCGGCGATCCTCGACGGGCTGGAGGCGTTCGCCCATGTCGTGCCCGCGACCCATAGCTATGCCGCCTATGGGCAGGCGACATGGAACGTCTCGCCGCGCTTCCGCGTGACGGGCGGGCTGCGCTACACCTATGAGCACAAGACCGGCCTGTACGACGCCGAGGCAAGGGGTGATGTGACGCCGATCAGCGCGCTGCCCGCAGCGGTCCAAGCGACAGCCATCGCTTTGCGCGCCGCATACGCGCCTGTAGCGAGCTATTATGTCAAGAATAACAGCAACAATCTGTCGGGCACGCTGATCGCGGCCTATGATGTGTCGGACGATGTCCACGCCTATTACAGCTATTCGCGCGGCTATAAGTCGCCCGGCATCAACCTCGTCCGCCAGACTTTGGGCGTCGATGTCTTCGTGAAGCCCGAAAAGGTCGATGCTTTCGAACTGGGTGTCAAATCCCGGCTTGCGGAAGGCGCGGTCGAGCTGAACGGGGCGCTGTTCTGGACAAAAGACCAGAATTATCAGGCCAACTACGCCAATACGCAGGTCAGCCCGGCGGCCTATTATATCGCCAATGTCGGCACGCTGCGGTCGCGCGGTGTTGAGCTCGACGCCCGCTTCGCACCGGTCGAGGGGCTGAGCGCGACCTTCGCCGCGACCTATAATGATGCCAAATATACGCGGTATACGAACGCGGTTCCCGACTATCTGAACAGCTACCGGACCTCGATCGACCTGTCGGGCCGGCAGGCGTCGGGCGCGCCCAAATGGTCGCTCGGCGGTACGGTTGAATATGTCCATCCGGCGGGCGGCGAGAAGGAGTTTTATGTCGGCGCAGACGGCAGCTACCGCTCCAGCTATTTCGCGTCGGTCAATCTCGATCCCTTCTCGCGCGTGCCGGGCTCCGCCCTGTTCGGCGCCCATGCGGGGCTGCGTCGCTCCGACGGCAGGTGGGACGTGTCGGTCTGGGTCCGCAACCTGTTCGACAAGGATTATTACAACACGATCAGCGTCAACGCGACCTATGGCGTGGCGATGGCGGCGATCGGCGAGCCGCGCCTCTATGGGCTGACGCTGCGCGGCAAGATCTGAGGCGGATCGAATATAGTAACGCGGGGCGGTTCGCCCTCGAACCGCCGCGCTTCGATCAGGCAGGTCTGGGCGACGCAGCCCTGCGACAGGCCGGAAGCGCCGCGATCGAGCGTCAGCACATTGGGATTGCCATGGCGTTCGAGGTTCGGGCCGGGATCGAACCAAGCCCCGGTCGCAAGTCGCGCCACCCCCGGCATGATCGCATCACTCAGGATCGCACCCGCCAGGCACCGGCCGCGATCATTGAACAGTTCGACCAGATCACCATCGGCGATGCCGCGCGCCGCCGCATCGCCGCGATTGAGATAGACCGGCTCGCGTCCTGCCACCTTGCCCGCACGGCTATAGGGGCTTGCGTCGAGCTGGCTGTGCAGCCGTCGTTCCGGCTGGTCGGAGAGGAGGTGGAGCGGATAGACTTTGGCCTTCTCATGGCCGAGCCACTCGAACGGCTCGCGCCAGACCGGATGACCGGGGCAGTCGGCAAGATCGAAACGCGCGATCCGCTCGGAAAAAATCTCTATCCTGCCTGATGGCGTCGGCAGCGGGTACGCTCGCAGATCGCGGCGGAAATCTGCGTGCATGACATACGGCGCATCATGTGCGGACAGGTCGATCAGGCCGTTTTCCCAAAACTGGTCGAACTCGGGAAGGTTGATCCCGGTGGTGGCGATCTTCTCCGCGCTTTCGCGATAGAGGCGCCGAAGCCAGCCCATTGTGTCGAGCCGTTCGGTAAAGGCTTGCTCCGTCCCGAGCCGGCGGCTTAGCGCAGCGAAGATGGCGTGATCGTCGCGCGCCTCGCCCTGTGGTGGGACGGCCTGGCGCATGGCGACGAACAGTCCTTCGCGCGTGGCGAAACCGATGTCGTCGCGCTCCAGCGAGAGGGTGGCGGGCAGGACGATGTCGGCCTGCCGCGCAACCGGGGTCCAATATTGTTCCTGCACGATGATCGTGTCGGGCCGCGCCCAGCCCTGTCTCAGCCGATTGAGGTCCTGATGGTGGTGGAACGGGTTACCCCCCGCCCAGTGGACAAGCCTTATGTCGGGATAGCGATGGACCCCGCCATTATAGGTGAAGCGCTCTCCGGCACGCAGCAGCATGTCGGCGATGCGCGCGCAGGGGATGAAGGCCGAAACGCCGTTGCGCCCCTGCGGCAGGAATGGGCCGGGCAGGCGCGGATGCGGGCTGCCCATCACGTTCATCGCGCCATAGCCAAGGCCGTAGCCGCACCCCGGCAGACCGATCTGCCCGACCATCGCGGCGAGCGTCACCAGCGCCCAGAAGGGCTGCTCGCCATGCGCGGCGCGCTGCAACGCCCAGGCGCAGTTGAGCATCGTGCGGTGGCGCAGCAGGTCATGGCCAAGCGCGGCAATCCGGGCGGCGGGAACGCCGGTGATCGCGGCGGCCCATCCGGGCGTCTTGGGCGCCCCGTCCGCTTCCCCCAGCAGATAGGCGCGGAATATGTCGAAGCCGACCGTATGACTGTCGAGGAAGCCGCGGTCGAACAGCGGATCGTGCAGCACCACCCAGGCCAGCGCCAGCATCATCGCCGTGTCCGTATTGGGACGGATGGCGATCCATTCGCTCGCATCATTATCGCCCAGATTGTCGCCGACCGGGCCGATATTGACGATCTGCGCGCCGGCTTCGCGCAGACGTTTCAGACCGGAACGGGCGCGATGCCGGCCGGCGCCGCTGGAGGAGACGCGGGTGTTCTTGAGCGGAACGCCGCCGAAGCTGACGAACAGGGTACAATGCGCCTCCAGCACGTCCCAGCTCGTGTGCGAGGCGTTGCTCTCGTCCATGCAGGTCGCGATGTGCGGCATCAGCACCCGCCCGGCACCCAGGCTGTAACTGTCGACGCTGCGCACATAGCCGCCCAGCATATTGTAAAAGCGGTGGAGCTGGCTTTGCGCATGATGGAAGCGGCCGGCGCTCGACCAGCCATAGGAGCCGCCGAAGATCGCGTCGTTGCCATGGTTGCGGTGCACCCGCTCGATCTCGGAGGCGGCGATGTCGAGCGCCTCATCCCAAGGGAGGTCGATGAAAGGCTCCTCGCCTCGTCCTTCGCGGTTCCGTCCCACCAGCCAGCCCTTGCGGATCGCCGGACGGGCGACGCGCAACCCGGTGACGCTGTCGTCGAGCTGATCGAGACCGATCGGATTGGGATCGGGGTCCATTCCCAGCGGCGACAGGTGGGGGGCACCGCCGCCCGGATTGGCCTCGACCTCATAGACGCCCCAATGGGCGGCCGAGTAGCGGCTCATGAAAAGCTGGTGTTGAACAGTGGCCGCACGTCCAGCTTGCGATCGATCACCTTGGCGCGGAAATAGCGGTCGGCGGTCGCCTGCTGCTGGGCGATCAGCGCATCGTCGACCTTGGCGGGGAAGCGGTCCGCACGGCGCTGCATAATGCGCAGTATGTCGAGCGCAAGGCCCGTATCCTTGTGCATCAGCGCGACGTAGGCGTCGCGGTTGCGCGCCGCCCACCTCCAGCCGGCATAGAGCCGGTCATGATAATCCTGAAGCAAGGCGCGCTTGTCGGCGATCGCGCCTTCGCGTCCGAACATCAGACCATAGCCGGGTACAAGATGTTGCTTGCCGGGCAGGATGCGCGCGCCGTCCTGCTCAGCCATGGCGGCGTTGGGGTCCCAGATCGCCCAGGCGTCGACCGCACCGCTCTGCAACGCCGCGCGCCCGTCCGAGGGCGAGAGAAAGGCGAAGTTGACCATGTCGTAGGGCTGGTCATAGGCTTCCAGCACGGCGAGCACATGATTGTGGCTGATCGACCCGCGCGGGGTCGCGACCTTGTGCCCGGCGAGATCCGCAAGCGACCGGATCGGCGAGTCCCGCCGCACCAGCACTACCGGCCCCATGCCGCGCGTCGCCTGCGCGCCGATCGCCTTGATCTTCGCGTCGGTGCCGGCGGCGAAGATGAACGCCGAATCCCCGCCGATGCCACTGTCGATCGCGCCGGCGTTCAGCGCCTCCAGCAGCGGCGCCGCATTGGGAAATTGCGACCAGATAATCTCATATGGCACATCGTCCAGCCGCTTCGCCCCCTGCAACACCACGCGCGATCCGCCGCGCTGGTCGCCGACGAACAGCTTGCCCTTGCGGGCCGCGCCATCGCCCGCGCAGGCGGTGAGAAGCGAGCCGGCCAGAAGGCCGAGAGTGTGGCGACGGGACAGCATCATGGGCATGGACCACCATTTTTCCGAAGATGCGACGTCTATCAGGCGCGGCGTCGCCTGAGGCATGACGATCCCCAATAAGGCTGGAAAACTATCTCAATCGGCGGTGTCCGTTCCGCCCGCGGCCAGGGTGCGGTAGCGTCGTGCGGCAGTCTCCCCACCCTCCTGCAACAGGGGGCCGAGCAGCCGGTATCGGTCCAGATGCCCGGCCTCGTCCGGCCGGTCCCAGCCATGGTCGCGGCGGATGCGGCCGAGGTGCCCCGATGCCCGGATCGCTTGCGGATCGACGCTTTCGGCGACGTGCGCGTCAGGCCCGACATAGAGGGCGTCGGCCTCGCAATAAAGTTCACACATATAGCAGGTCTGGCACTGGTCGAGACGAGCGATCACCGGCGTGCCGTCGCCCACATCCAGCACATGCGTGGGGCAGACGGCCACGCAGCGGTGGCAGCCGTTGCACAGATCCTCGAAAATATGGGCGATCATTCCGCCGCCTCCGCATAGGCGCGGCGTTCGGGGCGGGTCCACACCCGGTCGAGTCCACCGGTGAGCAGCCGCACGCCGCACGCCGGATCTAGCGCGGGGGCATCGACGCGGACGTGGATGCCACGGCTCTCGTTGCGGGCGAGCGCCGCCGCCGTGCACCAGCGCGCCGTGGCGGTCAGCGCCGCCGTCTCGCGCAGCGCGACGAGCCGCGACCCCTGCGCCCAGCCATGATCGCCGATCATGCGCCAGTGGGTATCGAGCAAAGCAAGCGTATCGCCGAGCTGCGTACGGCTCCGCCACAGGGAATGTTGGTAGCTGTTCATATGATGATCGACATCTGCTTCGATCGCCTTGCGGTCGATGCTTCGCTCGTCGGACGCAGGCGCTATCCCTGCCGATCCCACTGCCCGCGCCGCGCCTACCATTTTGTCGCGCAACGCCAGGCTCCGCCGTGCCGCCGCGGCGCCGGCGATCTGGCCCGATGTCAGCGCCCAGGCGCTGTTGACCGCCCCACCGCCGCTGACCGCCCCCGTCGCCAGTTCACGCGTCGCGGCGTCGCCGGCGGCATAAAGCCCAGCGACATTGGTCCCACAATTCTCATCCAGGATGCGCAGCCCGCCATTGCCCCGGATCGTGCCTTCGCCGAACAGCTTGATCGGCCAGCGATCGCGGAACAGGTCCACGCCCTTGCGAACGAAGGGCGGCGGGGTGAAGGGCTGGATATCCTTCAGGATCGGCGGCAATTCCGCAGGCGCGTCGATCAGGTCGGCATATACCGGCCCTTTCAGCAGCGCCGCGCCCAGCGCCTGATAATGTGCATGGCCGCGCGGCGGCGTGACGATCTCGGCGCCTTCCGCATCATAATAGCGGGCAGCACTATAGGGCAGCGTTCGCGTCGATGCCCAGGCGGGCGATACCGTATATTGGATGGAGAATTCCATGCCGGAAAGCTCCGCGCCCCGCCTCCGCCGCCATCAGATAGCCGTCGCCGGTATTGCCATGGCTGCCGATGAGGCCGGAGCGGAAGGCGCAGCCGCCCGTCGCCATCACGACGGCGCGTGCGTGTATCTCCCAGTCCGTGCCTGCCAGTCGCGCATGCCCCCGCGCCCCAACTACGGCCCCTTCCGCGTCGGTCAGCAACTGCAGCGCGGGATGATGGTCCAGAATCCGCGCGCCCGCCGCCACCGCATAGGCACGCAGCGCGCGCATATACTCCGGTCCGCGCACGCCGCTATAATAGGTGCCGCCCCTCCCGTCCGACCCGAATCGGTAATAGGGCGACAGGTCGGGCAGGATTCGCCAGGTGGTGTCGATCACCCGCTCCATCCACGCCGGATCGCCCAGCCCAAGTCCGGCGGCGAGTTTCTGCTCGATCGCCTCGCGTCGGCGCGCCGGATCGGGCGGTATCCACCAGTGGTTGGGCCCGGCCGTCGCGGTCACGCCGCTGGTGCCGACATAGCCCTTGTCGACCAGGATGGTGGCCGCGCCCGCCTTTGCGGCGGCGATGGCGGCCCAGGCTGCTGCCATCCCGCCGCCGATGATGAGCACGTCGCACCGCTGTGTCAGGATGTCGCTCACTCCGCGGCGATGGCGACCGGCACCTGGGCGTGCCGATGCTCAGGGACAGGCAGACCCAGATGGCCGCGCAACGTGTCATGGGCGTATTCGGTGCGGAACAGGCCCCGCGTCTGGAGGATAGGCACCACCTTCTCGCGGAACAGTGCGAAGTCGCCTGGCCTCGTCACCCGCAGGATGAAGCCGTCTGCCGCGCGCCCGGTGAACCAGCGCTCGATCTCGTTGGCGATCGTTTCGGGTGATCCCACGAAGTCTGACTTCCACTGGCCGAAGCGATAGGCCGCTTGGCGCAGCGTCAGCTTCTCCTCTGCCGCCACGCGGATGATCCGCTCGGCCTGCCCCTTGTAGCTGTTGAGCGTCACGCCGGTCAGGTCCGGGAACGGCGCATCGAGATCGTAGCCCGAGAAATCATGATAGTTGAACGCCCGTCCGACCTGCGTCAGCAGCTTGTCGATGCTGAGGCTGCCCTGCTGCGCCGTCGCAAGCGCCTGCGCTTCTTCATCCGTCTCGGCGATGGTGGGGACGAGACCCGGCATCACCTTGATGAGGTCCGGGTTTCGCCCGATCGCCGCCGCCCGCGCCTTGAGGTCGGCATAATAAGCGCGCCCGTTCTCGAAATCCTGGGACGCAGCGAAGGTGCCCTCAGCAATGGCCGCGCCCAGCGCGCGTCCTTCGCCGCTGTCGCCGGCCTGGAAGATCACCGGCTGCCCCTGCGGCGAACGGCTGAGCGCCAACGGCCCGGCGACCGAGAAATGCGCGCCCTTGTGGTCAAGGCGGTGCTGCTTGCTCTTGTCGAAAAAGACACCCGCCGCCCGGTCGCGCGGGAAGGCGTCCTCCTCATAACTGTCCCACAGGCCCTGCACCACCTCGACGAACTCACGCGCGCGGGCATAACGCACGCCATGCTCGAAATGCACGTCGCGCCCGTAATTGTGCGCCGCGCCCTCGAGGCCGGTGGTGACGACGTTCCACCCCGCGCGGCCCCTGCTGATGTGGTCGAGCGAGCCGAACTGCCGCGCGACATTATAGGGCTCCCAATAGGATGTAGTGAGCGTCCCCACGAGGCCGATGCTCGACGTGCTCGCCGCCACCGCCGACAGCAAAGTCAGCGGCTCCAGCCGGTTCAGGAAATGCGGCGCGGTGTCCGGGGTGATGTAGGGCGAGTCGATGATGAAGACCAAATCGAACTTCGCCGCCTCCGCCAGCCGCGCATTCTCGATATACCAGCTAATGTCGATGCTGGCGTTGCCGGGTAGCTCCGGGTCGAGCCAGCTATGATGGTCGGCGCCCACGCCTTCCAATATCGCGCCCAGATGCAATTGCCGTTCGGTCCCGTGACCCATGCTTGTTCCTCCTGCCGATTTGGCGCGAAGGCTAGGCCGCTGACGCGAGGGAAGATAATGAGTGCTGCTCAATCACCGCTGAATTTGTTCAATGGAATTGCTGGCTTGGGCCCGTGATTCTCTGAAACTTCTTGATCGTCCGCGAGCGATGCCAATAGGTCGACGCAAAGGGACGTAAAAGCGTTGCTCGGCCCGTTGGTCATCAGGGCCCAAAATTATTCATGGGAAATGCCGGGCTTGGCTGACTTACCCATCGGTGCGTCGCTACCGTCAGGGGAGTCGCACTGGCAGGAAAGGAATGCACCATGGCAACAGCGCCAGCCGAAACCATCGCCGATCGGCACGCTCGCCGACCTCAAGGGCAAGCGGCTGGCGACGATAAAGGGGTCCGCCGGGCAGGATTTGGCCCTCAAACCGCTGGAAAAGGCGGGGCTCGAGCCGACAGACGTGCAATGGATCCATCTCGCCAATGGCGAAGCGAAGTCGGTTCTCGCCAGCGGAGCGATCGACGCCTAGTCGACCCGGGGCAGCTATATTGGCATAGCCGTACTGGAAAATGGCGATCATGTTCTGGCTGATGGCAGCGGCGTTCCGACCAGCCTCGCCTTCCTTGCAGCCAGCGACACCGCGATCGCGGAAACGGCGCTGGTGGCCGATTTCACCGCGCGCCTCGCCCGCGCCTGGGGGCATGCGCATCCTGACCACTACGCCTGGACCTTTTCGGCAAAGACCGGCACCCCGTTCAAGGCCGCCCGCTTCTCCGCCGGTTCTGTGCTCGGACGGTCGTGCCAATCGACGCTCGGCCGATCGATGGGCCGCGCGCCATTTTCCAACGCTATCGTGCGGCCGGTGTCCGGTCGCTGCCCAATATCAAAGGCCGCCATCTAACGGCCCTTTATCGGCCTGCCACCACTTCAACCCCGCTGCTACTGGCGTAACGCGCGAATTTCGCGGGCTTTAGGCAATTTTCTGCAATATCTCTTCCGCTTCGGGTCTTTGCAGCCAGTCGGGGCTGACCTGCAACGACCTCACGGCCCGGTTTGCACCCAGGTGCAGGACCGCTGGCTGGGGCAGTTCCCAAGTGCCCGTCCCCGTAACCTCGCCAATCCAGCCGGCGGGTGGCGGCGAAGGTCTGTCATCAGGCTCAAACGCGATACCGATATGTCGGGCGAGGCTATTATCCGCATCCGTGGCCACTAGGAAGGGCAGCTGATGCCGATCCTTGATTTCCCGCAGCCGGTCGGGCTGCTGCGGGCTGAGGGCGACCAGCAGGATATCACGCTGACGCAGTTCGGGGTAGAGCGCCTCGGCATAATAAGGGAGCGCGATGTTGCACGCCGGGCAACCGGCGAAGCGGAAGAAGATGAAGAGCGCCGATCCGCCTTTCGTCAGGCCGCTCAGCGTCAGTTCCCCGCCGTCCACTTCCGCGAAGACGAAGTCGGGCAGCAGGTCGCCGGGCTGGGCGATGGCGGCGGGATCGAAACGCTCGATCAACAGACGGCGCTGGCGAGCATTGGCTTCAAGCTGCGCGGCGGACCAGTTGCGTTCGCGCTCGGCCTGAAGGGCGGCATAGCGGGTCTTGAGGGGCTGAGTAAGGATAGTCGCCATCATCGTCTCCTTGCATTGACGTGATGATGGCCGCCGACGCGCTGCGCCGCCAATGAGAGTTGATGGCGCTGCGGCGATGATTTGTCATAGGTTCAGGCCGCGTCCCGCCGCGCGGGAGCGCGCTGGTGGCGGCTCGGCAGGATGGGGAGGCCGAGATTGGCGCGCAGCGTGTCGCCTTCATAGTCGGTGCGGAACAGGCCACGCGATTGGAGGATCGGCACCACCTCCTCGGTGAAACGGGTGAGCTGTTCAGGGTGGCCGAGATGGACGTTGAGTCCGTCGAGCGCGCGCTCCTCAAACCAGCGCTGGATTTCGTTCGCTACCGTTTCGGGTGAACCGACGAAGGGACTGCCGCGACTGGCGCGCGCTTTCTCTACCGCCTGCCGCAGCGTCCAGCCCTGCGCCATCGCTTCGTCGGTGATGCGCTTGGCCTGGGTGTAGAAGCTGCTCCTGGCATGATCGAGCGCTGCGACCGGGAAGGGCGCCTCGGGATCATAGCGGCGGAAATCATGCCAGCCGAACGGGCGACCGAATTCGGCCAGCGCCTGGTCGAAGCTCTGGTCTTGCTCGCGGTAGCGGCGCTGAATCTCCTGCGCCTCTGCGTCGGTATCGCCGACATAGATGAAGAAGCCCGGGAGGATCACAATCTCGTCCGGATTACGGCCAAGGCGGGCGGCGCGGCCCTTGAGGTCGGCGTAGAAAGCCTGGCCCTGTTCGATCGTGGCGGCATGGGTGAAGATGGCGTCGGCTATGTTCGCGCCCAGATCGCGGCCCTGATCGCTGTCGCCTGCCTGGAAGATGACCGGTTCCCCTTGTGGCGAGCGCTGGATGTTGAGCGGCCCCGCGACCTGGAAGAACTCGCCGTGATGGTCAAGGCGGTGGAGCCGGGCGGGATCGAGGAACTGACCGGTCGTGCGGTCGCGGACCAGTGCGCCTTCCTCCCAGCTCGACCAGAGGCCGCGTGCGACATCCAGGAACTCGACCGCGCGGCGGTAACGGGTGTCATAGTCGAAATGTTCGGGCAGGCTGAAGTTGCTCGCCGTTCCCGCGTCCCCGCTGGTGACGACATTCCAGCCGGCCCGCCCCTTGCTGATGAGGTCGAGCGAGGCGAGGCGACGGGCGAGACCGAAGGGGTCGTTGTAGGAGGTGGTGAAGGTGCCGACGAGGCCAATCTGTTTCGTCGCCACCGCCAGCGCCGACAGGAGGGTGAGCGGTTCCAGCCGGTTGAGATAATGGGGTGGCGAGTGGGGCGTGATGAACTGACTGTCGACGATGAAGACGAGGTCGAACTTCGCTGCCTCGGCCTGGCGCACTATGTCGATGGTCCAGGCGATATTGACGCTGGCGTCCTCCGGAATGTCGGGATCGAGCCAGCGGTTGCTGTCGCCGGGACCGCCGACGCCGGTGGGGACAAGGCCGAGTTTGAGTTGTCTTTTGGTCATGGCGTGATCCCTCAGGCGTCGAAGCCGGGCGACCGGCGCTGCGCTTTGCGAAGCGCGGCTTCCCAGACGAGATCGTAATGGGACTTGGCGCCCTCCACGGGCAGGCGCTCCCGGCTCATCTGGCGGCGCACTTCCTCCTGCGCGGCTTCGGGGGCGATAAGGATGTTGTCGCGGCCGACAGCGAGGGTGCGGACCTGCGCCTTGCAGGCCTCCTCCAGATGATAGATGCCGCTGAACGCTTCGCCCGGCGATGATCCCAGTGCCAGCGTGCCATGGTTGCGGAGCAGCATGACCTTGGTATCGCCAAGGTCCGCGACCAGCCGTTCGCGCTCGTCAAGGTTGAGCGCGACGCCTTCATAGTCATGGTAAGACAGGCGGGGAATCAACGCGAGCGCGCGCTGGTTCAAGGGCAGCAATCCGTCGGCGTGGGCGGAGACCGCCATGCCATCGGCGCTATGGAAATGCGCGATATAATGGGCGTCCTCGCGCGCGCCATGGATCGCCGAGTGGATCACATAGCCGGCATAGTTGATGCCATAGTCGCTGTTCCCGATGACGTTGCCGTCGAGATCGACCTTGACCAGGCTGGATGCCGTGATCTCGTCGAACATCAGGCCGAAGGGGTTGATGAGGAAATGATGGTCGGGCCCCGGCACGCGGGCGGAGATGTGGGTGTAGATGAAATCGTCCCAGCCGTAGAGAGCCGAGAGACGATAGAAGGCGGCGAGATCGACGCGGACCTTCCATTCGGCTTCGCTGATGCCGCTGTGGCGGAATCGGTCGTCCTTCAACACTGTAGCCATGGCGATGCTCCTTTGGGCGCGATAGTAAGAGGACGGCAGGCGGCCGCCCAATGAGGATTTATGAAGGGTCGCGAAGCGCCGCTCATGCTGGGAAGATGCCTGGGTCGACGATCGCGGCGACATCGACATGGGCGGGCAGTTCGCCGTCGGCATGGAAGCGATCGACCACGCGCTGGAGCGGCGTGATGACGGCGTCGTCGGGGGCAACGAGTATCCCGCGCTGCCGGTTGGCCATGATGTCGGCGACCCTCGGGTCCACCTTCGTCTGCTCGACCAAGATAGCGGCATAAGCGGCCGGATGGTCCGCCGACCAGAGCGCAGCCTTCTGAAGACGGCCAAGAACGTCACGCAGCGCGGCGCGCTTGGCCGGATCGTCCAGCGCCGCCTGCGACGCGGCGATCAGGGCGAAGGGACTATTGATTCCCTCGCCGTCGCGTATCAGCCGCGCGCCGGCCAGTTCCGCCGCGATCTGATAGGTGCCGAAGGTCGCCCATATGTCGATCCTTCCCGCGTTGAAGGCAGCGGCTGCGTCATTGGGCAGCATGAAGCCGATATCCACCGCCTTGCGGTCGACATGTGCCTCCTTGAGCGCTTCGAGCAGGAGATAGTGGGAAATGCTGCCCCGCGCGCTGGAGACGATGACGCGGCGGCCGGCGAGATCGGTAACGCGACGGACGGGGGAACCTTGGGGCACGATGATGCCGATGTCGCGGGTCGAGAAACCTGTTCCGGCGACGATCTTGAGCGGCGCCTTGGCCGCTGCCGCCAGCACCACCGGCAGGTCGCCCGCCGGCGCGGTATCGACCGCCCCTGCGTTGAGCGCTTCGAGCAGGGGCGCGGCGCCGGCGAAATTGGCCCATTCTATGTCATAGGGCAGGTTGCCGAGCGCGTGCGCCGCTTCTGCCTTCGACTGGAGCAGATGGACCTGATCGCCCAGCACCAGCCTGGTACGGCCGCCCTTCGCGCCTTCACCGCAACCGGCGAGGGCGAGAGCGGCTGCACCGGCGAGGAAGGTGCGCCGATCAGAAGGCAAGAGCGATCCGTCCATAATAATAGCCGCCTGCGGGATTGAAGGGCGACGGGCCATAATAGCCCTGCCCTGTCTGGGGATTGCCCGGCCCGTTGGTTTCGGGCCGCACGTCGAAGAGATTGGTCGCGCCGACCGAGAGAGTCGCGAAGTCGGTGACTTTCGCACTGAGGCTGGCGTCGGTGATGATCTTCGCGCCAAAATAGCGATCGTCGCCCGCTGCCGTGCGCTGCGTATATTTGCCGTAGCGGGTGGCGGTGACGCTGAGACCGAAAATGCCCTTCTGCCAGTTGACGGTGCTGACCAGCTTGGTGCGGGGCTGAAGCACTTCCAGCTCGCCGATCTTGTCGCCGCCGAAGAAGACCGAGCCCGCGCCGAGCAGCGACGCGCCGCTGGCGGCGAACAGTTGCGACGGGGTGGCGACGACATCGGTGACCTTCGTCTTGGAATAGTTGAAGGCCAGCGTCACGCCGATCTTGCCGAGGTCGCCGAGAGTGCGGCTATAGTCGGCGACGAGGTCGAAGCCCTTGGTCTCGGTGTCGGCGGCGTTGATGAAATATTCCGCCTGTTCGATGTCCGACAGGCCGTTGGCGGCGAGGATCGCCGAGATGCCGGGGCCGAACAGGCGGCCGGTCCGCTCCACCCGGTTCTTGATGCGGATATAATAGCCATCGAGCGTGATCGACAGCGACGGCGCGGGGGTGAAGACGAGGCCGAGGCCCGCGTTCCACGTCTTTTCCGCCTTGAGCGGCTTGGCGCCCAGCAGCTGGCCCACGGTGGAATCCGCCGTCACCAGCTTGGCGACGGTGGGGCGCAATTCGGTCTGGCCGGTCGCGGCGTTGAAGAAGGAGGAGGTCCGCCCGTCGGTCTGGGCGTAGCCGATCTGGGTCAGCGAGGGCGCGCGGAAGCCGGTGCCGACCGTGCCGCGGATCGCCAGCGTCGGCGTGACCTCATAGCGGCTGTTGAGCTTGAGGCCCACCGGGCTGCCCGATCCGTCGTCATAATGTTCCGCCCGGATCGCCGCGCCGATATACCAGGCGTCGGTGGGATAGAGGCCAAGGTCGATATAGCCGGCATAGACTTTGCGGCTGATGTCGGCCTCGTCATCGGGCGACAGCACAATCCCGCCCTGCACCACCGGGGAGGCAATGCGGCCGACATTCCAGTCATATTGCTGGTCGCCGGGTTTGAAGGTGTAGGTCGCGGGCTGGTAAGCGAGCGGGTCGCCGGCGAAGGTGCGGAAGCGGTCGAGCCGATATTCGCCGCCGATCGAGATTTCGAGCGGCTTGGCGAAGCCGATATCGATGCTGCGGTGCAGATCGACATTGTGGGTCCATTGGCGGAACTCGAAATTGGCGAGGTTCGGCCACTCCGTGGGGCCCGTCGGCCCGAGTGACGGGCGGACCGAGAGCTTCGAGAATTGATGGCTGTAGTTGCGGCCGAAGGAGGAGGAGACGTCATAGTCCCAGCCGACAAGCGTGCCCTTCAGCCCCGCGACGACCTGAAAGTCGTTCTCCTCGATATTGTTGAGGGGGTAATAGCCGTCCGGGAAGAGGGCGGTGAAATTGGCGGTGCTGTTGGGGCGGCGAAAATTGTTGCCGATCTGGGCGTCGCGCTCGCCATAGGTGCCGAAGCTGTAGAGGCTGACATTCTCCGTGACCGGCAACTCGGCATTGTAGCTCAGGTTGAACGCCTCGATCTGCGGGTCGCCATTATGCGCGCCGTCGCGGTTCCACTGGGCGTTGCGGGCGTTGGCGTCGGCGACGTTCGCCTCTACCTGGGCGCGGGTGAGGCCGCTCGATGCCACCACCTGGTCGATCGTGCGGCCGGCGGGCAGGCCGTAGATGTTGATGTCGGTCGCGGGCAGGTTCCACCAGGCGCCGCCGCGCTTGCGGATGTCGCCTGACAGGGTCAGGAAGCCGCCATCGGGTCCGATCTTCGTGCCGTAACGGATGGTGCCCTTCCAGCTGTCGGGCTTGCCATTGGCGTCGTAGAGCGTGCCGTAGGTGAAGTCGCCGGAGAGCCCCTCCTTTTGCGCAAGCTGGATGTTGATGACGCCCGCGATCGCGTCGGTGCCATATTGGGCGGCGGCGCTGTCCTTCAGCACCTCGATCCGGTCGATCGCGCTGGTCGGGATGAGGTCGATGTCGACCGGGTTCGCGCCGGATGTATCAGCGGTCGAATTGTTGAGGAAAGCGCCGTTATGCCGCCTTTTGCCGTTCACCAGCACGAGCGTATAGGCAGGCGCCAGGCCGCGATTAGTGACGGGGCGACCGATCGAAAAGACCCCGGCATGGGTCGCGCCGAAGTTGAGCGACGGGAGCAGCTTGGACAGCGCCTCCCCGAACTCGGCCGATCCGGTCGCTTGCAGCTTTTCCGCGCCCACTACGTCGATTGGAGCGGGGCTTTCCGCGACGGTGCGGGGCGCGCCGCGAACGCCGGTGACGATGATCGTGCCTGCGTCAGCAGCGGCGTCCTCGGCGGGCTGCTCCGGCGCGACGACGCCCTGCGCGCCGGCTGGCGAGACAGTGAAAGAAACAGCCGAAAGCGCTGTCGAGACAAGGAGAAGACGGCATTTGTTCATTGTAATGGGTCCCCCACGAGATGTTGAGGGCGGTCTATTCTCTACGAATTTAATTGATAAATGAGTTCGATCATCCACCGATGACTTCAGCTAAACTGAAGATTGTTTTGTTCGCGAAAAACTTATTCTTTGCGGCCGTCGAAGCTGCCGTCGAAAGCCAGCCGCACATCGCGCGGGCTATTGATAAGACCGGCTTTCTGAAAACGGGCGGTGATCGCCTGTTCATGCGCGACGATGCCGTCGTCGATCGGGCGCGCCACGCGGTTGCTCCGTTCGAAGCTGGCGCGCGCGATATCGAGCGGCAGCCCGGTTTCTTTCGAGAGCACCTGCGCGAACTGGTCAGGATGCAGCCGCGCCCAGGCAACGGCCTTGGCTTCCCTTTTCAGGAAATCCGCGAGCAGCGCGCGCTTGGGTTCGATCGAGTCTTCGTTGGCGATGTCGATATAGAGCGGCAGGCCATAATCTTTGGCGTCCACCACGGCGCGCGCGCCTTCCTTGATCGCGACATTGGTATAGGGCGTCCAGGTCGCCCAGGCGTCGATCGCGCCGCTGTCGAATGCGGCCTTTGCGTCGCCTGGAGGCAGGAAGGTGACGCGCACCTTGTCCGCCGGGATGTTGGCCCGCTCGAGCGCCTGAAGCAGAAGATGGTGGCCAATCGAGCCGCGCGTCGTGGCGACCGATTTGCCGGCCAAGTCCTGTGCGCCCCGAACCGGGGAGCCCGCCTTCACTAGGATAGCGAGCGCTTCGCGCGCCTGATTGGCCGGGGCCTGCACCGCGATCGCCTTGACCGGGCTGCCGCTTTGATAGGCAAAGATGAAGGGCGCGTCCGCCGCCAGGCCCAGATCCGCCGCGCCGCCGCCGACCGCTTCGAGTAGAGGCTGGGCTGCGGGAAATTCCGACCATTCGACCGTGTAGGGCGCGCCTTCAAGGGCGTCCGAGGCGAGCATCATCGCCTTCACCTGCCCCTTCTGGTTGGCGACGCGCAGGACATTGTCGTCATTTCGCGAAAAGGTCGCGGCGGCGAGCCCGAGGCCCGCCACCGCGACGAGGGCCGTCGACAGGAGGACGACAGTCTTCTTTTTCGGCATGGATCAGCCCGCCAGCGCGAGACCGGCCGCTTCGCGCTCCGCCACCTTGGCGCGGACCAGCGGCAGCAGCTCGCGGCCGTAGAGGATGGAGTCTCCCAGCGGATCGAAGCCCCGGATCAGGAAATGGTCGATGCCGATGTCGTAATAGTCCAGCATAGCGTCGGCGACCTGCTCGGGCGCGCCGACCAGACCCGTGCTGTTGCCCGCCGCGCCGGTCAGCGCCGCGACTCCGGTCCACAGGCGCTTGTCCTGCCGGTTGCTGCTTGCGGTATCGAGCAGGCGCAGCGAACCGGCATTGGGCGGGCGATGGCCGGTCAGCGGAAGGCCTGCGGCGACGCGGTTCTCGCGCACCTGCTCCTCGATCTCGGCAGCACGCTTCCACGCCGCTTCCTCGGTGTCGGCGATCACCGGGCGGAGCGAGAGCGAGAAGCCGGGGCTGCGGCCGTAGCGGGCGGCGGACTTGCGGACAGCACGAACGGTGTCCTGCACGGCGGCAAGGGTTTCGCCCCAGAGCGCATAGACATCGGCATGCCGGCCGGCGACCTCGATCGCCTCGTCCGACGATCCGCCGAAGAAGACTGGGAGATTGTCAGGCTTGATCGCGCTATATGCCTGGCGGATGTCGTAATATTTGCCTTGATGGTCGAAGGGTTTGGCGGCGGTCCATTCCTGCCGCAGGATGGTTAGATATTCGTCGGTGCGGGCGTAGCGTTCCGCCTTGACCGTCTTCGTGTCGCCGTCGCGCGCCATTTCATCGTCCGCGCCGCCGGTGATGATGTGGACGGCGACACGCCCGCCCGACAGTTGGTCCAGCGTCGCCAACTGGCGCGCCGCCACGGTGGGCTGGGTGAAGCCGGGGCGATGCGCGACGAGGAAGCCGAGGCGTGTGGTGCGCGCGGCGGCATGGGCCGCGACGATCTGGCTTTCCGGGCTGTTGGAACCGAAGGGAATGAGCACGCGATCGAAGCCGCCTTCCTCCTGCGCCTTCGCCGCGGCATCGACATAGTCGGTGTCGAGCGCACGGCTGCGCACCGCGGATTGTGTTTCGGAGCCGTTGTTGAAGCCGATATAGCCGATGAACTTGACGCTCATGATGCGTCCTCCTGCAAAAAATTAGATGACGTAGAAGCCGTGGGTGCCGTCGCGCTCCAGCTGGGCGACGAGGCCATATTCCCAGTCGAGATAGGCCTGCATCGCGGCGGCCTTGTTGTCGGTGCCTTCATAGGGGCGCTTGTAGCGACCCTCCGGGCCACGCGGCGGTGGCGCGCTGTCGGGGCCGCGCTCCAGCGTGGCGGCGGACCAGTCGATGTCGAGGACATAGACCTCCCACCCAAGCTGGGCGAGCCAGGAGGCGGTCATGTCGGCGCGGACGCCGGTGGGGTCGGTGACAACGATGCGTGCGCCGCGCACCGGGGCGTTATGGTCGGTTTCCTGCACCAGCTGACCACCCTGCGCGTTGCGGAAGCCGGGGAGGTGTCCGCTTTCATATTCGCGGGGCTGGCGCACGTCGTAGAGATAAAGGGTCCGGCCCGTCTCCGCCTGGAGCGCCTCCAGTTCCTGCCAGCCGATCCGCTTGACGCCGGCGCGATAGGCGACATCGCGGGCGTGGGCGCGCGCTTCGTCCGTTGCCGCGTCGTCCACTTCGGGCGCGGCGCGGGTTTGCCCGGTTTCCAGCTCTTGCCCCGCGAGCGTCCAGCCGATCGTACCGTTGCGAAGGGCATAGACCTTGTTCGGGATGCCGGCATTGACCAGCGACTGGGCTCCGATGATCGATCGCGTGCGGCCGGCGCAGTTGACGATGATCGTGGTGTCGGGATCAGGCGCGACCGTCTGCACGCGCAGCACCAGTTCCGCGCCGGGCACGCTGGTGCCGGTCGGAATGCTCATCGTGTTATATTCGTCGTAACGGCGGGCATCGAGGATGCGGATGTCGGCCTTTTCGCGGATCAGCGCCTGCACTTCTTCGGCGGGAAGGCTGGGGGTGTGGCGGCGATGCTCGACCAGTTCGCCGAACGCCTTGCTGTAGCTGTTCACGTCCTCGAACAGTTCATAGCCGGCGTCGCGCCAGGCGGTGAGGCCGCCTTCCAGTTCGCGCACATCGGTATAGCCGAGCGCTTCGAGACGCACGGCCGCCTTGCGGCTTAGCCCTTCGCCATTGTCATAGACCACGATGGGCGTATCGAGCCGGGGGATGCGCCAGCGCGCTTCCTCGTCGATGCGGCGGAGCGGGATCTGGGCGGCGAAGAGCGGATGGCCCTGCGCGAACTCATGCTCCTCGCGCACGTCGATCAGCGCGATTTCGCTGCCGATCAGCAGTGCGCGGCGGATATCCTGCGGGGTGGAGGTCTGGAGGCGGTAAAGCGTGTCGGTGGTCATTAATTTCTCGATCTGTCCCAGAGGTTGGGGATGACGCGATTGGCGTATCCCGAGATGAAGCTCTTGGCCGTGCCGTCGGGGGTGTAGGTGGCGCGCTCGACCGCGCCGATGTTCGCGCCATAGACGTGGATGCTGACCGAGGGCCGGTCGGCGAGGCCGTTGGTGACGCGGTGGATGTCGCCGATGCGGGGGGAGACGGCATCGACCTCACCGGCGTGGAGCAGTTCCTCGCCTTCCTCCACCAGCGCGCCTGAAGGCAGGCGGCCGAAGCGCTCCACCCTCTCGACGCCGCGCAGGACGCCGACGAGGCCCCAGACGCTGTGGTCGTGGATCGGGGTGGACTGGCCCGGCCCCCAGACGAAGCTGACGACGCTGAAGCGTTCGCGGCTGTCGCAATGGAGGAGATATTGCTGGTAGCGGTCGGGATTGGGTTGGGCGAACTCTTCCGGCAGCCAGTCGTCGGTAGCGATCAGCCGGGAGAGCAAGGCGCTCCCGCTGTCGAGGATTGCCTGTTCGTCGCGGGTCGCGGCGAGCAGGTCCGCGAATGCGGTGACGAAGCCGCGCAGGCGGGTCGTGTCGATCGGCCGGTCGAGGATGGCGGCTGCCGTCATTCGGCGGCTTCCAGCGTCGGCGCGAACGGGACGACGCCATGATCGTCGCCCCCCAGGGTGGAAAGCAGCTTTTCGCGCAGGCGGGCGGAGAAGCTGGCGCGCTCGCCGCGCGGGGCGGTGATGCGTTCTTCGGCGACGATGCGGCCCTTGTCGAGCACCAGCACCCGGTCGGCGAGCGCGATCGCTTCTTCGACATCATGGGTGACGATCAGCACGGCCGGGCGATGCGCGCGCCACAGCGACAGGACGAGGTCGTGCATCCGGTAGCGGGTCAGCGCGTCCAGCGCGGCGAAGGGTTCGTCGAGCAGCAGCAGTTGCGGCTCGCGCACCAGCGCACGGGCGAGCGCGGCGCGCTGTGCTTCGCCGCCCGAGAGGGTGAGCGGCCAGGCGTCGATGCGATGGCCCAGGCCCATTTCCTTGAGCGCGGCTTCAGCGCGGGGGCGGATATCGCCCTTGAGGCCCAGGCCGACATTCTTCCAGACAGGTTTCCAGGGGAGGAGGCGCGCGTCCTGAAAGACGACGGCGCGGCTGTCGGGGACTTCCACGTCCTGCCCCCGCACTTCGTCCAGGCCGGCAAGAGTGCGCAGCAATGTGGTCTTGCCCGAGCCCGAGCGGCCAAGCAGCGCGATGAACTCGCCCGGCGCGATGTCGAGGTCCAGCCCGTCGATGATGGTGTTGGGCCCAAAGCGGCGGGTGAAGCCGCGCAAGCGCACGACGGGTTCGGGATGGGGAAGATGCTGCGCGCTGTTGAGCACGTTAAAGCCGAGGCGAGCGTCCATGCTTATTGCTCCACTATGCTGGGGCGCCAGATGAGGGCGCGGGCTTCGATGGTGCGGACCAGCCAGTCGGCGCCGAGGCCGAGGATGGCATAGACCATCAGGCAGACGACGATGATGTCGGTCCGCATGAAATCACGGGCGTTGTTGATGAGATAGCCAAGGCCCGCCGAGGCATTGATCTGTTCCGCGACGACCAGGACCAGGATCGAGACCGAAAGGGCGTAGCGCAGGCCGACCAGCAGCGAGGGTAGCGCCGAGGGCAGGACGACATGCCAAATCTGCTCCGCCCGGCTGAGACCGAAGCTCTTGGCCGCATCGAGCAGGCGCAGGTCGACGCCGCGGATACCGCTGTAGAGGTTCAAATAGACCGGGAAGATGGTGGCGAACGCGATCAGCGCGACCTTGGGCGTTTCGCCGATGCCGAACCAGACGATGAAGAGCGGGGTCAGCGCGAGCGCGGGAATGGTGCGCTTGATCTGCATGAGCGGGTCGACCGCCAGTTCGCCGGCGCGGGAAAGACCGGCGACGAGGCCGAGCGCAAGGCCGAGGCCGACCCCGATCAGCAGCCCGGCGGCGACTCGGGCGAAGGAGACAAGGAGATTGGAGGGCAGCTCGCCCGAGATCACCATCTCGATCAGCGTGCCGATGACCGCCGAGGGCGCGGCGAGCGTGCGTTCGGGGATCAGGCCGCTGCGCGAGCCCAGCTCCCAGAGCAAGAGCAGCAGCACCGGCGAAAGCCAGCGCCCGCCGAAGCGCGACAGCGAAAAGGGCTGCCGTGTGCGCTCTGCGCCAAATGAACGTCCGATCGCCAGGCCTGCCATATCCGGTCCTTGTTTAGGTCACGGGAAGCCCAACATGTATTCTCTACCAATTCAATTAAGTTTTTCTGCTGTCATCTATGAGTAGCGATCATAAGCGGGGGCTGGCCGCTCGATTGGCTCGCCATGGCGCAGAAAACCGCCGGTTGCCGGTCGGGACTGGCATCCCGCAAGATTTAGTTGGGCCCTTTCAATCTCTACTATTTTGATTGATATATAAGCGTCGGCGATAAGGAACGCCCGTTCCCTGCGATGGGTCGGCCCTTCCCCGCATTTCCAGCTGAAAGGCCCACCGTGCCGGTCAACCTGCCCACCAATTTGCTGCGCAGCTTCGTCGCGATCGTCGATACCGGTTCGATGCTGAATGCGTCGGAGCAGGTGTTCGTCACGCAGTCGGCGCTCAGCCTCCAGATCAAGCGGCTGGAGGAGCTGGTGCAGCAGACCCTGTTCCTGCGCGAAGGGCGGAGGCTCAACCTGACGCCGGCGGGCGAGGTGATGCTCGATTATGCGCGGCGCGTGTTGCTGCTGCATGACGAGGCTGTCGCGGCGGTGAGCGCCGGGCGCTTTGCCGGGCCGGCGCGGATCGGGATGGTGCAGGATTTCGCCGATACGTTGCTGTCGGGGCTGCTCTCGCGCTTTTCGGAGCTGCACCCCGACGCGCAAATCTATGCACGGGTGGCCGGGACGGCGGAGTTGCAGGCGCTGCTCGACCGGCGCGAGCTGGACATATTGCTGGGTTTCGCCGCGCCCAATGACGCCCATGCGGTGACGGTCGCGCCGATGGCCTGGTATGGAGAGCCGGCGCTGGCCGATCGCAGCATCATTCCCCTCGCCGTACTGGAGGAGCCCTGCCGCTTCCGCGAGGCGGCGATACGGGGGCTGGAGGATGCGGGCCTGCAATGGCGGATCGCGGTGGAGACGCCCAATCTCGCGACGCTCAAGGCCGCAGTCGGCGCGGGGCTCGGCATCACCTGCCGCACGCACCTCTTCATTGGCGAGGAATCGACGCTGACGCATGAGCGCTTGCCCGAATTGCCGCGCGTCGCCGCGATCCTGCGCGCGGGCGACAAGCTGGACAGCGCGGCGCAGCGGCTCGCGGAACTGGCGCGGGAGACGGTGCAGGCGCTGTGATGCGCCTGCCGCATCAATAGCCGCGCGCGGGATCGACCACGTCGGACGGCGTCTCGCCGCGCACGAAGCGGCTGATGTCGTCGCGGACCTTTTCCAGCAGCCGGTGCCGCACTAGCGTATAGTTGCTGGAGATATGCGGCGTCAGGCGAACCTTGGGATGGGTGTAGAGCGGATGGCCTTCGGGCAAAGGCTCGGGATCGGTGACATCGAGCGTGGCGAAACCCGGCCCGTCCGCCCGGTCGAGCGCGCGGATCAGCGCATCCTGATCCAGCACCGAGCCGCGCGCGACGTTGATGATGTGCGCGCCGGGCTTAACCTGCGAGAGCAGACGGTCGTCGAAGAGATGGCGGGTCTGGGGCGTGCCGGGCACGGCGATGACGACATGGTCGGCGCGGGCGACCAGGGCGGGCAGGTCGTTGAGCAGCTCGACCCCGTTGATCCCGGCCTGCGCGCCCGATCGGCGCAGCGCCACTACCTGGGCGCCGAGCGCCAGAACCCGCCGCGCCACCGCCTGCCCGATCGCGCCCAGCCCGACAATGCCGACGGTCGTGCCAGAGACGCGCCCCAACGGCGCCTGCTTCCAGTCGGCGCGAGACCGCACCGTCACCGCCTCCAGATTCTTGGCATGGGCGTAGATGGCGGCGATGACATAATCGGCGATCTCGTCCGACGCGACCCCGCGGCCACAGGTGACGAGCGGCGCGTCCAGCAGCCATTCGGGATAGAAATCGACGCCGGCGGACGCACTATAGACCCATTTCAAGCGGCCCGGCCAGAGCGAGGGGCGCGCCACCGGGGGCTGCCGCCATGCAGGCGTCGGGCGGACCAGCAGCAGGTCGGCTTCCGCAGCGGCGGTCCAGGGCTCATCCTCCGCAACGTCGATCACGACCGGGGCGATGGGATGTTGGCCGAGCCCCTTGTTGAAATCGGCGTCGAGCTGGCTGGCGATGACGAGCGACATGGCTATTGTCCCAAAGCCGCGCGGCCGGCCGCGACAAGGATCGTGTCGGTCTGAGGCGAATGGATGCGGCTGCACAGCACGTCGCGATAATGGCGTTCGAGCGGGTTGTGGCGGCTGAGGCCGGGATTGCCAGTAAGTTCCAGGCCGATCTCGACCGCGCGGATCGCGTTGGCGGTCGCGACATATTTGATGCTGTTGACCGCGGCCGCGCCCGGCTGATCGCCAGCGTCGTAGCGCGCGGCGGCGTCGCGGATCAGCGTCGCGTTGACCTGAAGCAGCGCTTCGATCTTGCCGAATTTCTCCTGCACGCGCGGCAGGGTGGCGAGCGACGCGCCGAGATTGGACGGTACGCGATCGTTGAGATAGGTCGCCAGCCAATCGCGGGCCGCGCGCGCCACGCCATCATAGATGGTCGAGATGGCGAGCGCATTCCAGATGGCGAGGCTGGGGTCGCCCGCAGCTGCCGCCCATTGTTCCGGCAGGCGCACGTCCACCGCATGGTCGAGCGGGGTCGGCGTGTCGGCGAAATGGACGGCGTGACTGACGGTCGCGCGCATCCCCAGATGATCCCAGGCGGGTTCGATCGTCACGCCGGGGCTGCCGGCCTTCACCAGGAAATTGCCGACACGCGGATTTTCCTCGTCGGTCTTAGCCCAGACCGAATACCAGTCCAGCCCGGTCGATCCGGTCGAATAGATTTTGGTGCCGCTGATCGCCCAGCCGTCAGCCGTGCGCCGCGCGATCGTTGCCGGCAGGCCGCCTCGAACAGGGGTGCCGAGTTCGGGTTCGACGCGCAGCCCGCCGATGAGGCCCCGGCCCGCGACCGCATCGGCCGCCAGCCGCTCGTAGATCGCGGCGGGCCAGCCCTGCGCGCGGAGCGGGTTGGCGTGATAATGATAGGTCATGAAGAGGATGAGCGCGGTAGAGGGCTCGCCCTTCGCCACGGCGGCGAGCACGCGCAGGGCTTCCGAAAGGTTCGCGCCGCGCCCGCCCAGTTCCGGCCGGACGGTGAGGCCGATCAGTCCCTCGTGCGCCAGCAGGTCGAAGGGCGCGCGGGGAAATTCGCCGCTGCGGTCATAGGCTTCGGCGTGCGACGCGAGTTCGCGCGTCAGCCAGTCGAGATAGTCGGCGGTGATCGTAGACGGGGCGCTGTCGGGCGTGGCGAGACGGGTTGCCATGATGGTCAGCCTCTTTTCGGAATAGCGGAATTGAAGCGGTCGTCCCAGAGCGGGCGGACATCGACCGGCTTGGGCAGCAGCTTCTGGGCGTAGAAGAGGTCGGCGACTTTCTGCTGCGACGCGATGGCCTCAGGCGTGACCGGGCGCAGTTCGTACACGTCGCTCTTGCGCTTGAACTGATCCTGCACATAGGCGAGCGGCACGCCGATATCCCTGGACACGATGACCGCCCACTCATCCTGATGCGCCGCGGCCCAGGCATAAGCTTTCTGGGCAAGGCCGAGATAGTCGGCGATCAGTTTCGCCTTGTCGGGATCGGCGAGCGCGTCGACATGCGCGGCCACCAGATAATTGCCCGAAAGGATGCCGTAGGCGGTGCGCAGAATGCGCGCGCCTTCGGTCGCGATCGCGCGCTGGATCGGAAAGCCGTAGATCGCCCAGGCGTCGAGGGCGCCCTGGGAAAAGGCCGCCGCGCCGTCGGTCACGCCCATCGCCACCGGCTTGATATCGTCCCAGCCCAGGCCAACCTCCTCCAGCATCCGGATGAGGAAATATTGCGAGGTGGTGGCGCGGACATAGCCGACGCGCTTGCCCTTGAGGTCGGCGATGCTCCTGGCGGTCGAACCCTGCGGCACCAGCACGACCTGATTGTTGACGTCGCCATGCGCGACCGCGATCTGGCGGAAGCTCTGGATGGTCGAAGCGGCGGCGAAGATCGGCGGGATCTCGCTCATCCCGCCATAGTCGAGCGAGCCGCCATTCAGCGCCTCGACCACGAGATGGCCCGACTGGAACTCGTTATAGGCGATGTCGAAGCCTTCGGGCTTTATGCTGGCGGATTTGAAGAGCAGCCGCGAATCGCCATCGCCCTTGCCGGTGATGGACACGCGCAGCGTGGGGCGGCCCGCCTTGCCCGATCCGCAGGCGGCGAGCAGCAGGCAGGAGGCTGCGCCGCCGCCCAGCATCAACCGGCGGGAAAGACCCTCAGCCGCCACGGGCGCTTGTCGCGGCCGGCGCGGATTCGGGCGCGCGGTCGAACAGGATGACGTTGGGATCGCGCAGAAACTCGCGCGCCGCCGCCGCCTTCCAGCGCCGCCATCCGGCGATCAGGGGTTGTAGAGGGGTCATGACAACGCAGCTCCAGAAAATCGAATTGAGGCTATTTATCTATTGAGTAAGTAGAGATATGTCCCACAAGCAATGCTGCCCAAACCATTAGAAATGCTTGATCCATGCTGAGCGCCAATCATGTCGCCATCGTTGGCGGCGGCTTTTCCGGCACGCTGCTGGCGATCAATCTGCTGCGCCATGGCGCAGTGCGCGTCACGTTGATCGAACGGCGAGGCGACCGCTTCGGGCGCGGGCTCGCTTATGGCGCCGCGCAGCACGACCATATTCTCAACGTCCGCGCCGCCAATATGAGCGCGCTGCCTGACGAACCTGGCCACTTCGCCGACTGGCTGAGGACGCGGGCCGCAGGACAGGATGCGAGCTTCGCCACGCGGCAAACTTACGGCCTCTACCTTCGCGACCTGCTGGAGGCCGCCAAGGCTGCTGCCGGGGCACGGCTGCGGCTGGTGGAGGCGGAAGCCGTCGATCTCAGGGTGTCGGACGGGGCAGCGACAGTGCGCCTCGCCACCGGTGCGCAAGTGAAGGCGGACATCGCAGTGTTAGCACCGGGCAACCTGCCGCCGCACGCCCTGCCCGCCTTTGCCGGCATTGCCCATCCCGCCTATGCCGATGATCCCTGGGCGCTGGGGCTGGCCGATGGATTGGGGCCGGAGGATCAGGTGCTGCTGTTGGGCACCGGCCTGACAGCGGTGGATTGCGCGCTCAGCTTCGACACGGCTGGCTTTGCGGGGCCGATCGTGGCGGTGTCACGGCGCGGGCTGCTGCCCCGCGCCCATGCACCGGCGCAGGCGGCGCCCGGCCTGTCGGAGCGGCCGAACGGCTCCGCCTCGGCGCTGGTGCGGCGTGTGCGTGCGCGCGCGGACGCGGTTGGCTGGCGCGCGGCGGTGGACGAATTGCGGCCCTTTACTCAGGATATGTGGCGTGCCGCCGATGCCTCCGACCGTGCGCGCTTCCTGCGCCATCTGCGTCCCTATTGGGATGTGCACCGACATCGCATCGCGCCTGCGGTAGCGGACAGGCTGGCGGGGATGCGGGCCGCCGGGCGTCTGGAGATCGCCGCCGCAAAGGTCATGGAAGCAAGACCGGACGGGGCGCGAATCGCGGTTGCGTTGCGCTCTCGGGGCAGCGATGCGGTGGCTTGGCGGCATTTCGCGCGTGTGGTCAATTGCACAGGTCCGCTCGGCGACCTCGGCCGCACGCGTGACCAACTGCTTCGCGCGCTGGCGAGCCAGAGCGCGATCCGGCCTGATTCCTTGGCGATCGGCATTGACGTGGATCGCCAGTGCCGGGCGATCGGCGCGGGTGGCGAGGCACGGGATCGCCTCCGTGTCGTCGGCCCAATGACGCGCGGCGCGCATTGGGAAATCGTCGCCGTGCCAGACATCAGGCGGCAGGTCTGGACGCTCGCCCGGGACATCAGCAACGCCCATTGGGTTGAAGCCGCCGGTCTGTAGGCCAGCCGCGCCCTCGCCCGGCGGCGCGGGACGGGTCAGCCCGGGAACGCGCCAGCGAACGTGAACGCCTCGATCGGCTTGCGACCGCTGGGGACTTCCCGCTCTCGCAGGGCCTCGGGTAGGCTGGCCTTGTCGCCTTGTCGTCCGATCGCCACTGCCGCCTCGATCCGAAACCGCTCCGGCGCATTCAGCGCGATCCGCGCCGCGTCGAAATCGACGCCGGTCATGCCATGAGCATGATAGCCCAATCTCGTCGCCTGCAACGCGATCAGAGCCCAGGCCGCGCCGACATCGAAGCTGTGGCTGTATGACGCCTTGGGATCCGACCCCGGACCCTGTTCCATCAGCGTATCGGACAGAAGATACAGCAGCACGGCGGCATTCTTAGCCCAGCTCTGGTTGAAAGGAAGCAGCGGGTCCATAAAGCGCTGCCAATCGGGTCTGCCCCGATGGGCGTAGACGAACCGCCAAGGCTGATAATTGAAGGCGGACGGCGCCCAGCGTGCTGCCTCGAATATGCTGTCCAGGGCAGCTTGGGGAATCGACGAGCCGTCATAGGCGCGCGGCGACCAGCGCTTGGTGAACAAGGGCTCAATCGGATGCGCCGGGGTGCGAGCGGACGTTGTCATTCTGTCTCCTCATGCGGGATGCCGCAGGCCAACATCAGCGCGGCAGAAACAACATCAAGGGGTATTTGCTCAATTCATATGCGCATGAGGACATTGCGTTGGTTGCCGACCAAGCGCTGGCCTAGATGGGGTCGGCTCATCCTCCTCTTTTCCTGCATCAAGGACCGGCCATGGCCAAATCCCCGCACATCAAACTCGGCTTCATCCTGCACGGCGTCGGCCGCACCTGGAACGATTGGCGGCACCCCGACCGCGAAGTGAACGCCAGCACCAGCTTGTCCTATTATCAAAAGCAGGCCGCGACGGCGGAACGCGGCAAGTTCGATTTCCTCTTCGTCGCCGACAGCCTGTCGATCACCGAGAAATCCAGCCCCCATTATCTCAATCGGTTCGAGCCGATCACCATATTGTCGGCGCTTGCCGCCACGACATCGCGCATCGGCCTCGTCGCGACGCTGACAGTCAGCTATTCCGAGCCGTTCAACGTCGCCCGCCAGTTCGCCTCGCTCGATCATCTGAGTGGCGGACGCGCCGGCTGGAATGTCGTCACGTCCTGGCTTGGGGATACGGCGGCCAATTTCAGCAGGACCGAGCATCCCGCCCATGCAACCCGCTACAAGATCGCCGCTGAATATCTCGACGTGGTGAAGGGGCTATGGGACAGCTGGGAGAAGGGTGCGCATGTCGCCGATAAGGAGAGCGGCCAGTTCGTCGATCCTAACAAGCTGCATCGGCTGGAACACAAGGGCGAGTATTTTCAGGTGCGCGGGCCGCTCAACATCAAGCGCACGCCGCAGGGTCAGCCTGTCATCTTCCAGGCCGGCGCGTCCGACGACGGACGCAGCTTCGCCGCGCGCCATGCCGAAGTGATCTTCACCCATGCGCCGACCAAAGAGGACGGCCAGGCCTATCTCGCCGATGTGAAGGCGCGGGCCAAGGGCTTCGGCCGCGATCCCGACCTGTTGTTCGTGCTGCCGGGCATCGCGCCGATCATCGGCGATACGGAAGAGGAAGCGGAGGCCCGCTATCGCGAATTGGCGGCGCTGGAATCGATCGACACGGGCCTTGGCTTCCTGTCGCGCACCTTCAACGACCATGACTTCCGTCAATATGATCTCGACGCGCCCTTCCCGGACGTGGCGCATATCGGGTTTGACAGCCAGCAGAGCGCCACGCTGCGTATCCTCGCCGAGGTGCGGGCAGAGAACCTAACGCTGCGGCAGGTGGTCGAACGGCTGGCGACACCGCGCGGGGCGTTCGTCGGATCACCTGAGACGGTCGCCGATCGCCTCGAGCGTTGGTTCGAGGAAGGCGCGGCGGACGGCTTCGTCATTTTCGAGCCGCTGCCGGGGCAACTCGACCTGTTCGTCGACAAGGTAGTTCCCATTCTGCAGGCGCGCGGCTTGTTCCGAACCGATTATGAGGGCGCAACCTTTCGCGCGCATCTGGGCCTGCCCGAGCCGGAGAATCGCCATACGGCAAGCCGTTCGAAACGCAGCGCTGCCTGAACCGGTCGATCACATGCTGCCCAATCGCCAACGCCTTCCAACCACGGCCCGCAGTTCGGAATGTGACTTCACGCTGGCACATGGTAGCTCCCATCCTTTGTCCCCTCTCGGCATTGCTGGATGGACGTACCGTCTGAGATTGCCGCCTCTAGCTTTGGGATGCAGCCCACGCTTCAGCATCGACCAGTTCCATGATGCGCACGAAGCGCAGGTCTCGAACCGGACCAAGCATAAAGAGTAGCTGTGAAATCTTTCTTTCGTCGATGAGACGAAGGTCAGCCAGCTTGCCGCCAAGCAGCATGTCGCGAATGGTCTGCCGATGCCGGTCGAAGATGGTCGCGACGAACCCGGTGGGCGTGCCCTTCGATCGACGCGACACGATGGCCTTGGGAAGATCGGGCGCGAAGGCGCTGCGTGCGATCGCCCGGTCCCGATCGGGTGCAAGCCAGTTCCAGCTCGGGACACGCAGGCAGGCCTCAACGACGGGCTGGGAAACCAGTGGCGATACCGCGCGCTGTTGGGCCTGGGCATTGATGGCCTCGACCATATTCTGTGCCGGGGCGAGCAGGGCCACATGGCTGGCCCGACCGGGCAGGACGCCGTCGGGTGGCGTGAACCAGGGATGGGCAGGAGCGTCCTCGACGATCGCCCTTGCTGCGTCAGACAGGAAGTCGATCGCTGGCGGCTGGCGCGGGGCTGGCGAGCGCAGCCAGGCGCGATGCACCGCGCGCCAGGTCAGGGCCCATGTCCCGGTCTGGCCCAGGTCGCCGAGTGCCCGTGCGGCGCTCCAAAAGCGCTTGTCCAGACCGCCGGTGGCGAGGCAGTCGGCGAGGATCGACACGGTGCGCGAAGCGAAGAAGACATTGTCGCCACCGCCGCCATCGATGAGGATATCGGCTCCGCATAGCTCGGCGGTTTCGGCCGCGACCGCGTCCTGCGCCTGCGTGAAGCAGCGATGCACTGGATAGGGCATATGGGCCGCACCCGAGCGGCGGACATCGACGCGGTCAAGGTCGAATGTCCGCGTCAGCAGTTCGATGCCGGCAGACCGGGCGACCATCCCGGCATAGCGCCTTTCGTCGCTTGCCGCGTCGTCGCCGACGAGGTTGAGGCCGATCACATCGGTGCCGGTCGCCTTCAGGCTGGCGGCCACGATCGCCGAATCGAGCCCGCCGGAAAGGAGCAAGAGGGCGCGATCATGGCTGGCGGTGCGGGCACGCGCGGTAAGATGCACGGCGTTGCGCACGGCGCGAGCCGCTTCCCCGGAATCGTCGATCATCCGATCCCGAGCGACGAAGGCCCAGGGCGACCATAATGTCTCGTATTCTACCCCATTCGCCGAGACGAGCAGGCGATCGCCGCCGCGCAGTTCCTCCACGCCGTCGAGGCAGGTCTCGCTGCGCCGCCATTCGGGATAGGCGATGTGACGCGCCAGGGCATCGGGATCGACGCTGAAGCGGCATCCGAGGTCCCGCAGCAGGGCGAGATCGGACGCGACCAGGAGCACGCCGCCTACCCGGGCGTGGTAACATCCCTGATCGCCCATGGGCGCCCGTATGATGGCGGCGGCGGTATCGCTGGTCGTGAAGGCGACATAGCTGCCCCAGTAGCGTTCGATCAGTCTCTCGCCTCGCGACCGGGCGATCGCCGTCCATGCCGCATCGTCAAGCGTGGTTTCCGGCCGCGTGCTGCCACGATGGAACAGCTCGCCGACTATCGCATGGCCGCCAACCTGTGCAATTCCGTACAGGTGGTCACTCCACAGCATGAAGCGGTCGGTTTCGATCAGCGGCACGAGCGATGCCGCTGCCTTGCGCGCGCTGTCGATCCGCCCCGGAGGAAGCGGCTCGGCGCTGGTCGCGATCAGCGCGAGAAAGCGGCGCCCCGTCATAGGACCAGGATCGGCGTGAAGGTCCGCACCATGTCGACGCGGTCGTTGACGAGCCGGTCCCCGTGCTGGACCCAGCAGTGGGCGGAAAATGGCCCGAGTTGCACCCCCAGCACGACATCGGGCCGTATTCCCTTCGCGATCATGCGCGATGCCACCGCGATGGAGTTTGCAAGACACAGGTCGATCTGGCTGGCAAGGTGCGCCGCAGAAACGAACCCGGCCATGATCCGTTCTACCTGCCCTTCCGGCAGGGCACGGGATGTCGGCAAGCGCGACTTTCGGGTCGATAGCCAGGAAAGGGTCCGGCCGAGACCAGCCATCTTCAATCGTACGCGCGTGGCGGCAAGACAGCACAGGGCGCTGGTCGTCCCGGCGAAGGCAGGCCGCGGAAGATCCAGATCAAGAATACTCGTCCGCGGCATGACGATCGGGGGGCAGGCGGCCGGTGCCTCTGGGGCCACCGAGGCCGTTAGCAGGCCGCGCGCCAGCAGTCCCTGGACGTGCGCATCGTCTGGCGGCGGGGTCGCGCCATCCGCCAGCGCCCGGAAGCTGTACTCGGCGTCTGGCGACAGGCAGAAATACCGGTCTGCCTCGATATCGAGAAAGATGATCCGATCGCCGACGTGGCAGAAAGAGATGCCATTGCGAAGGGTGAAGCCCATGATCGAACGCCCAGGATCGAAGCCCAGATCGGCGCGCGATCCCGTGGGACCGCGCGCCGACGCCGTCAGTCGTCGGCAATGCCGAAGAGCTGCTGGCCATTCTTGGCATCGATGACCAGGCCGGCGCCGCCCTTGGTTTCGATGCTGGCGGTGCCGAGGTCGATCACTTCGTCTTCACGTTCCATGATGCACTCCTTCGTCCTGCTGCGAAATGCAGCCATGGCAGACTATGGAGGGCGACCGGCTATCCGAACTTTATACGGATTCTATATCGATTTTGTTTGGCAGGGCGGCGGGCGTCAGTCCGCGCGGTAGACGGCCCGCACGATGTCGGCGGCAGCGCGGCGGCGGCGGCGATGATAGCTGCGGCACAGGATTTTCAGGTGCTTGCGTTCGGCGGTCCTGACGGCTTGCCACAGCGCCTGCAGTTCAGCGTGTGTGCCTTCAAGCACATGCTCTTCGACGGTCCTGACGGCATGAAGGCGGGCGTTGAGCCGGTCGAGCGCGAGCGCATGCTCGCGATTGGCGGAATGGCGGGCGACGGCCAGAAATGTCGCCGCAGTCCGGTCGGCCAGGGCCGCGTCGTCCGCGAGGTCGCCAAGGGGCGGAAGTACGGCCGGGCGTCGCCATGCGTTGATGGCAAGCAGGACGAGTTCGGCCGACCAGTCATAGAGATCCTCGAGGCCCGGTTCATCGAGCGCAGGGACATGGAAGCCGCCGGCGGTGCGCGTCTCCACAAGACCCTCGCCGGTCAGCCTGTGGAGCGCGTCGCGCACGGGCGTGACGCTCGCGGCGAGCGGCGCGGCCAGCACCGCCGGGTCGAGCCTGTCGCCTGGCCGGAATTCGCGGCTCATGATCCGGAGGCGCAGCGCCTGATGGACCCGTTCGGCGGTCGCTCCGGCGTTCACCGCGCGTCTCGCTGTTCCTGCACAAAGGCATCGACCAGCACCTGCTGGTCGGGCCGCAGCGCATCGACGGCGCCGAGTGGCCGGTCCGCGCGTCCGCCCAGCAGCACCGAAGGGCATTGCCCCTCGAAATTGCCGAGATTGGGCCGATGCTGGCGATAGCCGACCAGCGCCGCCAGATCGGGCGGGAACGCGCGCGCGACCTCGGGCGGATAGGCGAGCCATTGGTTTTCATAGGGCTTCAGCCAGCCCAGTGCATAGCCGATCACGATCCCGCGTCGCACCTCCCGCGTGCGGTTTGCACCCGCGCCGTGGAGCGTCGAGCCGAGGAACAGAAGCGCCGCGCCGGGAGCCATCTCGGCGGCGAAAGGCGCGCCGTCCGGCTCGGCCAGTGCGTTCGCGCCATGGCTTTCCGGCCAGATCCGCGTGGCGCCGTTTTCATCCGTAAAATCGTTCAGCGGCCACATCACATTGACGAGATATTCGATCTCGCCGACAGGGCCGCGCCACATGTCCTGGTCGCGGTGCGGCAGTTGCGCCGGGGCGCCGGGATGAACCGCGATCGCCTGGGTCGTATTGAGCTGGATGCATTCGCACCAGGGCGCGAGCACGGCCTGGACGATACGGAGAATGCGCTGGTGCTGGACCAGCGCCGCGGCGCCGGCCGCGCGCGTGAGCAGGCGGCCGAACCGCTTGGTGGTGCTGCCGTAGAAACCACCCTGGCCGAACGGCGTCGCCGCGAAATCACCCATCAATTCATCATCGAGCGCGTGGACCTGCGCGGGCGGCAGCGCATCGGGAAGGATACACCAGCCATGGTCGAGAAGGTCGCGCGCGCTGCGGGCGATCTCGTCGTCGATCCTGCCGATCATCGTCGTTCTCCTTTTCTCAGGCCGCGATGCGCCGGCTGTCCCGGATGGCCGGCGCCGCCTGGATGCCCGCCGCCGCGAGCAGGCCGGGCGTGTCGGGGGCGATATCGATGCGCAGCGCAGCCAGCATCGCGCCATCGACGACTTGCGGCAGTCCGAGCGGACGGCAGCGCCAGCCGAAGGCGAGGATCTGCTGGAACCAGCCCATTTCGGCGATCGCGCTGTAGCCGGTGATGCCGTGGTCCAGCGCATGATCGACGAGCGCGGTCACCAGCGTATCGCGCACCGCGCGGCGCTCGGCCGCGCGCAGCCGGCGGTCGAGGCAGAAGCGGGTGATCTCGAAAATGTCCGGGGCGCGCGGCAGCGCGTCTTCGCACAGGCCTGGATAGAGGCTGTCGAGAATGTGCGGTCGCATGGTCGGCAGCAGGCGCGCCGAGCCCAGATGCGACCCGTCGGGCTCGCTGAGGATCAGATAGGTGGCGTGGAGATCGTCGAACTGGTCGACTTCATAGCGGTCCTCGAGGACCGGGACGTCCCATTTGAGCAGGTCGACGAAGACCGACTTGCGCGCGGCGAACATCGCGCGCAGCGCCGCGTCCGACGCGGACGGCGGGGCGGATTGCAGGATATGCAGCATGGCTCTTGCTCCCTTGGCCGTGATCGGTCGAGGGTCGGCGAGATGCCGGTCGCAGCGCTATGCCCGAAAAGGGGCATAGCGACGGCGGAAGATATCCGAGAAGGTGAGGGTTCCGTCGAACAGCGTCCGGATCACCAGCAATGTCCGCTTGTTCACGCCGTAGCGTTCGCAGGCCTGCTTGATATGCCGGGCCACCGTCTCTTCGCTGATCCCCAGGATGCGGCTGATCTCCCAGTCGCCCTTGCCGCGCGCGACCCACAGGACGCAGTCGCGCTGCCGGTCGGTCAGTGCAGGCCCCGGACGCGGCAAGAGCCCGCCGCGTCCCGTCCACAATCGGCGCGCCGCTTCGAACGCGAAATTGCCGGCGAGTTGCGCCAGCGGCAGCATGGCCTGCGGGAGCGGCCGGCCCGCTTCGCTCGCAAAGGAGCAGGAGCCGCGCGCCTCGCCTGGAACATGCGCCGGGACGGTGAAGCCGTCGCCGATGCCCTGTGCGCGGCCGAGCGCCAGGATCCGAAGATCGCCCGGCGTCAGCGGGATCATCGCCGCCATTTGCGACCAGGGGAAGCCGATGCTGGTGACATGGCTGGCGCGGTGCACCGGGTCGCTCACGCCCAGAGCGTTCTGGTCATAATAGTCCGCCCAGCGCCGCGGATAATTATGCAGCCGGATCGCCGCGTCACCGGCCGTGGCCACATCGACATGATGGCTGAGCGCGAAATACTGGAAACCCAGTTGCACGCTGATGGCAGCCATGGCCGCCGCAAGCTCGTCCGCGTTGCCGACCGTTTCGACGATGCGCGCAAGCTGCATCGCCATGCCCGAATAAGGCATCTGATCCTGTCGCGACCGTCGGCGGCGTCTCGTGCGGCCCGGATCCCGGCGGTCGCCCTTCCTTGGTCCTGTGGGCCAGGCGGCGGGGCCTCAAGCCGTCGCCGGGCGACTCCTGTCATGGAAGCGTCATATCATGTTGTGCAGGCGCGCAGAAGTTGTCTTGTGCGATGCAGCATATATGCCCCCGCGCTGTTCGCGGGTTTCGGCCCGTGACGCTGCTGCAGGCGTGGCGTGAGAGCACCGCTTACGCACGGCTGCGCGGTATCGATCGCGCCGGGATCATGTGGGAGTGGCTGCGTCGCAATCCTGATTATATCGCCTGGCATGCCCGGGCGAGCAGCGTTACCCGCGGCCGCGTCGATCCGCGCGCGTGGGGGCTGCACTTTCGCTGAAGATCCGGCCCGGTCGGCACCCGAGGCACGGATCATCTGGCATGCCGATCTCGATCCCGCAACCCTGTCCGTTATAGCGATTTCCACCGATCGCGCCGATCCCGATGGTCTTGATCTGGAGCGTGTCGCCGCTTGGCTGACCGTCGTCACCGATCCGGACGGCTATGACCATGCCGTTCTCTCGGACGGTCGCCACCATATCCGGCTCGATGTGGCGCAAGGCCGGCTTGCCGGTGAGACCTTGGTGCATCTCCACTATCGGTTGCATGGGCTTAGCAGCGCCGAGGCGGGCATCCTGCCGCTGCGCCGCCTCCTCCATCTCCAGCACCATCGCCGCTTTGCCCGCTCGCTGTACCCGCGCGACCCCTGGATCGAACGCGGCATCCAGTTGCTGCGCGTCCATGACGCGCTGGCCGACGGCGCGACCCAGCGCGAAATCGGGGCCGTTCTGTTCGGCGAGGCGCGCGTGGCCGAAGACTGGAACGACCGATCCGACTCGCTGCGTTCGCGTGTCCGGCGGCTGGCGCGCGAAGCGAAGACCCTGGCGTTGGGCGGGTATCGCGACCTGATGCGGCGGCGGTACCGATGAGGTGGGGCGGTGGTTGTACGTCGGCGAGGACGTCCAGACGGGGCGCCTCGCGCCGGGCGCTGCGCCAACCGGCACGACCGCGC